>Ga0209702_10009075_pt1 | contig 11262 bp, 8 predicted proteins | sample FRY01_FD_187210 | JGI IMG/M metagenome (GOLD analysis project Ga0209702, IMG submission 187210) | Freshwater microbial communities from Lake Fryxell liftoff mats and glacier meltwater in Antarctica - FRY-01 (SPAdes) (version 2) | ecosystem: Environmental > Aquatic > Freshwater > Ice > Glacier... | reverse complement strand
TACAGCCAGCTTGTCCAGTTGACTCCATGCGGCTGGCCGTATTGACGGTGTCACCCCATATGTCGTAAGCAAACTTTCTTTTGCCAATGACACCCGCCGCTACTGGGCCTGAATGCATGCCTATGCGCATTTGCAGGCTGCAGCCCAATGACTTGTTGACAACCTCTAACGCTGTGATCATGCCCAACCCCATTTGAATGCAGGCTTGCGCGTGGTCAGGTCTGGCAATGGGCAAGCCGCCAACCAGCATATAGGCGTCACCAATTGTTTTAATTTTTTCCAGCTTTAGGTGAAAAGCCAAATCGTCAAACGCGCTAAACACTCGGTTCAGCATATGCACCAGTTCGCTTGCACTAACTGAGCGAGAAAACGAAGTAAAGCCTACCAAGTCTGAAAACAACACAGTGACCTCATCGTGTGCCTGAGAGATTTCGCTGGTGTTTGTTTTTAGTTCATGAGCAATCAGTGCTGGTAATATATTGAGAAGCAAGCGATCAGACTTGTCTTTTTCTAGCGCTAATTGCTCTTGTTCTTTTCGCATCTCTTCAACATGTTTAAGTTCTAAGTCGCGTAATAGTTTTTTTTCAATACTCGACGACACCCGTGCCTTTAGCAAAGTTGGATTGAAAGGCTTTGATAAAAAGTCCTCTGCTCCCAGCTCGATACACTTCATCACTTTATCTTCGTCAAGGATGCCTGATATGACTATGACTGGAACCGGTGAGAGCTTCTTACCAGACTTCATCGTAGTCAACACATCCATACCCGAAATACCAGGCATTTCAATATCGAGTAACACCAAATCTACTACGTTGTTGTTCAGTAAGTCCAATGCACTTTGGCCATCATGTACTTGTGAAATGTGTGTGTAGCCCAAACCAGCTAGTTCGTGCACCAACGCGGCTCGCATAGTGCTGCTGTCGTCTACCACCAAGATGTGTGCTCGCTTGGTTATTTCTGTTGCTGTTAGTTGCGACACCTCATCCGCTGAATTAACGCCGTGAAGCCAAAAACTGTCAAAGTCAATGCTGTTTACTTCTAGGTTAGGCTTCATATCAAATTGCCGTCCATATCAATAAACCGCCAGCTGATTAAGTGACTTGGCGATGCCGTGCGCGATATGTGGCAAAGGCAGCTTGGTCTTAACTGCGTTAAGTAAGCCGGCTGCGCGCGGCATGCCATACACAACGCAGGTGCTTTCATCTTCTGCAATTGTGTCGCCACCAGCTGTCATGACATTGAGCATTCCTTGTGCACCGTCGCTCCCCATACCTGTTAACAACACAGCCGTAGTTTGCGATCCTGCTGCTTTTGCTGCAGACGTAAATAAAACGTCGACAGCAGGTCTGCAAAAATGAATGGGTGGTGTTTGTGTGAGTCGCACTTGGTAGCCTTTAGGCGTATTCAACACAGCGATGTGAAAGCCACCGGGTGCAATTAAGCACACACCTTCTGTTAGAACCTCGCCGTCTTCAGCCTCACGCACGGTGACCTGCGACATATCGTTTAAACGTTGTGCCAACACTTTTGAAAAGTGTGAGGGTATGTGTTGAACTACAACGGTAGGTGGGCAATTTTTAGGTAACGATGGGATGACACATGTCAGAGCTTTAACCCCCCCAGTTGAGGACCCTATCACCAATAATCGCTTGTCGTTGAGCTTTGATGTAATGCGGACTTCGGAAGTACGACCGACGGTAGAAACGGCATGTTGTTTATCGTCGCCATGTTTGTTAAGAGTTTTCGAAGAGGTTGCAACGTGAACGTTGGTGTTGTTCGGTTGGGCTGTTAGCGCTTTTTCCCTTCGTCCTGCCGCGTAGACGGCCTTAACATGGTTCGCTAGTTGCGCGCTTAGGGCTCCAACAGACATACTGCCGTCAGGCTTAGATAGCACCTCAGAGGCTCCGGCCTCCATGCACTGCATCGCCGTTTCAGACCCATCTTCAGTCAAGGAGCTCACCACAAGCACAGGCATAGGGTGGTGCTTTGCCAAGATCTTTAAAAAAGTTAAACCGTCCATACGCGGCATCTCTATGTCTAATGTCAGCACGTCTGGGTTCAGACTAAGAATTTTTTCTCTAGCGATAAAAGGGTCACTGGCAACACCTACCACCTCGATATCATCGTCAGCATTCAGCGCATCTGAAATTGTGCGGCGAACAAGTGCTGAATCATCTATGACGAGAACTGTAATTTTTTTAAAAGGTCTCATAATAATTTTTTTGCTGGAATTACATTTTTTTATAGACGCCACTGCCCAAAGAAGTAACTTTTTGTACCTGAATGTCCACGTGCTCCGCCATTCCTACAATCAGATGACCACCGGGCTTGAGGCACGACAGCAAATTGCCGATGACAGCCTGTTGCGTTGATTTTTCAAAGTAAATGAGTACGTTGCGACAAAATATGACATCGTAAGGTCCGTCTCTTGCAATTTTTTCTACTGCTGGTGTTAACAAATTATGCGAATGAAAGTTTATCTTGGCTCGAAATTCTGCCTTTATCCTGCACTTACCAAGTTGAGACCCTGTTCCTTTTTGAAAATACCTTGCAAGCCAGTCTGTCTGTGGCAACGCCAGCGCACTTTGTCTATAAATGCCGGCTCTGGCTACCGACACTGCTTGCTCGCTGATGTCCGAGGCTTGTATCACATAGCGCCTCTCTGTTCCCTTGCGCGACCACTGATCCAAGATAATGGCCAAGGTATAAGCCTCCTCGCCGCTGGAGCAAGCAGCACACCAAAGCTTGATCACACCTGCCGTATCGACCAATAGTTGACTGCTCAGTTTTTCGAAATGTTCATCTTCACGAAAAAAACGCGTGTGGTGAGTTACCAGAGCTTCGATGCACAAGCGTAATTCGTTTTGGTTCAGCAACGCATATGCACTATAAGCGTCCAAGTCTTTGAGAGACAAAACACGCATACGTTTGTTTAAACGCGTTGAAGCAAAAGATTGTTTTAGCGGATCCATTCTTAGACCCGAAGTCCTTTGAACAGCAGCACACAATTCAAAAAAATTACTACCTATATCGCAGGTGGTAACGTTGGAATTGGCAGCTTTGAGCACGAGAAAGGTCAGGTAGTCGACATTTTGGGTGTTCGCGTCACAAGTTGCAAAAGATTCTGAACCAAATGCTCCGTATGAACGGCTTGGGCGCGCATATCCTGCGATGTATTCAATGAGCTTTCGGCACCGATGGCGTTGGTTTGTGTAACGCCACTCATTTGTATAAGGGCTGTGCTTATTTGCGCTATACCACTCGACTGTTGGTCTGAAGCTACTGCTATTTCAATGACCAAGCTGTCCGCTAAACGTGTTTTTTCTACAATCTCAGCCAAAACACCAACTAGTTCATCGCAGCTTTGGGTACCACGTTGACTGTTGTCAATTGCAGTAGCAATTTTTTCCGCTGTTTCCCGAGCTGCTGCTGCGCTACGCTGCGCTAACGAGCGTACCTCGTCTGCAACCACAGCAAAGCCTGCGCCAGCTTCCCCAGCACGGGCAGCTTCGACGGCTGCATTCAGCGCCAGGAGATTGGTTTGAAATGCAATTTCATCAATGCCTTTGACTATCTTTGAGACTTCTGAACTAGAGGTTGCGATCGCCAACATCGCTTGACTCATTTTCACCATTGTGTTGGAGCCTAACGCTGCTGACTCCCGCGCTTGAGTTGCTAGCGTAGATGCTTTTTTTGCATTGACGGCTGTTGAACTGGTCATGCTAGAAAGCTCAACCAACGAGGCGCTTACTTCCTCTACAGCTGCGGCTTGCTCAGTGGCACCTTCGGATAGCTCTTCACTTAAGTTCGATATATTTAGGGCCGCGGTGGAAGTGGTTGATGCGCCTTCTTGTAACTCATCACCTACTTGAAGCAGTACGCGCGAGGTACGGTGACCTACCACCACGGTCATGACCGTTCCAATAAATAAAATTACCAAAACAGTCGTTAATAATCTGGTAATGACATTGTTTAGGTTTTGCGCTAGGTTATCAGTCTCGGTCAGGGCTTTGGTTTGTGCTGCTTTCATCATTGTTAACGTTGCACCCATGGCCAGTAATCGTTTGTTTCTGTAGTCTTCAGTGACCTTTAGTAATTCTTCCTCAGTCGTTGATTGTGATGGTGCAATACGCAAATATGTGGTGGTTACATCATCCAATTCATCCAGCTTTTTAGCGACGTCATCAATCAGTCCCCGTGACCCTTCCATAAGTTCAAAAGCCTGAATTTTTTGGGTGCGAATCAGATTTTCAGCTACCGATTTTTGTTTGGCCGCTTCAATGTCGTTGCGCTCAGCAAGATTTGCCGATTTGTAAGCTTCAGTGTCGATTGCATCCAGTGAGATCGTTTCAAAAATATTTGACAAAATTACACTTTTAGGCACGTGGATATCGGCTATCGAGCTCAGCGTGTCTTTGGCGTTATGTAACGACATGTAGGCAACCCCTACTCCTACTGCTACTAATAAGATGATGCTGCTAGAGAGCAAGTACAACCTTTGAGTGATGGTCCACTGTGTCAATTTATTGGTCATGTGTGTATCTCCTACTGGTAAGTGAGCGTTAAAAATCTGTAAATTCTTTGTCGATTGTTAACGCTTGTCTGGACTGCGGTGGACGTTTCAGAGTTGTACTTAAATCAGCTGCAGGCATCGGCATGACTGCCTGCGATGACTCGTTGCTGACGTGGCGAGTCGCTGCAGATTTTTTCGAGGTTACAACCGCTACAGCTGCCTTCTTTGAATTGATCACCCTGTTTTTCTTGGCAGACAAGTTGTCAATGTTTATGTCTGGTGTGGATGACTTTGATCGATCAATCTCAGGTCGTAAACGGGCTTGATCCTTGTCAGCATGCTTGTCTGTATTGGCTTGTGCCAAGGTCATGAAATCATGTACCAGGTGCTGGATATCTAGGGCTTGATTGCGCATATTCGCAGCGGTGCTGGCAGTCGCATCAGCATGTGCACTGTTGTCTTGGGTCACCGAGTTCATGTGGGTAACCGCAGTTGCAATTTGTACAATTGCGTTGGTCTGTTCGCTTGCGGCAATTGCAATTTCACTGGCTAAACTGTTGGCAAGCTTAATCTTTTTTACAGTCTCGCTCAACGCACTTTCGAGCGCCACGCAGCTGAGTGTTCCACGTTTGCAGTTGGCAATTGAAGTTTCAATTTTTCCCGACGTTTCCTTTGCCGCAGCGGCACTGCGTTGTGCCAGAGATCGCACTTCGTCAGCCACCACGGCAAACCCTGCACCCGCTTCGCCAGCGCGTGCTGCTTCGACTGCAGCGTTCAAGGCCAAGAGATTTGTTTGAAAAGCGATCTCGTCAATATTTTTTAAAATCTTAGACACCTCTGCACTTGAGGCTTCAATTGCCAACATTGCCTGGCTCATATTGGTCATGGTTTCTGATCCAGCGGCGGTGGATTCGCTGGCATCTTTTGTAAAAATCGACGCATCTGCCGCATTGACAGATGTTGTTTGTGTCATGGTAGCCAACGCCTCCAGCGAAGCTCGAATTTGCTCAATACCCACAGCCTGTTCTCTGACCCCGCTGGCTAGGCGTTGACTGCCGCCTAAGACCTCAGCCGAAGCTAAGGCGTTGCGAGATGTACCGTCTGCCAGCTGTGTCCCTAAAGCAAGAAGCTGTTTGCGCGTGACGCCCCCAACCAACACAGCCAATACGCATGTGGCAATCAGGACACAAACAACCCCAAAAAGTACCACTCTGACCGCATGTTTCAATGCGGTGTTTAGATTTTCCGATTCACTAATGGCCCCCTGACGGGCGGACTCGAGCATGAGAAGCACCGCGTTATTTACATCCAACATGCGTATCGATAATGCTGCCCCCGTTTCTACTTGTTTGCTTATGGGAATAAAGAAATCGTCAAATGATTCAATATATTTGTTAATTGATTCATTTGTCAGCTTTATTCTTTGCCTGATGTCCGAGGATATAGCCCTGGTTTTTGGAGTGAGGGCGTGGTTTTCCAATGCGAGAGCAATCACGCGTTGCTCTGCCATGCGAACGTCGAGTTCATTTTTTATAGAGACACGCGTCGATTCGTTGGCTCTTGCGTATGCTGTTGGACTGAAGTAACTTCGAGTCAAACTACCGTACAAATTAGATAAAACAATAGTTTTGGGTAGGTGTTGGTCAGCAACTGCAGATAAAGCATGCTGTCCCACAAATATCGACTTGATTGCCGCAGCGCCAAAGCCAATGGTCAATACACTTGCAAAAGCCAATGCAGACAATATGCGGGTATGGATGGACCATTGCCGAATGTCGTAGCTCACACGTGACTTTCTAGCTTGGGTATGTCTGCATCTGCTGTTGGTCGGGTAGTTTGTGCTGTGACATGAGCGGCGGTTGTCACTCGCTGTGAGGTGATGTGTTTTAAAAACTTTTGCATGTCCATGATTGTTCTGACTTGACCACCGCAATGTGTCATGCCCAAGACATATTCCGCGTCGTTGCTTGCGTTCATAGGGATACGCTCTTGTATGTCATCAGGGCCAATAGACATGACCTCATCAACGGTGTCGACAATTACGCCTACAAAGCTACCAGATTTGTTACTGTCTTCGATCTGACAAACTACGATGCAGTGCCGTTCACTATTAGGGCTAATGTGTGTGCCTAAACGCACCCGCATGTCTACAACGGTGATGATGCGTCCCCGCAAGTTGATCACTCCCTTGACATAGTCTGGCATTTGTGGAACAGGCGTGATAGGCACCAACCGGACAATTTCACGCACCTGCAAGACTGGTGCGCCAAAGTGTTCACCACCTAAACTGAAGGCCAAGTACTTGTGAGTGACTGCAATTTTTTTCATAATGATGTCAAATTTGAAAAAAGTCTACGGGTGCACATTTATGCGTGAGCGATTGCAACGGATTGCGCACTGGTGGTTGAGCGTTTGTTGCATTGTTCGGCAAGAGCGTCAAGATTTAAAATGCATGACACCAGTCCATCGCTCATGACCGATGCACCCGACAGCAACGTTTGTTGTTGGAAGCTGGCGCCTAACGATTTGATGACCAATTCTTGTTTGTCTAAAATTTGATCCGCCATCAACGCTATCTGTTGGCGGCCTGTTTCAACAACAACTAAAATCCCTTGACATGGATTTGACACGGCATCTGCAATATGAAAATGGTTGCTGAGTTTTACAATTGGAATGAGTTGATCACGTATACGAACAACCTCGCCTTGGGTGGATGTCAAACCTAGCATCTCCGGGGTAGGACGCAAGCACTCGCGTACCATGAGCGCAGGTAATATGTAACGTTCGCGCCCAACTAGAACTACCAACCCGTCAATAATGGCCAACGTGAGCGGTAGCGTTATGGTTATTTGTGTGCTGAAACCATCTTCTGACTCGAGATCGACTGTGCCACGCAGCGACGACATGCTTTGCTTCACGACGTCCATGCCGACGCCACGTCCAGACACATCTGTGATGTTCGTCACGGTCGAAAACCCCGCATTAAATATAAAGTCAAATAAATCAGCATCGGCCACCACTTGATCTTGCGTAATGAGCCCTTTGGCAATCGCTTTGTCGCGAATTTTTCCACGCGACAAGCCACGCCCATCGTCCGATATTTGAATGACGAAAGAGCCTCCGCGTTGAAACGCAGACAACACGATGCGACCGCGCTCAGACTTGCCGTTGGCTGTGCGCTCATCGGGTTGTTCTATACCATGCCCAACCGCGTTGCGAATCATATGAGCCAAGGGAACTGCCAACGCATCAACAATTGAGCGATCCAGTTCCAGCGATTCGCCAACCAGCACCAAATCAACCAACTTGTTTTGTTGAGCACTCAAATCACGCACCAAGCGTGTCATTTTTTTAAATGTATTGAAGACTGGCACCATGCGCACCAGCATGGTGGTGCGTTGTAATTCTTTTGTAATTCTTGACAACTGAAGCACAGCCCGTTCCCACCCGTCGTCGGCTAAGTTCTTGGCTATTTCATGCTGCGTGACCATTGACTGGGCAATCATCAACTCACCTACCAAGTCTATGAGCTCGTCTAACTTTCGCGCACCTACTTTGATGTTGGTGTCTGCGCTGTTATTCATAGTTTGGATCAGCGCATCGTCTTCAGTGGGCGGTATATCTGCGGATTTTTCCCAGACAGTACGCGTAAGTTCCATATCTTGAGTGACCGTGGATTGTTCTTTCCCAGCTAGACTATTTGGGGCTTCGTTTGAAGGCGTTGACTGCTTGACCGGGTCATGAACAACCACGCTATCACCGTTGAGAACCCGTGCCACATTGGCCAATATTGCGTGCGAGTTAAAATTTATGAATGCCCTTTCTTGCGACGTGCTTAGAGCCGTCAACATATCGTTCACTGCATTACTGACGCCGTCTGCAGCTTGCAAAATAAGGCTCACGACGTTGGCGTCTACAGTCAGCTGATTGCGTCTGGCCTTATCCAAAATAGACTCGAGCTGATGAGTCATATGCTGAATAGGCAAAAGCTTTAACATGCCCGCACCGCCTTTGAACGTATGAAAAGCACGAAATATTGCATTGAGTGTTTCTTTGTCTTGAGGCCTGGCTTCAAGCGTCAGCAACCCTTGTTCAATATCGCTGAGCAGCTCGCTCGCTTCATTACAAAACTCGCGCAACAGATCAGCATCACGTTCTAAGTTGAGTTCTATGCGTTCAGTGTCCAGCCTTGTATCGGGCGGTACTTGTGTCTGTACTGGCTCAGTCAGGCTTTGTGCTGGGTTCACACCCAAAGCTGGTCCTATTGAAAATTGTTGCTTGCTGGTCAAGCTGATGGCAGAATCTGGAAAAGCCGTCAGTATTGCGTCATCAGTGTCTAGTGGGTCATCATTTCTGGATAGGCACAACAACTCAGCTTGGCTAAACCATTGGCCCACTTCAACCATTGCTGCTGTCACGTCCACTTGAGCTTGCGCAGCCCATACTGGTAATTGCGTTAAACCTAGTTGAATAATCTGTTCTACATCTGCAGGTAAACCTGGTAATTTATGTATTGAATCCAGTTGCATTTGAATGGCTTGTACATCACTAAAGTTTGACAAGTCTGAAAACGCAAGATCGATACCGATTTGATTCAGATTATCCAATATCAAAGATCTTGATGTGAGGTCAGACAGGGCTCTTCTCCAGTAAATTGTATTTTTCAATCAAAGTAGACAATTTCATTGAGCATCCGTTGACTATTTGTGTCAAGATGTAGGTATAGAACCAATGTATATGTATTGATTTAATTTTAATAATGCATATTTAAATTACTTTTAATTAAAAGAAATATATTTTGAGCGATATTATTTTTTCAATCGATACAAGTAGGTTTAGCTCGATTTCGTTCAGTGAAAGTGGGCGCAGCCATTCAGCCGAATACTACGCGAACTTAAACCTGAGCAGTGACGAGCGATTGCTGTTTCAACTGATGGCTAACCCGAATCTCACAACAGCCGTATTCGTTTCGGGAAGTGTGTTGATGCACAAGGACGAGTTGGTTGCTACAGCGCATGTCGTTGTCTCGGGAACTGTTGAAATCATTCACCCAGAGGGTACCTACACAGTGGGCCCTGGCGCTGTGATTGGCTTGTCTGAAGGCTTGCTGGGTATACAAGCGAGTTGCGCAGTAAAAGCCCAAACGGCAGTCAACACCAGAATGATTCCAATCGATGCCGCAGTGCGTGGTGTATCCAAGGCCAACAGCGGCTTGAAGGGCATTTGCCGCAGCACCATAGCGCGCATATTGCATATTAGAGAATTTCCGGCGGCTCTGAAATGACAGCAGTTAAATTTCCTCAAGGTAACTACACCGACGGCCAAGTGCTGTTCAATAAAGGCGACATTGCAGAGCGCTTTTACATGATTCAGCAGGGCAGCGTCAAAATGGTCGACCCTGACACCGGCACCAACATTGCTGAACTCACAACGGGTGATTCATTTGGCGAGCAGGCTATTTTATCGGGCGGGGTGCGCAGTGCATCTGCTGTAGCCAAAGGCGATGTAACTTGCCTTGAAATAACAACCGACGTGCTCAAGCGCATGTTGGCCCAAGAACCTGGCCTCATTACACCCACGTTTCAAGCCCTGTTGTTGCAGCTCTACATGCGCAACGCTATAGCGGGCAAAAATGGCATGTTTCACCTGTGAAGCGCTTTGGCGGCGTCGGCTTGACTTAAAATACATTGAAATTTTAAAGCCGCTTGTGCGGCGCACATGCGAATCAGCAAAAGGCGCTAGCAGCCTTGGACCTGGTCGTGTACATCAAGGCCAAACAGTGACCACGCCATTGCGCTACTTTCAAGGCTCTAACGCTTTGAGTAACTTCTCTCAGCTACAGCTGCTCGCTCAACTCAAATCCCTACAGCCCGGTGTTCAATCGTTTCAAGCTGTTCATCAGTTTGTTGCCAGTGGCGTTGTCGCCAGCGATACCGACAAACTGCAAGCGCTGCTGCTTCCCACAACTGGCGTGGTATCAGACATGCAGCATGCCAAGCACACGATGGATGTGTGGGTGTGCCCCCGTTTGGGAACCTTGTCAGCATGGGCATCTAAAGCCACTGACATCGCTCGCAACTGCGGCATTGGCCTGCTGCGTTTAGAAAGAGTCACGCATTGGCGCTTGGTGTTCAAGCACGCAACCAAGCTCACCGTCGAGCACCGTGAAGCCGTGTTGGCTTTGCTGCACGACCGCATGACGCAAACCGTCTTGGACACACAAGATGGTGTGGCCCAGCTATTTGCCATTAAAGACAGCATGCCTATGGCTGTTATTGATGTATTGGGCAATGGACAGGCGGCACTTGAGCAAGCCAACACCATGTATGGTTTGGCTTTGTCAGCCGCTGAGGTCGATTACCTTCAAGCTGCGTATGTGCGCTTGGCTCGAAACCCCACTGATGTGGAGTTGATGATGTTTGCCCAGGCCAACAGTGAGCACTGTCGACACAAAATATTCAACTCTCAATTCACCATAGACGGTAAACAACAAGACAGCACCTTGTTTGACATGATTCGCAATACCCACCGGCTTCAACCGAATCACACTGTGGTGGCTTATTCAGACAACGCCGCCGTGATGCAAGGCCATGCAGTCAGTGCTTTTGCGCCAGAGCAAGCCGCCCAGCCCAGTACATACAAGCACACAGACGCCGTGCGCCATGTCCTGATGAAGGTTGAAACACACAATCACCCCACAGCCATTAGTCCTTTTGAAGGTGCGGCAACGGGTGCTGGCGGAGAAATAC
>Ga0209702_10009073_pt1 | contig 11263 bp, 14 predicted proteins | sample FRY01_FD_187210 | JGI IMG/M metagenome (GOLD analysis project Ga0209702, IMG submission 187210) | Freshwater microbial communities from Lake Fryxell liftoff mats and glacier meltwater in Antarctica - FRY-01 (SPAdes) (version 2) | ecosystem: Environmental > Aquatic > Freshwater > Ice > Glacier... | reverse complement strand
TCATAGACACCCACCCTGACGAGGAAGTCCCTGGTGCCTTTGCCGTGGGTTTTTTGCCCGTAGATGCCCCCCTGATGGGCGGCTACGCACCCAAGTTGCGCGGCGTGGTGTAAATGTGGTATAATGTACCGTGGATTCTACCATTCTAAAAGACGCTTACCAATCCCGAGTTCGCAAGCAACTCCCCCGTCTTTCTAAGATTGACAACGGCGCAAAACACGCCAAGAGAATACCAGGAAAACCGTTAGACCCTTTTCTTCGCAAACAAGCGATTCGCAAAGCCCAGTCTAGGAGTAGATAAATGGCCCGCGCCAATTTTCATAAAGGCACCGCCAAAGGAACAAAAAAGAAATCCAGCCACAAAATGCCGGATGGTAAAACGATGGCGGGAGAAAAGCACGCCGCCGGAAAGAAAGACGAGAAGTGGGTACCGCCTTGGTTGCTCAAGAAAAAAGGAACTAAGAAAGTAGCAAAAAAAGTCGCACAGAAATCATTACCCCCATGGCTTAAAAAGAAAGGCACAAAATAATGGCTATTGGAATCATTCCCAAGATCATCGCAAAACTCCTCGCCAAATCCGCCGCCCCTAAAGTGGCGGCTAAAGTGGTTACGAAAACCGCCCCTAAAGTGGTCGCCAAAAGGATTGTTTCATTAGGCGGTAAAGGCGGCTCTAAAACAGGGTCAAAAATCCCTGGAGTCATTAAAAAAACCGCTAAAACCGCGGTTATAGCCCGCCCGAAAGCCGGAATCCCCAAATCCAAAATGACTTGGGCACAGCAAAAAGCCGCCCAAAGCCCTGCCAAAAGAGCCGCCCAAAAAGCCGGAACTACCAGAGCGCGCCGTCAAGCCGCTGGTGGGGCGTTCCTCTCAGGGGGACTCGTGGGACTCATCGCCAATAGGCCGAGATTTGACGCTAAAACTGCTGTTAAAGATGCCCTTAAACAGGCTGCTGCGGCTAAGTCTAAAGCCAATAAGTCCGATGGAGCCAAACGCGGAGCCCGTCAGCGGATGCGTGTTTGGCACGACCAAACGCTTACGGCCAAACGCGACGCAAAAGCCGGACTCGGCCCCACCCCTGCTGGCATCGACCTCGCGGTCGGCGATTTCTTCAAGGCGTATAACGCTCTCGACGCGAAGGGGCAAAAGGCGGTCGGTAAGTTTGCTACCGGCCGCGGGGCAAAGATCAAAGCCCGCGTAGAAAAACGCTTCGACGTTGGGAAACCTACCGCCGAATACCAAGAACTCAGAAAGGGCAGGGTAGACAAGAAAGCCGCGAAGGATAGACTCGCCTCTGCTTCTTATGTCGGCAACGACAGCAAAATAGCCTTTGCCCGCGCTGATCTCGCTCATCAGTCCAAGCGAATCAAGGCAATCAAGTCGGCTCTCGGGCGCGGCATTGGTGCCAAGCACGACCGCAAGCGTTCGGCTGGTTCCAAGAAAAAGAAAACCCAAGCCGTAGGCACGGACAAAACGCAGAGTTATAGTGTCGGGTTAAGGCGCTCAACGCCTAAATAATGAGCCTAGCAGAGTTGGGTATTGACGCTGAGGCGTTAGCGCACGCAACTCCGCAAGAACTCCAAGACCTTGACCGCTATGTTGCGGCACAAGATATGGCGGAGTCTCCGGCTAAGTTCGCTGAGCATCTGTCCGGTGGCGATTGGCTACCGTACAGGCATCTAAAACTTCTAGAGGAAAAACTGCTAGAGGTAGCAACGCAGCCGTCTAAACGGTTGATTGTTACGATGCCCCCGCGTCATGGTAAGTCCGAGTTTTGCTCGCGATGGTTCCCCGCGTGGTATCTCAATCGTTATCCCAACAAACGAGTAATGCTCTGTTCCTACGAAGCCGACTTCGCTGCTACTTGGGGGCGCAAGACCCGTGATGTAATCGAGTCCAATGCCCCGTGGCTTGGTATAAAGGTCGCTAAAACATCCTCGGCGGCTAACAGGTGGGACTTACAAGGACATACTGGCGGTATGGTTACCGCAGGTGTTGGTGGCCCTATTACGGGGCGTGGAGCCGACCTGCTAATCATTGACGATCCAGTCAAGAACAAAGAGGAAGCCCACTCACAGGTCTATCGTGACCGAGCGTGGGACTGGTGGAGAACCACCGCTTTCACCCGTTTAGAACCAGGTGGCTCCGTAATCGTTATTCAGACCCGCTGGCACGAGGATGACCTCACCGGCAGATTACTAGGCGAAGAACCCGACCAATGGGAAGTAGTAAATCTCCCCGCTCTAGCCGAAGATGGCGACCCGATGGGGAGAGTCCCTGGTGAGGCTCTTTGCCCCGAACGCTATGATGTAAACGCTTTAGGCGCGATTAGAACCACGGTAGGGTCAGAAGCGTGGAGCGCGCTTTATCAGCAACGCCCACAACCCGAAGGTGGCGGAAGGTTCCAGCGCCGATTCTTCAAGCATTGGTCAGCACGAGTAGATACCTACAACAACAAGTTTTACGCATTAAATGATCCTGACGGTATCACGATGGTCAAACAAGCCGATTGCTGGCGCTTTATCACCGTAGACCTTGCTGCCACAACCTCTAACCGAGCCGACTTCACCGTTGCTGCGGTGTGGGATGTAGCCCCTTGGCTAGAGCCTGGGCGCTTAATACTGGTTCATCGTGAGCGACTCCGAGTAGAAGGCGCTGAACACCTGAACCTGCTAGAGAAGATGCAAGAGATATGGAAACCAGCCTACATAGGGGTAGAACGGGCAACATTTGGTTTAACCCTGATTCAGAGCGCCGTAAGAGCCGGTCTACCCGTTCGAGAACTACGCCCCGACAAGGACAAGTGGGCAAGGTCTGAACAGGGTGCTATACTTTGCGAGAACGGTAGAGTATACTGGCCTAAAGCAGCACCGTGGTTAAACGAGTGGGAGTCCGAGTTGCTATCTTTCCCAAGTGGTGCCCATGATGACCAAGTGGACTGTTTTTCCTACGCTGCAATAGAAATCGCTCGGGGAATCAACCTAAAGGGTAGAAAACCCAACCGATTCAAAACAAAGTTAGACGCTCACTTTGAATCGTTTGCTAAGCCCAAACCTAAAGTCCACCCGATGTTAGGAGCCTAGATGAATCGTATTGGTTTTGCTTTTCGCAACGCTTGTGGTAACTTTCTTGCTTGGTACCTTTGGAGAAACCCCGACAAGGAGTCTAAATGCAAAAACTAGACGAGTATCCAGTAGGGACAGCCTTCAACGGTTGTTACCTTTGCCGTGCTTCCCGTCGCGCTGACGAAGATTTTGTTGTAGACACGGAGCGCGACATTGACTTTGAGGGCTTCCTAGTCCTCTGCCAAAAGTGCGTAGCCGAACTTGGCAGCATGGTTGGTTATGTCCCCTCTAAGAAATCCGACGATTTGCAAAAGAAACTCGACGGACTACACGAAGATTACAAAACGATATTGGCTGAACTGGCGGACAAAGACCAGTTGATTAGTTTACTGCGCCAATACACCGACGAACCCGATCCGGTAAAAGCCAATGCTGAGTGAAATCGTACTGGGCATTTGCCTAGTTGCTCTAGTAGCAGACCGCATCGTACAGGCTCGCATTTGGGCGAAGGAACGCAAACTGTTCGTCGCCGCCCTTATCGCTGACAACGCCGCCGAGTTTCGCTTCATAGCCGAAACCGAGCCTAAGACTAAAAAAGAATCTAAGCCCGAACCCGTTCTAACACAGGTCGGAATATGATGCTGAGCATATCCGAAGCAAAAGCCTACGACGCAGAATACAGAGCCCGCCCCGCAGTTAAGGCTCGTATGGCCGAGTACCAAGCCGAGTATCAGCGCAGACCCGAAGTGAGGGCTCGGATGAATGAATCCCAAAGAGAGCGCCGCGCTACCCCCGAAGGAAAAGCGCGCGAGGCCGAATACAACCGCACACCCGAAGCGAAGGCTCGACGATTTGAGTATCGCTCGCGGCCCGAAGCGAAGGCTCGAAGGGGTATTTGGATTAAAGAACAACGCGCAACTGACCCGCAGTTCAGAATGGCTGGACTTTTACGCAGCCGACTCAATAGCGCGATCAAGAACAAATCTAAGCGTGGCTCAGCAGTAGACTTGCTCGATTGCTCAATCGCTGCCTTGGTATTTCGTTTCGAGACTCGTTTCGCAGACGGTATGACTTGGGAAAATCAAGGCGAGTGGCATTTGGATCATATTCAGCCGCTATCTTCGTTTGACTTAGAAGATGTAGACCAGTTAGCCGTCGCCTGCCACTACTCAAATCTCCAACCGTTATGGGCGCGTGATAATTTAATCAAATCCAACAAGAGAAAAGGCAAATCGTGGCATACGAACTAAAAGGCCCATCGCAAATCAAAGATTTGTACGAAAAGGGACGCAAGCATATTGAACCCGAAGTCCAGCGTTACTGGATTAACCTGTCGTATATGTACGGCGAACAATGGGTCTATTTCAACGCGCAGCATAGCCGAGTAGAGCAACTGCCCCGTCAAGACCCAAAGCGTGCGCGCATCACGGTAAACCGTTTGCGCCCCGAAACTCGTCGTATCGTTGCCAAAGTAACAAAACGCAACATGACCTTCGCCGTAGCGCCAACTGGTGCCGACGATGCTACCGTTCGCGCTGCCCGTATCGCAGAAGCGGTATTGGGCGATTACCGAGTTAATCAAGACTGGGAATACGCCCGTAGAGAAAACTGCTACGCAACTTGGATAGGGGGAACTGGTCTGCTTTGTTTGGACTGGAACCCTAAAGCCGGAAAAGCCCTTGGCAACTCCGTTTCGGGACTCCCAGTATCTACTGGCGATATTGAAATCTCCGCCCTGACACTAGCCGAGGCGACTACGGTTCCTGGCGCTCGCAACATTGAAACTGCGCCGTACTGGATTAAAGCACAGGCGCTCCCCCCCGAAATAGTCAAAGACCATTACGGACTCAAGAAGTCCCCACCCGCTGACGCAACCGTCTTATCAGGGCCGGTACAAAACCGTATCCTGACCGGCGACCGGCATAAGCCCACCAGCCTGACTTTAGTACTCACCTACTATGAGCGCCCCTGCCACGACAATCCCAAAGGACATGTCTGTGTCATAGTCGGCTCGCAGAAGGTTGCGGAATCTCCGTGGCCGTTCCCCTTCAAAGATAAACTCAATGTTGTAGCCACCCGCGAGATGTTAGCGCCTGGTCGCTGGACGGGGGACACGGTTTATTCTGACGCAGTTCCAATCCAAACCGCTTACAATGCTTCGTGGTCGTCAATAGTCGAACACATGAAGTTGGCAGGTAACGCCCGCCTTCAGGTACCGGACACTTCTATCGAGATGATGGACATGCTCAGCGACACACCTGGCGAGATTATCCCTTACAACTCTCAGAGCGGGAAAGCCGAATACCTTAGCCCGCCACAAATGCCGTCTTGGTGGATAGAACAGCCTACCCGCCTAGAGGAAGCGATGAACGACACGCTTGGTGTTCACGACGTGAGCCAAGGCAAAGCCCCTCGCAATATCGAGTCGGGTCTTGGGCTTTCTATCCTGAGTGAGAACGATGAGACACCCGTAGGTGGTTTGTCTCGCGAGTTGGCACAGGCTTGGGGCAAGATTGGCAGCCTCGTCTTAGAGACTTTGGCGGTCAAGGTCACCGAGCCTCGCAAAGCCCGAGTGTCCCACTACAACCAGCCTGACGAAACCGTCAAATGGAGTGGTAAAGACTTGATGAACCAAACCAACGCCTATATCCCCGCCGATTCAATAGAAGTGGGCAGCGATGCGGCTCGAAAAGCGCAAGGATTCGCTCTGTGGGACAGAAAAGTCATTGAAGATCCCCGCGCGCTCGCCGCGTACATAGATATGGGGCAGGAAACCAACTTTATCGAGGCAACTAACCCCGATGTAGCCAAAAGCCGTCGTGAAAACCACGAGCTGGCTACTGGTGAGCCGGTTGTCCCCGCGTTATTCGACCAGCACCAAACCCACATTGAGGAACACAACCGCTTCCGCAAGACCGCTCGCTATGAGCGCCTAGGCGATGAAGAACGGAACCTCATAGACACCCATGTACAGGCGCACGAAACCTATGCGGCTGAGCAGATGGGTCGGCAAATGGGTAAGATGCCTCAAAACCCAGCACTAGCGGCTTCGGCACAGGGCGATCAACCCCCTGGTTCCATGGGTGGGCCACCACTCCCCGCAGGAGCCGTAGCGCAGGTCGGTATGATAAGCGCCGCGCAAATGCCGCCCGAAGCAGCGCCCGCACCCCCACCCGAAGGCACACAGGGGCAACCACAAGGCCCACCGCCTGAAATGCCACCACCGCCAGGAGTAATGCCTCAATAATGAGTATTTCGCTAGGTATGCTCCATGGGCAATATGTGGACGGCTATACCTTTGATTCGGTTATCCAACTGTTAGTTACCCACCCTAAGTTGATAACCGAAGTCATCTCGTTGCGGTCAGGGCCGAGTCTCGCTTTTGGTCGCAACAAGATGACCGAAGTGTTCATGGAGTCGTCAGAAAGCCCTTGGTTATTCTGCCTAGACTCGGACATGGTTTTCCAACCGGAGCAAATCGAGCAAATGCTAGAAATCGCTGAAAAGGAAAATATCAAGATGTTGGGCGCTTTGGCTTGGGTTTGTGGCGACGGAGAGGCTACCGCCGAGAACATGCGGGGGAACCTGTGGGCGCAAGTAGGGGGCAAGCAGGCTGAACCTGTCCACTTCCCTACTAATACCCTGACCAAGGTTGCTGCCACCGGCGCTGCCTGTGTTCTAATCCACCGAGATGTATTTGCCAAAATCGGCAAGTCCGGCTGGTGGGATCATAAAGTCGTTAAAAGAGAACAACTAGGAGAAGATATTTCTTTTTGCCAGCGAGTCACCAACGCAGGCTTTGACATCTATGTCCATACTGGTATAGAGTTTGGTCACGTTAAGAGCCAAATATTAACATCCCGATTAGTGTTCCCCGAAAGGACAGAAAATGCCTGAAGAAGTAGTAGAAGTAGAAGAAGTATTTGAAGCCCCCGATGTTAGCGTTGATGCTGCCGTCGAGGTAGAGCCTGACACCTTTAGCCGCGAGTATGTGGCAGAGTTGCGTCGTGAATCCGCGGGCTACCGCACCGAAGCCGCCAAGTACAAGGATGCCTTTGAGGGCTATGACGACGACGGGGCGCAGGCTTGGCTCACAGCAGCCGACCTATGGAAAACCGACCCCGCAGCCGTGTCCGATTGGATGGAGCAGCAGGTAGAGGCTTACCGTGCCACGGAAACTCCCGATGGTCAGTTTGACGAAGGCGAAGCGCCGCTTACCTATACTCAGTTGGAGCAAGTTCTTTCTGAGCGTGACGCAGAGGCGGCTAGTGAAGCGGATGTAGAAGATGTTATGTACGAAGCGTCTGAACTAGGCTTTGAGCCAGGAACGCCGGAATACATGCAACTGCTTTACTATGCCAACGCTGAAACTGATGGAGATTTGATAGAGGCAGCCGAGATGGTGGAAGCCCAGTACCAATCCGTCATCGAAGCCTACATAGCGGAAAAAGCCGGTGGTACAGGGATCGCTCCCGTTCAGTCAGGTGGCATACCTGATGGTGAAACCCCCGTCATTGACTGGAAAGAGGCACGAGCCTCTGCCGAAGCGCGTATCGAACACCAGCAATAACAGCGCAGCACGGCTCAACACTAACCCAGTTTGCGCTACCACACTATGTTGTGGTATAATGTAGACAGTTCTATATGTAGTGGTTCTCGCGCCGCGGCTTGATGCCTATACCGAGAATTGTTACGCCGTGAGGCTTGATGCCGAGGCGTATCACCGCTACTTAACCTGCGCGAGGCTTGACGCTGAGCAGGACAGACAATATTCATTTATCTAAGGAGATAAAACATCATGGCTTTAACGCCTACAACCGCTGATGCGGTTCTAAAAGAGGATTACCAGCCGGTAGTCCGTGAACAACTGAATCAAGGCATCGCCTTCCTTCAGCAAGTCGAGAAAAACGACAAGGACTTTGAGGGCCGTCGTGCCGTCATCGCTCTGCATGTCTCCCGTAACTCGGGGGTTGGTGCGCGCGCCGCAGGTGGCACGCTCCCTACTGCCGGAGAACAGGGCTACGCTGAGCAACGGGTTCCTGTCTACCGCAACTACGGTCGCGGACAAATTGACGGTGGCGTTATCAAGCAATTGCGCTCCGACAAGGGTTCCTTCGTCCGTGCGGTTGAGTCAGAGACTCGGGGTATTGTTACTGACCTCAAGCGTGACTACTCGCGCCAACTCTTCGGGACTTCCGATGGAGTTATCGCAAGCACAGGCTTGACTTCAAACAGCACCCTTGTAAACCTTGCTAGTGCCGTGTCCACCACGCAGTTGCGTCAAATTGACACAAACGCGCTGATAGACATTGGTACGGTTGCTTCGCCCACAGCGATTGCAACTGCGACAACGGTTAGCGCCGTAGACACCACTAACAAGACCATCACCGTAGCCGCGGCTGTTTCGACAACCGCTGCTCACAAAATCTTCCGCACAGGGAGTGGTGGTAGTGGTGCTTCGCAGAAGGAAATCACCGGATTGCAGACCATCGTGTCTGATGCCGGAAGCCTACATAACATTGACCCAGCAACGTACTCGGTATGGAAATCAACGGTAGCCGCCAATGGTGGTACCAACCGTTCGCTTACCGAAACTTTGATGGCGACTGTTGTGCAGGATGTGGAAATTGCCTCGGGAGAAGCACCGTCACTTGCGGTTACTTCACCTGGTGTGTTCCGCGCCTTCGCTAACCTTCAGACTTCACTCAAGCGATTCAACGACACCGTTGATCTCAAGGGTGGTTACAAAGGTCTGACCTTCGCTGCTGGTGGCGCACCCATCAACATCGTTTGGGATCGCGATGCTCCTGCTAACCGGATATTCTTCTTCAACCCCAAGCACATCACTCACTTTGTGATGAGCGACTGGGAGTTCATGGAAGAAGATGGCGCAGTTCTGAACCGCGTTAGTAATCAAGACGCATACGAGTTCACTTTGTTCAAGTATGCTGAACTGACAACCGACCAGCGCAACTCGCATGGTGTGTTGTTAGACCTTACTGAAGCCTAAATCGGGGACTAGTAACGAGAGGGTCTAGGGGTTCGCCTCTAGACCCAACCGTTATCTAGCAAGGAGTTGAAATGGCAACGACAAGTGAATTGACCCTACATGTGGTGATTCACCCCGACCCGTTGCCGAAATACCCTCACAAGATTTTAGTAGTCCACCCTACCGTTGATGTGCTTACCAAAGGCGCTCCGGCTCTAGGTTGGGAAGGCGATAATCGCCTCGCTGTGTACCTTGACACTATGGTGCAGAGGTTCCAGTTGTGGCGCTTAGAACACGACAACCAATACCGGCTCACGGCGCAACTACCGCCTAACGCCCAAATAACGCCCGAAACGATGAACTCCCTTATCGAGCGCCTCGTACAACACGATGCTCATAGGGGTTTTGACGCGAACCGAGAAGTAGCCGCCGCTGCCGCAAAAGCCGACGCTGCTAACGACAAGATGCTTTCCGAAGTTGTAACCGAGCATATTGCGCCTAAATTGCGGTGGGCGATGATTAAGGATGGATTTTGAACCGACGAGAACTACGCGAGCAGGTCTATGTAAGAACCGGCTTTGACAGCCAAGACGCTATGGTCACCGCACCCGTTGTCAATGCGGCACTCCAAGACGCGCTCAATTACATTACTATCAGCCACGACTGGCCTTGGTTAGAAGTTTCTGAAACCCTGACTTGTACCATCGGCGTGGGCTTTGTAACGCCTGCTGCTACTTGGTTACGCACCAAGAGTTTGACCGTAGCAGACGGTACGCAGATGTTTATGATTGCTATGGCTGACTTTGATTTGCTAGGTGCTGCCGAAGGTACGCCCGAACAATATGCGGTATTCGGTGGCGAGTTCTTTATTTGGCCTACCCCCACCGCCGCTACCACTATTTCTCACAGGTTTATCCGCACCGAAACCGAACTGTCCGATGACATTTCAGAGCCTATCTTGCCCGATTCCTTCCAGGCAGCCATTATCGAGTTGGCTTCCTCGTATGTGCTTGCCCGTGTCCGCGACGAAGATCGTGCCGCCGTTGCTCGCAGCCGCTACAAGGACTGGGAGCAAAAGATGGATGATAACCGCAGACGCTACTCACAACCACCAAGGATACGAGTGCGCCCTGGGGGTTGGTTCTAATGACCTTTACTGAAGTAGAAACCGAACTAGGTGAACTGCTTGCCCGTAGTGGCGACCCTATTATCAAACTGCTCAACCGTTACCATCTGAACTCGTTGCGGGAAGAAGGCTATTCAGAAGTCGAAGTAACGGACTGGTTGAGAAAACTACTAGGGCCGAAACAATCCGGCAAAGTTATTGCTGATTTGTTCTCATACGGGGAGTGGTCTAAGTAATGGCTACTTCTGCTATAACCAACACAATCCTAGACCTAAGCGGTACCGCTGTTTCTGATGTTGTTATCGTTGCCCGATTGAAGCCAGGCCCTGGTTTTAGGATTGCTGGCACCAGCGAAGAAGTGGCTTCACAAATCACTACCACGTCGGCGGCTGCTGGTACTTGGTCGCTCACTCTTGAACGCCAAGCCAACATCACGCCATTAGGCTCGTACTACGAGATCGAGGAACAAATCCCCGACTCCAAGGGCGGTCTAAAGAGTTGGACTATTACCGTTGGCGATGTTGGTCAAACCTTATTTGCGGCGTTAGTAAATACCCTACCGGCAGATGTTGGGCCGACCTATTTGACACAAACCACCGGCGATGCTCGCTACGCACAGTTGGGCAACCTAGGCTCTACTAGCACTACGGCAGTAGCCACTTCTGCGGTAACCGGAACAGCCGGTAGCGCCTCTCGCTCTGACCATGTTCACAATTTGGCGGGTTTCGTAGTCGCTACGGCTGCGATTAACACTAGCGCAGTTACTACTGCCAAGATAGCCGACAGCGCGGTAACGAAAGCAAAAATAGATACAGAGCAACAACTACCAGCAGGTGCCGTATCTCCTTACGCAGGCTCTACTGCCCCTACGGGGTGGCTCGACTGTGACGGCGCAGCCGTATCTCGCACGACTTACGCGACTCTATTCACTGTTGTTTCTACAACGTATGGAGTAGGCGACGGGGCTACCACTTTCAATGTTCCCGACTTGAAGGGCCGAGTACCCGTAGGAAAAGAAGCATCGCAGACCCGACTTACCGCAGCAATCAGCGGAATGACTTCCACTACACTCGGTAACGCTGGCGG
>Ga0209702_10009071_pt1 | contig 11266 bp, 11 predicted proteins | sample FRY01_FD_187210 | JGI IMG/M metagenome (GOLD analysis project Ga0209702, IMG submission 187210) | Freshwater microbial communities from Lake Fryxell liftoff mats and glacier meltwater in Antarctica - FRY-01 (SPAdes) (version 2) | ecosystem: Environmental > Aquatic > Freshwater > Ice > Glacier... | reverse complement strand
TAGCAACACAAGAGTAGTGCTTCTCTAAAACTAATTTTACACATTCTAACTTAAATGTGTAATCATACTTGACTTTTCTTTCCATAAAAATACCCCCAATAGTGTCTAACTTTTTGGGGGCAGTCTAGCAATTGCTCGGTTTTTTTATTACAACAGGAACAACCTATATGTTAACCAATGTTATATTTATATAAAATGGTATGGCTTTTTTGTTTTATACAATTATAGATTTTCCTTGAGAAATAATTGTCTTGTCGGTTTCAAAATAAAAATCAATTCTGCCTAAGTTTATTCCGTAGCAACCTACTTGATTAACTAAAACATCTTTTTTATCAAGATTTTTAAAAATCTTTGGTTTATCTAAAAAAGTATGAGTATGCCCGCCTATAATTAAATCTATATCGCGAGTAAGTCCAGCTAGTGTAACATCGCAAATTTTATTTGGTTCGTTTCTGTATTGATATCCAATATGAGAAAGACAAATTACTAAGTCACACTTTTCTTGATGTTTAAGTTTCTTTACTATGTCTAAAGAAATTTCAACAGGGTCGTTATAAACGGTTTCCTTATACATTCTTTTATCTACTAGACCTTGTAATTCAATACCAAGTCCAAAAACACCAATTTTAATTCCGTCTTTATAGAAAATTTTGTAAGGCTTAACATAACCATCTAAAATAGTATTAGAAAAATTGTAGTTAGCAGATAAAAAATCAAACTTTGCATGAGGTAATTGAGAAAGTATTCCTTCTAAACCATTATCAAATTCATGGTTACCAATTGTTGTAGCTTCATATCCCATCATAGACATTAGTTTAAACTCCAATTCGCCACCATAATAATTAAAATACGGAGTTCCTTGAAAACTATCGCCAGCATCTAAAAGTAAAACATTAGGGTTTTCTTTTTTAATTTGATTGATTAATGTGGCTCTTCTTTGAACACCACCCATATTTGCATTTCTTGGATGATCTGCAGGAAAAGCATCAATATGACTATGAACGTCATTGGTATGCAAAATGGTTAAGTGTTTTGGTTTAAGAGTATCAAAACTACTTAAAGCCAAGCCTCCTAAGCCAACAAAAGCAGAACTAGCTGCAGTGTTTTTTATAAATTCTCTTCTTTTCATTTTATGTTTTTTATAAAATATAATTTCTAATCAAAAAAAATATTAATCAACAATAATTCTAATTTCTGGAGATGCAATTATAGTATCTACTTCTTTAAAATAGTCTATTAAAACATTTCTTATTTTATAATCTAAATCAAAACTACCGCTATTATTCATAAAAAAAGTCATATTATCTCCGCCATTAGATAAATAATCTGAAGTAGCCACGTAATATATTTTTTCTAAATCTAAAGGAGAGCCTTGAACAGTAATATTAGAAGCTTTTTTTTCTTTATTTATATGAAATTTCATACCAGCTAAAGGATGAGGTTTTTTTTCTAAAATAATATGATTGGCCATTTCTTCTATTTGATGACCTTTTAAGGCTATTATAAATAAGTTGTTTTCAAAAGGCATCACCTCAAATGCAGTTCTAGCAGTAACATTTCCTTTAGGAATAATAGATCTAATACCACCATTATTAAGCAAACAAATATCGGCAGTTTTTTTATGCTTTAAATTAAAAACATAAGAGCCATTTTTTAAACAAACATCAGCCATAAAGTTACCTATGTTAGTTTGCCATTCGCCTTTACTTTTATCTAATATCTCCGGACAATAGGCTAAAACACTATCAAGGTCTTTTGTTATATGGGTTCTATAAGGTAAAACAAAGCGCTCTAATTCTTCATTAGGCTCAATTGTAGTAGTAACTCCAATTTTTTTACCTTCTATTTTATAAACTTCATATTTTTTAGAAGCACAAGAAGCAACTAATATTATTGTTATAAATAAAACAAATTGTCTTATAAAAACAGAATTGTTTTTTGTCTTTATCATATAAATAAAACTTAAATTAAGTAATTTTGTAAATTAAGTAAAAGTAATATGTTTTTAAAATATACCAAGATTTTTTTTGCTAAAAGAATGTTAAGTAAAAGTTTTTTAAGTGCAAATAATGTAAACTGCTCAGAACCAATAAAAACAATCGGAATTATTGTAGATGAAAGTTGTTTTTTTGAAAAAGAAAACCTACTAAAATTAATTTCAGACAAAGGCATTAAGATAGAAAATATAGAAATTCTAGTTTATAAAGATAAAATTAAAAAGAAAGAAGTTATTAATTATCCATCTTTTAGTAAAAACGATGTGAGTTGTTTAGCTACAATAGAAAATACATCTGCTAAAGATTTTAATGCTAAAAAATTTGACATGTTAATTAGCTATTATGATGTTAATAAAACACCCTTAATTATTGTAACTCATTTATCTTTAGCAAAGTTTAAGGTAGGGTTTGCATTAGCCGATAAAAGATTAAATCATTTTATGATAAATACAAATGTCCAAAATTATAAAGTATTTGTAGATGAGTTGTTTAGGTATTTAAAAATATTAAATAAAATTTAAAAAAAATGAAAGCATTAATAGGTACAGGAGTTGCTCTTGTAACACCATTTAAAAAAGATTTCTCTGTAGATGTAGAAGCATTAAAAAGAATAGTAAATTATCAAATAGATAATGGAGTTAACTATTTAGTTGCATTAGGCACAACTGCCGAAAACGCAACTTTATCTAACAACGAAAAAGAACTAGTAATAAAAGTTATAAAAGAAGCTAATAACAATAGACTGCCTTTAGTATTAGGAGTTGGCGGAAACAACACATTAAAAGTTGTAGAAGAATTAAAAACTAGAGATTTTACAGGTTTTACAGCAATTTTATCTGTATCACCATACTATAATAAACCAACGCAAGAAGGAATTTACCAACATTTTAAAGCAATTGCACAAGCAGCTACATTGCCTGTTATTATGTACAACGTTCCAGGCAGAACTTCTAGCAATATGCTACCTTCTACAGTCTTAAGATTAGCAAACGAATTTAAAAATTTAGTAGCAATTAAAGAAGCCGCTGGAGATATCGTGCAAGCAATGAAATTAATTCAAGGAAAGCCAAAAAACTTTTTAGTAATCTCTGGAGACGACATGATTACGTTACCTATGGTTTTAGCTGGCGGAGCTGGAGTTATCTCTGTTATTGGAGAAGGTTTTCCTAAAGAATTTTCAGAAATGGTAAAATTAGGGTTAGAAAATAAAGTTACAGAAGCATATAAATTACATTATTTATTAGCAGATTGTATTGATATGATTTTTGAACAAGGAAATCCTGCAGGTATTAAAGAAGTTTTTAAAGTTTTAAAATTATCAGAAAATACAGTTAGACTACCTTTAGTAAATGTTAACGAAGATTTAGCAAACCGAATAGAAGAATTTGTAAATAAAGGAGTAAATTAGCTATCAAATTTAAATAATATAAAATATGTTATCTACAAAAGTACTAGAAGCTTTAAACGAGCAAATTAAAATGGAAGGAGATTCTTCTCAAGTATATTTAGCAATGGCATCTTGGGCAGAAGTTCAAGGGTTCGAAGGAATTTCTATTTTTATGTACAATCAATCAGACGAAGAAAGAATGCACATGCTTAAATTAATTAAGTATGTAAACCAAAGAGGTGGAGAGGCTTGTGTTTCTGCAACTACAGAGCCAAATTTAGATTTATCAAATTATAAAACCTTGTTTAAGCAATTGTTAGAACATGAAATTGCAGTTTCTGCAAGCATTAATAATCTAGTTGGAATTACTTTAGACGAAAGAGATTTTGCAACACATAACTTTTTACAATGGTATGTTGCAGAACAAATAGAAGAAGAAGCAACAGCAAGATATATATTAGATAAAATTAATTTAATAGGAGACGATAGAGGCGGATTTTATCTTTTTGATAACGAAATGAAAAATTTTGTTAGCCCTACGAATACACCTAAATAATAAATGTTAATCTAAGTAGCAAGAACTATTTATTGTTGTATTTAACAACTTAAACTTTTAATTTTACCACATAGAAACATAGATTTAATAAATTTTGAAAGGCGTTTCACTTTTCTAGAGTAAATCATAGCTATATGAACCCAATAATTGGGCTATCCAGCTCTTCTTTCTATGTTTCTATGTGGTTTAATTTTTTATTTAATCTTCTATTGAAAAATTTTGTTAGCCCTACGAATACACCTAAATAATAAATGTTAATCTATACTTAAAGACACATATTTTTACGTGTCTTTTTTGTTTTTTTACAATTATAATAAAGCATTAAAAAAAATGTTTTATATTAAACATATAATAACTAAATTTGCAGTTCGGGTTTTTATGATACATTCGTAATAAATATGCATAACTTATAACATTAAATGAAAAAAATATTTTCAATTTTATCACTTCTAGTCCTTTTAGGAGCTTGTAGTCCTTATCAAAAAGCATTAAAATCGCAAGACAATGGTGTTAAATATGCAATGGCAGACTCTTTATATAATAAAGACAAGTATGGTAAAGCTATTAGATTATTTGAGCAAATTGCACCAGCTTATAGAGGTAAGCCACAAGCAGAAAAGTTGTTTTATACATATGCTCAATCTTATTTTAAGTCTAAACAATATTATTTAGCAGCTTATCAATTTGAGAGTTTTGCATCATCTTACCCAAAAAGCGAAAAAGCAGAAGAATGTGCTTATTTAGGAGCAATGTGTTATTCTAAATTATCGCCAAGTTATTCTTTAGATCAAGTAGATACATACAAAGCAATAGATAAATTGCAAGGTTTTATTAATGCATATCCAAATTCTACTTATTTAGCAGAAGCAAACGTAATTGCAAAAGATTTGAGAGATAAGATTGAAAAAAAATCATTTGAAGTTGCAAAGCAATACAATACAATATCAGATTATAAGTCGGCAATAGTAGCTTTAGATATTTTTATGGCAGAATTTGCAGGAACCCCTTTAAAAGAAGATGCATTATATTATAAATTAGATTCTGCTTATAAATTAGCAATTAATAGTGTTCAAAGTAAAAAAGAAGAAAGATTAAATAATGCATCAGAAGCATATACTAAGTTAATAAAATTTAACGAATCTACTTCATATAAAAGCAAAGCAGACGATATGCTTGTCCAAATAAACAACGATTTAAAACAATTTTCTAAATAGTATAGATGTCATGGATTTAAAAAAAACAAAAGCTCCGGTAAATACAATTACTTACGATAAGTCTGAAATTGAAGCTCTAACAGGAAATATTTACGAAGCTATTACAATAATGGCTAAAAGAGCAAATCAAATTAATTCTGAAATTAAAAAAGAATTAATCGAAAAATTAGATGAGTTTGCTACTTTTAATGATAGTTTAGAAGAAGTATTCGAAAATAAAGAGCAAATAGAAGTGTCTAAATTTTACGAGAAACTTCCTAAGCCTCATGCTTTAGCAGTACAAGAGTGGCAAGAAGGCAAAATCTACCACAGACATACTGACTCAGATACAGATAACTAATAAATATTACAATGTCGGTTTTAAAAGATAAAAAAATACTACTAGGAATTTCTGGTGGAATTGCAGCTTATAAAACTACAATATTAGTAAGACTACTTATAAAAGCAGGTGCTCAAGTACAAGTTGTAATGACACCTGCTTCTAAAGATTTTGTTACACCATTATCTTTATCTACACTTTCTAAAAATCCAGTTTATTCTGAGTTCTATTCAGAAGAAGGAGAAAATGCTTTGTGGAATAATCATGTAGAATTAGCTCTTTGGGCAGATTTAATGATAATTGCTCCAGCAACAGCAAATACACTTTCTAAAATGGCAAATGGCACATGTGATAATCTTTTGTTAGCAACTTATTTATCTGCTAAATGTAAAGTATATTTTGCTCCAGCAATGGATTTAGACATGTACAAACATCCTACATCTATAGAGAATTTTTTAAAACTACAAAGTTATAATAACATAATGATTCCTGCCGAAAGCGGAGAATTAGCAAGTGGTTTATCTGGCGAAGGAAGAATGGCAGAACCAGAAAATATAGTTGCGTTTATAGAAAAAGATGTATTAGATAAGCTACCTTTAAAAGGCAAAATAATACTTATTACAGCTGGACCAACTTACGAAGCAATTGACCCAGTTAGATTTATTGGCAATCATTCAAGTGGTAAAATGGGTTTTGATATAGCACTAGAAGCTGCAAGTTTAGGAGCAAATGTTATATTAATAACAGGACCAACGCATTTAAATATTCAAAACTCGTTAGTAAAATTAATTAGAGTACAATCTGCTAAACAAATGTTAGATGCTTGCATGGAGCATTTTAGCACTGTAGATGTTGTAATAGCAGCAGCAGCAGTTGCAGATTACAGACCAAAAAATATTGAAATTCAAAAAATAAAAAAGCAAGAATCTAGTTTTAATATAGAATTAGAAAGAACTCAAGATATTCTGGCAACCTTTGGCAGTTTAAAAAATGAACAATTTTTAATTGGATTTGCTTTAGAAACAGAAAACGAAATAGAAAATGCAAAACTAAAAATTCAGAAAAAAAACTTAGATTTGATAGTTTTAAATTCTTTAAACGATGAAGGAGCTGGTTTTGGTAAAAAAACAAATAAAATTACTTTTATAGATAGTAATTTTAATATTGAACCATTACCTTTAAAAACAAAAGAAGAAGTTTCTACAGATATATTATTAAAAGTAATACAACACTATCATGCGTAATTATTTGGTTTTATTAGTACTAGTTTTATTTAGTAAACTTTCTGCACAAGAATTAAATTGTACAGTTAAAGTTAATTCTGAAAGGGTTTCTAATACAAATCAGCAAATATTTAAAACACTAGAATCTGCTTTAAACGAATTTGTAAACAAAACCAAATGGAGTAATCAAGAATATACAAATACAGAAAAAATAAACTGCTCTATGTTTATTAATATATCCGAATTTAATTCTAATATTTTTACAGCTACAATACAAGTGCAATCTGCTAGAACAGTTTTTAATTCTACATACGCAACACCATTATTAAATTTAAACGATAAAGACTTTACATTTAGATATGTAGAATTCGAAAATTTATATTTTAACCCAAACTCATTCGACTCTAATTTAGTTTCTGTAATAGCTTATTATAGTTATGTAATTTTAGGAATCGATGCAGATTCTTTTGAACCACTTGGAGGATCAGAATATTTTGGTATAGCAAGAAATGTTGTTTTAAATGCACAATCGAGCGGCTTTAAAGGTTGGACTCAAAACGAAGGTTTACAAAACAGATTTTTTCTAGTTAACGACATGCTTTCTTCAACTTATAACCCTATTAGAAAAGGGATTTACGAGTATCATATACTTGGTTTAGATAAAATGGCAGACAATATAAAGCTAGGAAAAGAGCAAGTATTAAATGCTTTAAAAACCGTTTCTACAACCCATGCCGTTAGACCTAACGCATATTTAACAAGAATATTTTTTGATACAAAAGCAGACGAAATAGTATCAATATTTACAGGAGGACCAGCCTTAAATATTGCGTCAATGGTAGACGATTTAAATAAAACATCTCCATTAAACGCAAGTAAGTGGTCTCAACTTAAACAATAATTATTTTTAAATGCTAGTTTCAATCTCTATAAAAAACTATGCTTTAATAGAAGAATTATCAATTAATTTTTCTAACGACTTTTCTGTTATAACTGGCGAAACTGGAGCTGGTAAATCTATTTTATTAGGTGCTTTAGGATTAGTTTTAGGTAAACGAGCAGATTTATCATCTTTAAAAAATAGTCAAGAAAAATGTGTTATAGAAACATGTTTTGACATTTCAAATTATCAATTAGAGCCTTTTTTTAAGTCTAAAGATTTCGATTTCGAAAACCAAACTATAATTAGAAGAGAAATACTTCCTTCGGGTAAATCTAGAGCATTTGTTAATGATAGTCCTGTTAATTTAAACGATTTATCAGAACTAAGCGATTATCTAATAGACATACATTCACAACATCAAACTAGAGAATTATTCGAAGAACAATTTCAGTTTCAAATAGTTGATAATATTTCAAATAACTCTAGTTTATTAGAAGAATATCAATTAGAACTAAAAAAATATAAAAAAATAAAAGACCTTTTAAAAAGTAAGCAAAATAATTTGCAAGATTTATTAAAAGAACAAGATTACAACACTTTTTTATTTAACGAGCTTTTAGAAGCTAGTTTACTCGAAGACGAACAAGAAACTCTCGAGAGTTTATCGGTGTCATTAAGCAATGTAGAGTTAATAAAAGAAGCGATATCTAAAGTTTTAGATTTATCTAACAATGAGCAAATTGGAGTTTTAACTAATCTAAAAGAAGTAAAAAATCAACTTCAAAAAGTAGAAAAATATTCGACAAATTATTCAAATCTTCTTCAAAGAGTAAACAGCGTTTTAATAGAATTAAAAGATGTAGTGCTAGAAGTAGATAGTTTATCAAACAATTTACAAAACAACCCAGAGCAGCTTTTACTAATCGACCAAAAACTACAAATAATATATAGTTTACAACGAAAACATCAAGTGTCAACTATAAAAGACTTATTAGAAATTCAGTTTGATTTAGAGAAAAAAGTTGTTTCGGTTTCAGATTTAGAAAACGAAATTAATTTATTAAATAAAGAGTTTTTAACATCAGAATTAAGCCTAAATAACCTTTCAGATTCAATTTATAAAAATAGAGTTGAGAATAAGGGCGAGTTAATAAACCAGTTACAAAATATTTTACAAGATTTAGGAATGAAAGATGCTCAATTTAAAATTGAAATATCTCAAACCGATAATTTTTACAGTAACGGAAAAGATGTAATTGAGTTTTTATTTACCGCAAACAAAGGATCAGAATTTGGTAAGATTAAAAAAGTTGCTTCTGGAGGAGAAATGTCTAGAATAATGTTGGCTATTAAAGCAATTATGGCTAATTATTCTAAACTGCCAACCATAATTTTTGATGAAATTGACACAGGAGTTTCTGGAGAAGTAGCAAATAAAATTGGCGTAATCATGAAAAACATGAGTAATAATATGCAGGTTTTTGCAATTACTCATTTACCGCAAATTGCATCAAAAGGCAAAAATCATTTCAAAGTATATAAAGAAATTATTGATAATCAGACTTTTTCTAAAATAAAAAATTTAAACGAGACTGAAAGAGTTATAGAAATAGCTCAAATGTTATCTGGAAACGAAATGTCTGAAACAGCATTAATACATGCTAGAGAATTATTGAACTAAAAAAAACGTAACTACTCAACCGCAAATAATGTAATAAGAATAGCCACAGATTACTTCGTCTGTTCGACCTTTTGGGTTAAATCTGTGAAATTATAAATTTTCACGGATAAAAAAATAAAAAAATCTGTGAATCTGTGGCAAAAATGGGCTGAGTAGTTACATTTTGTTTTAAATCTGTGAAATTATAAATTTTCACGGATAAAAAAATAAAAAAATCTGTGAATCTGTGGCAAAAATGGGCTGAGTAGTTATAAAAAAAACAACTATATTTGAATATTATTAAAAACAAAACGTAACTATATATGTATAATTTATTAAAAGGTAAAAAAGGAATTATTTTTGGAGCATTAGACGAAAATTCTATTGCCTGGAAAACTGCCGAAAGAGTTCATGAAGAAGGCGGAATATTTGTTTTAACAAATGCACCAATAGCTATGAGGATGGGCACAATTAGTCAATTAGCAGAAAAAACAGGTTCTCAAATAATTCCAGCAGACGCAACTTCTGTTGCAGATTTAGAAAATCTTGTAGAAAAATCTATGGAAATTCTGGGTGGTAAAATAGATTTTGTTTTACACTCAATTGGCATGTCTGTTAATGTTAGAAAAGGAAATCATTATACAGCTCAAAATTACGATTTTACACATAAAGGATGGGATGTTTCTGCAGTATCTTTTCATAAAGTAATGCAGATTTTATACCAAAAAGATGCAATGAGCGAATGGGGAAGCATTATTGCTTTAACCTATATGGCATCACAAAGAGTTTTTCCAGATTATAACGATATGGCAGATAATAAAGCATATTTAGAGTCTATTGCTCGTAGTTTTGGATATTTTTTCGGAAAAGACAAAAAAGTAAGAGTAAATACTATCTCTCAATCTCCAACACCAACAACTGCTGGTCAAGGAGTAAAAGGGTTTGATGGTTTTATTAGCTATGCAGATAAAATGTCGCCACTAGGTAATGCAACAGCTTTAGATTGTGCAAATTATACAGTTGCAATGTTTTCAGATTTAACAAAAAGAGTAACTCTGCAAAACCTTTATAACGATGGCGGATTCTCAAATATGGGTGTTAGTCAAGAGGTTATGGATTATTTTGTAAAAGAATAATTATAGTTAAAATATAAAAAAAATAGCTTATCAATTTTGGTAGGCTATTTTTTTTGTTGTATATTTCCAGGCTAATTAAAATAATAAATCATGAAAAAAATTACATTATGGCTATTTACTTTGTTGTGTTTTTACCAAGCACAAGCACAAGTAAGCATTTATGGCTTTAACCAATCAACCACTACATACACCGAAATAACCGGTGGAGTAGTTTTAGGAACTATTACAAATGATGATCAAAGATTTGTTGACCCAGCTGATTTAGTTGGTGGATCAACAACAACAGGTGTTGGTTTTCCAATAGGTTTTGATTTTACATTTAACTCTTTAGTGTTTAATAGGCTCGCAATAAATTCAAACGGGTGGATTTCATTAGGGCAAAGTGCATTAACACCATCTGTTAACAATGCATCTTCTTCTTATACGCCGTTATCTTCTACTACTACAACAACTCCAACTTTATTAAGAAATACAATTGCTGCTTTTGCAGCAGATTTACAAGGACAACCTAATGCCGAAATTAGAGTTGAAACTATAGGTGTAAGTCCAAACAGAGTTTTAGTTGTACAATGGAAAAATTATAAGAGGTGGAGTACTGCAGGCGATGGACAATTTTTAAATTTTCAAATTAGATTAAATGAAACTTCAAACATTGTAGATGTTGTTTATGGAACCATGACTTTTAATACAACTTCATCAGCGGCACAGGTTGGTTTAGGAGGTACTTTAAGTACAGATTTTAATAACAGAACAACAACTGCAAATTTAGATTGGAATGCTTTGGCTGGAGGTTCTTTAAATTCTTCAAGCTGTACATTTGTGTTGCCATTAACTACTCCACCAGTTTCTGGAAGAGTGTTTTCTTGGACACTTCCAGTAGCTTGTACTGGA
>Ga0209702_10009070_pt1 | contig 11266 bp, 11 predicted proteins | sample FRY01_FD_187210 | JGI IMG/M metagenome (GOLD analysis project Ga0209702, IMG submission 187210) | Freshwater microbial communities from Lake Fryxell liftoff mats and glacier meltwater in Antarctica - FRY-01 (SPAdes) (version 2) | ecosystem: Environmental > Aquatic > Freshwater > Ice > Glacier... | reverse complement strand
ACCCAACTGCCGAATGGTCGCTGCAGTACGTTTCCCGAGTCGGATATAAAGCTTAACTGCCCGAATGCGATCTTCGTAAGAGTACATGAACTACCTCCAGGTAGTCCAAGTTTTCGTCCGCACCCCCAAGTGATCAGTTTGACAGCGACGGCAACAATCAGTGCCCTGTCAGGGTTTCTTTGCCGGCACTTGCGTGGCATTGCGTGGTGAAACGGTCATGGCCACCGAAGCACCGTTCATGACGTTGCCTTCCTGCATCTCGATGGCCAGGTTACGCTCGGCCTTGGTGAACACCAACAGACTGGTTTTGCCGCGCACAGCCAACAACAAAGTCCACCCTCGCTGGGGAATCTTTTCGATAAAAAATACATACGCCGAGGTAATGTCACGGCCCACATTCATGGTCACACGTCCGACCCAGTTTTCACCGGAACCCATGATCAGCGACTGCTCGAGCAGGATGCGGGTACCCGGGGGCAATTGGTTCTGCCCCAACATCTCGATGCCCGAATAAGCCACCACCGATGTGGCCGTGCTGCCGCCACCCGCGCCCGCCTCTGACGACATCAGCGGCGTAGAAATGCTCGAGCATCCCGCCACAAGCGCCCCGGCCACGCATCCAAAAAATATCCGTTTCGGGTTCATCAAGCGCATCAGTAAAAATCTGAGTGTGAGGACAGCCAACTGTCCAAGATAGGGTTTGCGTGTTGGAACCAAGTTCGAATTTACCACGAGTGCCGGTCTCAAAGTGAACATACTCCTCCGGCTGCTTACTTCCGCGAACAGATATGCTGGTCAATCGGCGCATTGTGGGGAAAGAGTTTGAGGGCGGCGGCAACAGTCATGCTTCTGCGGGTGGGCGCGGTTGGCCTGATCACACCAGCATGTCATTGACAAACTCCGACGCCGGCTCAACACTCGTGACGAGCAAATGGTCTCTTGCCCGCGTGCAGGCGACATAGAGCAGGTGGCGCTCGGTGTCATACACTTCTTGCAGATCGGCGTCGTCGCCAACAGTCTCAATGCGCTCCTGCAAGGGGATGATCTCGTCGTCGCAGGCCATCACGACTACGGCGCGGAACTCCAGACCTTTGGCAAGGTGCATAGTGCTGATTGAGACATGGCCGCTGGTGGCTTCGACGCGTTCATCGAGAACCTTGAAAGCCATGCCGTAGATCAGATTGCCGCGATAGATGTTCTCATCCCGCAGCAAGGTGACGCCGCCAGCGATGCCGGCAGCGGTCTGATCAAATGCCGTATCGTTGAAGTGGTTCTTGATCGCGACATCACCGCTGATGGATACCAAAATGCCCGGCGCCACCGGTTTGGTTACCTGTGCCCCCGCAGCTAAATGTGCAAACCAATCTGCCGTCTTCGTGCCTGTTGCGGAAACCAGAACGTTGCCCAGCGTCGGCAAGTAGATAGCAACGGAGCTAATGCCCGAATTGACGTTGGAATCCCACCCCATCCCGGCCTCGACGTAGATATTAGAGGTCGTCTGGTTGCGGCCTTGACGCGCACGGATCGCGTCGCGATACCTATTAATCGTGACGATGATCCCCGGAGGCGAGTTCTTTGCCACGATGTTCTCGAATTCTTCACGCGCCCGCACATCCTCACCGAGCACGAAGTAGCCTCGCGCAATATCCAGCCGCGCACGCTCGTTTTCGGGAAAGTTGAGTAGATAGCGTTCTAGGGCAAGAACGCCAATCCCCGCATGGCCGGCATCAATCGCAGCGATGCCAAAGAAGTAGTCGAAGTCCGGGTCGCCCAGTTGCCCGGGATATTTGAGGCCGAGACTATAGGCTTCTCCCCTCTTGCCGGCCTCTACCAGCGCTTTCATCTCCTCGGCGACAGTCGCCCCCCCAGACTGTAGGAAGCACCGTCATACCCAACAGAATAATGGGCACCTCTATAAATTACCGTTCGCCCTGAGCTTGTCGAAGGGTCTGCTCTATAAGTTGTTGTTTTTATTAGCTAAAAACTTAGACAGACTCAGCCCGAACGGGGTTTGGTGAATTTATAGAGGTGCCTTAATAAATAATTTCAATGCCAAAACCTTCCCTTAATTCCACCCCGTCTAAAAAAATGCTCTGAGACACCCTTACCAACCAGCTTGCGTATCCTTTCAACCTTTTCTCGACATATCAAATTAATGAAAATTTGTGTGGTAATTAAAAATATAATGAGTTTTTTGCACAATTGGTATAATTATTATTGATACTTTAATCTAACTGGGGTTAACCGATGGGTGCCATAAGTGCTGTTTGCGTCGTCGCCACCCTCGCACTCTTTATTGCGGAAGCGAAGCCTGTTTGGGGGCAAACCGATACCGCCTGCCGGGAACGCACGGTCGCAAGAACCTATGTGCGAGCAGCAACGCACCTTTACATAGAAAAAAATCTCTCCCATGGCAACAATGACCGAACCCGCTGGCTCGATCTTGAGCCGGAACCTGGTGCCGCTCCGCGCGACAAGATCACTTTGCCGGTAATTTGCAGGAACTGCGACTCCGTCAAGCCGGGGGCAAAGGTGTCCGTGTGTACGACAACACCATTTTCGTTCGAAAAAACCCTCTACCCGCATCCCGTCGTTTTATTCGAAGCCACTCCGCTGCAGATGGCGCAACCAGAAGGCCGGCATTAGTCATGCGCTTCAAATCTGCGGCACGTGCGCGTCATGATTTGCCTACGGCACTGGCTTTTCATGCCGGGGATACCGTGCACACCAAGCGTGGAAAAGGGATTGTCAAACATGTGTTTCCGGCCGCTATTCACAAAAACCGGCAAACCACTTACGCAGTGCACTTCCCCGGCAAGCGACTTGCATTTGTGTTCACAGAAGCAGAACTGCTACAGGCAAGATACAAAATAATATCAACACCTCTTCGCAGCGACGGCTCAAAGAATGCAAGCGGATCCAGAAAGCACTTACAAAAGGAGATATTGTACTGCGCGGACCCAGACGGTAAAAATCTGGGCGCGGTCAGTCCTTCGGTTTTTTGCGAACGATAGAACCAACCGCCCGCTGAAAATCGGCGTCACTATCCCCCAAGCCAAGCCGCTTGGCGGACTCAATAAAGCGCGCAGACTGAGCCGGATTATCCGGCTTAATCCGGCGCTTCCGTTTTTTTGGTTTTCCTTTTTCGCCAGCCATATTCATGCAGCAGTAGTTTGATAGGTTAACCGCTTGCCCTTCACGCCAAGCAGGATGTTTTCGGCGCACTCTGAATCATCGATGCCGAGCGCAACCCGATTGTTATACCGGAAGTCGAATTCCGCAAGGTAGCGATTCAGATGGTTATGGGCGCAGTGCTTACGATCAGGGACGGGAAATGGCGGATCATCAACGGCTCACTAACGCCACTGGAGTGAAAGTGTACTTCGCCGATCCGCACAGCCCGTGGCAACGGGGCATCAATGGGAATACCAACGGATTGCTGCGACAATACCTGCCCAAAGGGACTGACCTGAGCGGCTATACGCAAGCGCAATTGGATGCCATTGCATGGCAGTTGAACACCAGACCACGTAAATCGATGGGCTTCCGGTGTCCAGCCGAGCTGTTCCACCGGACGCTTTCAATTTTAAGCAGCATCATGCTGCCCTTTTTGCACTTGGTCATTGAAACCGCTCAGTATAAAATAGACTATAACTTTATTAAATAGCATCATTATTAGGATGCATGACAATTTTAGTTCAAAATCACCGCATTAATTGTATGGATGTGAGAAATTGCATAGTTTTATGTGGCTTTAAGATGTGATCATTGCAGTTCAAAAATAAGCTTAATTTGATCAGGCGCGTGATCGCGACAACGCCCCTTAGCCGGTTAGGGCGAAATTTGGACAAATACATGTGAGTATCGACGCGAGAAAAAGCCAACAGATGACTACCTATCAAGCCGCTGAAGTACTTGGGGTTTCAATCAGAACCGTTCAGCAGTGGATCGAGAAAGGGGCGCTCCATGGCTGGAAAACACCCGGCGGCCATCGCCGCGTCAACGCTGAAGAGGTTCAGGCGCTGGCCGCAAAACGGAAGCGCGAGAAGTCGGCTACGGGAAACTCGGTCTGCAAAGTGCTGATCATCGAGGACGATCCAGATATCTGCCGCCTGTATGAATTGATGAGCCGGACTTGGCATACGCCCACTGCCGTTCATTTTGCCCATGATGGTCTGCAGGGACTGATCGCAATGGGCAAACTGCACCCGGATTTTGTGGTCGTTGATTTAAATATCCCGCTGGTTGACGGGTTTCAATTGATCAGGACCCTGAGCGCCCAGTTCGACACCCGAACCTTCCGTTACTGCGTAGTGACCGGCCTGACGCCGGATGAAATCGAAAAACGCGGCCAGCTGCCCGAAGGCTGTCCAGTGCTGACCAAACCAATCAACTTTCCGATACTGGAAAAATTGATTGCTGATGCTTATGCCGAAGCTTCAGCACAACGAAATCACATTGAAAACGCGGGAACTCCCGCAATTAGATACCAGGATTGAATATGCAGAGCCCGATTACTATCTTGATCGTTGAAGACCAGGACGATGTGCGCAAACTGAACCGGTTAATTTTGGAACCTGAAGGTTACGAACTGATCGAAGCACACGACGGCCAGACAGCCATCGCGCAAATCCAGAAAAACCGGCCCGATCTGATTCTGCTGGACATCATGATGCCCGGCTACCCCAATGGCCTGGAATTGCTGGAGATGGTCAAGAAAAACAAGATCATGACGACCAAAATCGTGATGGTTTCCGCCAAGGGCCAGTACGATGACGTAGTGGCTGCAGCCAAGCTGGAATGCGACGCCTATGTCGTCAAGCCATTCACCCGCCAGCATCTGCTGGATACGGTCAAAAGCGTACTCGAATCCGAATGATCGACCCGGATTCAGCACTGCAAATCCGCAGAAGACGACTGCTTCTGGCCGGAGCCGCACTCTCCACGAGCGCCCTGCTACCCATCCGCGTATCAAACGCCGCCGGAAAATCAGCTGTGATCGCCGCCTCCCTGGAGATTTCCCACACCTCCAGTCTGTCCGACGATGCCATCCTCGCAGGGCTGAACTTGGCAATTCAGGATCTGAATACAGCAGCCGGCACCAAAGGCTTTTCCTGGGAGCTTTTGACCTATGACAACGGCTCGATACCGGGCCGCGGGGTTGCCCATCTACACGAAATGGCGCAGCGCGAAAACTTGGCTGGCGTTTTTGGCGGCAAATTCAGCACAGTGGTGCTCGCCATGATGCCAATCGCAAAGGAGCTCCGCATCCCACTATTCGCCCCCTGGTCTGCGGCAGACAGCATTACCGCCAGCCCGGAACAAGCGCAATTCGTGTTCCGGCTGTCGATGCGCGACGGCTGGGCCATGTCAAAGCTTGTCGATCGCGCGATGCAGCGGGGTTATCGCACATTGGGTCTACTGACACCGAACTCCAGTTGGGGGCGCAGTTGTGTCAATGCCATCGAGAAAAAAATATCGATGCTCACGAAATTCAAACAACCAGTACTGACCCGGCAAATCTACAACTGGGGCGGCGAGCCCACAATGCTGCCCTATTACCTCGCGCTGGCAAATGCGGGAGCAGATGCCCTGGTTCTGGTCGCTAACGAAGCCGAGGCCGCATTGCTGGCTAGTGAATTGGTCGCAAGCCTGCCCGCAAACAAAAGGCTACCGATTCTCAGTCACTGGGGGATCATTGGCGGGGACGCGATCGGCCAATCGAAGCGCGCGATCCTGGAACTGGATATTTCGTTTGTGCAAACCTTCAACTTCCTGCGGACAAAAACTCCGGCAGCAGCCAGCATCGCCACCCGCGCCGCAAAACTGCTGGGCACGGACAGTATCCACGCGTTTCCGGCACAGGTTGGCATCGCCCACGCCTACGATCTGATGATGATGATCGGCACCGCAATTAGCCCCCTTGCCAAAATCACCGGGCCGGCAGTCGCTGAAGCCATGACCGGCATCCAGTCGCACCAGGGCATCATCAAGCGCTACGTCTCGCCCTATGCGCGCGGCAGTCGGGATGCGCTTGCCGAGTCCGACATTTTTTTCTGCCGCTATTCGGCTAACGGTGAAATCCAACCGGATCCCTGATTAGGGTGGAGCATCCGCGCCACCATCCGCGCCCAATGAGGGAACTGTCAAACCACATCACTGAGTTGATCATCAGACGGCTGCCTCTGTTCATTATCGCCTTCTTGACACTGATCCTTGTGACTCTGTCAATCAGTGCCGTCGACTCCTCAATCCGCGCCCTGAATGAGCGCGTAATCTCACAAAGCGCAGCCAAAATCAACTTTATCGGCGCCACGCTGTCCGGTCAATTGTCCTCGCTTATCAATTTGATGCGCAGCGAAGCGGCGAGCCCGCTCATCCGCAATGCCGTCGCCGATTCCGAGGGCCTGGAGAGTTATCTGCGACCGCACTTGCGCTCGACCATCGACAGCCATGGCGCCATAGTTAACATCGCCTTGTTCGACGCTATCGGCACCGAAATCGTCTCGTTGATCGCGGACGGGCAAAAGCCCGATCAAAAAATAGGCAGGGAAAAATTACAGATAATCATCGAGAGCGGCCAGCCCGCGTACGAGATGCTGGACAACGCCACGGTACTGCTGACCATGCCGGTCTGGTTTCCACCCACCGGCAGACATGAAGGCGCGCTGGTAGCACAGATCGACCTGCAGCACATTTCGCGCGCAGCACTCGGATCGCCTGACAATTCTATCAATGGCGACCACGCTGACTTGGCGTTCGTTGCAAAAGAGGGCACGGTTGACGAGAAAGCGAGTCAATCTACCCCCTATTTCCCTAGGGGCACCTTGACCACAGCGATCCGCTTCGCTTTGCCGGCGCCGTTTTCGCGGCACGAGGCAGAGGTGCGCTACACCGCCTCCACCATCAAGGAGCGATGGATCGTCATCCAGACCGCGCTGGTGTATGTTCTGGCGTTCACGCTGGCATGGGTAGCTTTTTTTATACTGACCGAATGGGTCAAGCGCCGTTATGTCGAACCGATACGCCAGATCACCGCCATCGCACAGAAGGTCGCAAGGTCGCGCGCTACGATCATCTGCACCTCGATCGAAGAAGAATCGATCGCGCTATTGCAACAATCCGTGCAGAGCGTCGTTGAAGTTCTCAATAATGCCGAGAGCAATCACCAGGAGAAAATCCAGCTCACGTTCGAAGAACTCAGAAACACCAGGGTGCAACTCGAAAATATTGCCAGGGACGGCGGCATCATTGCCTTTTCAGTCGACCTCGAAAGCGGCCTGATCAGTTATTGCACCGAGTCGCTTCATCAATTACTGGTCACGCCAAAGGAAAACCCGATACTCTGGACGGAAATCTATGGCCTGCTCAATTACCGCCAGCGCAGACTAATGCACAGTGCGGTCAGAGAAACAATCCATCATGGGAAAGCCCGCTTCCAGATCGATCTCGATGGGCACCACCAGCAACGGACCTACGATGTCCGCCTCCGGTATATCGGATCAACGGGCAGAAGAAACGCCCATATCGATTGCATCGCCTTCGACAACACCGACAAAGCCGCCTTAGATCTAGCACTTGCGAAAAGCGAACTCAGGAAGGCGGCAATCATCAACGGCGCGATCGATGGCTTTGTTACATTGGGGCCGGATTTTATCATCACTGAAATCAACCCGGCTGCAGAACGGATGCTGGGCCGCAGGAATATCGAACTTTTGGGTCTGCGTTTTTCCGATCACTGCATAGCGCCCGACTCTCAACACAAATTCTCGAAGTACTGCAATGCCGTGATCGCTTTGGAAGGTGCCAGCGCACTCGTCCATGAGGGACCGGTCTGGTGCCGCAACGCTGCTGGTGAAAACCTGCCTGTCGGGATGAGCGCAAGTCTGGTCAACACCAATACCGGATTGCAGATATGCCTGTATTTGAAGGACTTGCGGAAAACCCATGAACAAGAGCTTGCCATTGCCAGAAAGAACGCGGAAATCGAGGCCATTTTTTCGCTGAACCCGGACGGCTTCGCCTCATTCGACGAAAACGACCAGTTGTCAGCCTATAACGAATCGTTATGCGAGATGCTGGACATCGTACCCGGTAGCCTTAAAAAGGGAATGCCAAATGCGACGTTTTTGGAAATCATCAGCAATCTGTCGCACAAAACCGACGACAAAACCGTAGTTAAAATGCTTAATCCTGACGAACAAGTCATCATCGTCAATGCGCCGAAGCAGCGGCTGATCAAGTACACGCGGCGCTTCCCGAATCGTGAAGGGAGCAAACAGCCTAGCATTTTTTATTTCCGCGACGTCACTCAGGAATTTCAGCTGCATGCAATGAAGAACCAATTTCTGGCGACGGCGGCCCACGAACTGCGCACCCCTCTCACCACAATCCTCGGTTTTTCCGAATTTCTGAGCACCCAGGAAGTCAGCGAACAAGACCACCGTGAGCTGCTGGATAGCATCTTCCGCCATTCCCTGAACTTGAGTGCGCTGATCAACGATTTGCTGGATCTAGCTAAAATCGAATCCGAGGGTTTAAACATCCTCAAACTCCAGAAGCATGACCTGAGGGACATCCTGACCAATTTGTTCAACAGCGTATCCGCCCCCCTGGATGGCAAGCGTTTCATGGATCAGCATGAATTCACGCTGGAACTGGGTGAGAGGGCACCGCTGATGGCATTGATCGACGACGACCAGATCCGGCGCGCGATCCACAACCTGCTGAGCAATGCAGCCAAATACAGCGCGGCATCGATGCCGATCACACTATCGGCACACATCGTCGACAATAATGGAACAAAATCCGTGAAAATCGCGGTAACCGACCACGGCATTGGCATGACGCAAGATGAACTCGAACACGCACAATTACGCTTTTGGCGTGCGGACAGCGCTTCCGGCAAAACTTCCGGCACCGGGCTGGGACTGTCGCTGGTCAAGGAAATCGTCGAACTACACCAAGGGATGATAAATATGGAGAGCGAGTACGGCGTCGGTACCACGGTATCGATTGTGCTGCCGCTCTTCGACAAGACTGGGCAGCAGGAAGCTGCGAAGGGTTGAAGCAATTGGCGAGGGTCGGGGCCACCCTATCCCCTGCCTCGGTCTGTAGCTACTTCCTGGGGGCAGGTCACGGCGGCACTGTGTCCGCTGGTGTCACGTCGGTGAAGCAAATCGTTAGCCCCGCGCCACCCTCAGCTCCCAAGAGTGCCCAGATTTGCCTTGCTTGGTGAGCCAGATTTTTTGTTCCAGTTCTTGGACTTAGCCCTGCCACCCCGGCGGGGCTTTTGTGCATCTGAGGATCGGAATTCAGAGAGTCCGTGGGTCGGTATAGTGGCGCAGAGACGCTACAGCGGTCCGTTGCTATTGATTTTCTCATAAATCATGACAACCTCTGCGTATTCCACGCCATTCGGCCACCCATTCCAGCCACATCCGGCCACTGATTCCACGGCATTCGGCCGGGTCAGTCGGAGCGAAGCGACGCAGGTCTGAAGGTGAGGTTACGTGTCTGGATTCTCGGTTGTCAATTTTCCCTTTTGTTTGCGCATTGAATTGCCGCTCAGATTGATTTTGTAAGCGTTGTGCACCACCCGATCCAGGATGGCGTCGGCCAGCGTCGGATCGCCCACCGCCTCGTGCCAGTTGCTGACCGGCAATTGGCTCGTGATCAGGGTGGCGCGCAGGTTATAGCGGTCGTCCAGAATTTCCAGCAGATCGCGCCGGTGCTGATCGGTTAGCGTCGCCAGCCCCCAATCGTCCAGCACCAGCACATCGGTTTTGGCCAGTTGCCGCATCACTTTTGCGTACCGGCCATCCGCGCGCCCCACATCCAGCTCCTGCAACAGGCGCGGGATTCTGGCGTACAGCGCGCTATAACCATCGCGGCACGCCTTGTGCGCCAAGGCGCAAGCCAGCCAAGTCTTGCCCACGCCGGTGGGGCCGCTGATCAGAATGTTCAGGTGAGTGCTGACCCAAGCGCAATCGGCCAGTTTCAGAATTAACGAACGATCCAGCCCGCGCGGACTCTTGAAGTCGATGTCTTCCAGCGCGGTGTTCTGTTTCAGTTTCGCCGCGCGCAGACGCATTTGCATGCGGCGGTTGTTGCGCTCGGTTAATTCGCAGTCGACCAGTAGTCCCAGCCGCTCTTCGAACGGGATGGCCGCCACCTCCGGCAGCGCTGCCTGGTCCAGCAGCGCACGGCGCATGCCGGTGAGTTTCAGTTGTTGCAGTTTATCCAGCGTGGGGTGATGCAGCATGGTCATTCTCCTGTTAGTGGTAATACTCGGGACCACGCAGATTGGCGTGGACCAGCGGTAAGGTGGGTTGAACAATGGCGGGTAATGGCGTTTCATCCAGTCGCTTCTTCAGGATGGATTCGATGGAGGCATAGCTGATGGCGTTCAGGGCGGTGGCGCGAGCGCAGGCCGCCTCCAGCCGCGCATGGCCATACAACTTACCCATCCGGATAATGCCCAGCGCGGAACGAAATGCCTGTTGTGGATGGCGCCGCCGCACCATCAGCGCAGCGATCAGTTGGGCTGTGTGCGGCCCAATGGCTTGCGCCCAGCGCTCGATCCGCTCCGGCGTCCATTCGGCCATGCTGCGGTGTTTCTCCGGCATATGCGCGGACTGCGTCGAATAGCGGCTGCCGCCCCCGTGCAATCGGGCGTGGCTGGCGATGCGTTCTCCCCGGTACAGGATCTCGATGGTGTGTTGCGTATAGCGCACATCAAGCTGTTTGCCGATCAGCGCATACGGCACCGAATACAATTTCCCCGTCACTTCGAGGTGGTAATCCACATTCACCCGCGCCTTTTTCCATTCGGCGAAGGCGTAGCGGTTAGCCGGCAGTGGGCGCATGGCGGGATAGTCCAGGCTGCGGAACGCGTCTGTGCGGCAGCCCGGCAGTTTCTTGAACGGGCGCAGGTTCAGGCGTGTCAACAGTTTGGGCTGCTGCCGGTTCCGTGGACACCGATCTAAGCTAATTGCACCTTCTCGAAGTCTACCGGACTGATGTAACCGATGGTTGAATGGCGGCGCACCCGGTTGTAAAACCTCTCGATGTAATCAAACACATCAGCCCGTGCATCCAGGCGGGTTCGGTAGACCTTTCTTGCTGTACGTTCTGTCTTCAGTGAAGAGAAGAAGCTCTCCATCGCCGAATTGTCCCACACGTTCCCGGCGCGACTCATGCTACAGGTCACCCCTAACTCCCCGAGCAAACGCTGGAACTGCTCGCTCGTGTACTGACTGCCCCG
>Ga0209702_10009069_pt1 | contig 11266 bp, 11 predicted proteins | sample FRY01_FD_187210 | JGI IMG/M metagenome (GOLD analysis project Ga0209702, IMG submission 187210) | Freshwater microbial communities from Lake Fryxell liftoff mats and glacier meltwater in Antarctica - FRY-01 (SPAdes) (version 2) | ecosystem: Environmental > Aquatic > Freshwater > Ice > Glacier... | reverse complement strand
AAAAAGAAATGAAGAAGATGAACTTTTACAGATACACTGTGATTTAGCATTAGCATTACAAGAGATTACAGAAAATGTTTTAATTAAAATGGCGCAAACTGCACAAACAATTACAGGTGAAAAGAATTTATGTTTAGCAGGTGGTGTTGCATTAAACTGTGTAGCTAATGGAAAGTTATTACAGGCAAATATATTTGATAATATATGGATTCAACCTGCTTCTGGTGATGCTGGGGGGGCTTTAGGTGCTGCTTACGAGGTTTATCACTCTTATTATAAAAAAAATAGAATCGTTCAAAAACAAGATAAGATGAAAGGTAGTTATTTGGGGCCAGAATTTACAGATGATGAGATATTAAAGGTAATAAAAAAGGCTGGTGCAGATTATGAATATATCGAAAATTTTGATGAATTAGTTAGTAAAACTGCAAATGTTTTGTCAAAAGGAAATGTTGTAGGTTGGTTTCAAGGGAGAATGGAATGGGGCCCACGAGCGTTAGGAAACAGAAGTATAATAGGAGATGCAAGAAATAAAGATCTACAAAAAAAATTAAATTTAAAAATCAAGTTTAGAGAAAGTTTTAGACCATTTGCCCCATCAGTTTTAATTGAGAGAGTAAATGAATATTTTGAGACGAATGTAGCCTCACCTTATATGTTATTAGTCGCTGATGTTAAAAAAGAGAGAAGAGTAGATTTACCACATGACTATTCAAATTATTCTATTAGGGATAAATTGTATTTTAATCGGTCAGATTTACCTTCAATTACACATACAAATTATTCTGCACGTTTGCAAACTGTACACAAAGATACAAATTATAAATACTGGAGTTTAATCAAAAAATTTGAAGAGTTAACAGGTTATGCAGTAATTATAAATACAAGTTTTAATGTTCGTGGAGAGCCAATTGTTTGTACTCCAAAAGAAGCTTATGCATGTTTTGTAAAAACAGATATGGATTATTTAGTTATTGGAAATTATTTTTTTGATAAGAAGAAACAGAAAACTAATTATATAAAGTATACTCTTGAAGATAGAGTTGAACTAGATTAAATTTAAGTTAAACTGATAATATGTCTTTTTTATTTGAGCTATTTACATTTATGAAAGAAAGAAAAAAATGGTGGTTGTTTCCTATCGTTATTGTATTGTTGTTAGTTGGAATACTTATTGTTTTTGCTAGTGGATCGTCTTTGGCACCATTTATTTATACAATTTTTTAATTATTTTGATTATGAAAGAGACATTAAAAAGTTATAAAACAATTGAACCTGTAGTATTAGTATTGTTGCTTTTATATTTTTTCACACAAAATTGGTATTTTTTTTGGATAGCAGTCGCATTACTTTGTTTGAATACATTTTTTATTAAAATAAGTATGTTTTTAGCTTTATATTGGATGAAACTAGCCTTATTTCTTGGTACTGTTAATTCCAAAATAATTTTAACATTAATTTATTTTCTAATTCTTACTCCATTAGCTTATTTTTTTCGAATATTTAACCCATCTATAAAAAAACATTTTAAAAGCAGAAGAAAGAGTTCATATTTTTACGATGTTAAAGAGGATATAACTCCTGACTTTTTTATAAGACAGTGGTAAGCTCATTTTCATAATGTTAAATAATATTGTATTTTATGGGTATAACGATATGTCTTCTTATATTATAAGAGGCTTGGAGTTATACACTAGTGAAAAATATTTCCCACTATTTAATAATATTTCTTACTTTTCTAATATTGATTTTATTAATTCGGTAATCAACTATTTCTTTTTTAAGCATTTTAATCCTATTTTATCTATGAACTTACTTGCAATAATGTATTTTGGTCTAACATTTCTTGTTACTTATATGCTTTTTCGTAAATTATCTTTAAATTATGTTGGAATTATTATTTTTTCCACCCTATTTTCTTCAAGTATTTATTTTTTATATAGAGTTTTATCTTTCACGCCTAATTTATATCAAATATTCTTTTTTCCCTTAGTAATTTATTTACTACATATTAAGAAAATAAATATAATTTTTCTTTCTGTTATCTTATTTGTTCTATTCTCTTATAGCTCTTATTATGGTTTTTTTTCACTTTTACTCATAATTTTTTGGTATTTTTCTGAACTTTGGATTTCAAATGAACCATTTTTACTAAGAATTAAACAGGTATTTATTAAATTAATCATGCTTATTACTCCGTTATTAATTTTGTTAATCACAATATATTCTTCTTCAGTATTAAAAAACTTATCAATATTTACTAAAAGTATAAAGAATCAAGAGCAGGTACTTACAGGTTCTAGGTATAGAACAATAGAAGACTTTTATAACTTTAGCTCTAGACCTTGGTATTTTATTATTCCGCCTCAAAATTCAGTTTATTTTGGAGATTTATCTAAAACTATTTATAAAAAGTTAGTAGATACTCATTACTATCTTGCTGACGACTATAGTGAGAGGGAAATGGCAGGAAGTTATATGGGCTGGCATTTTATAATTGGAACTTTAGTTGTTTTTATTTTACTTTGGTTAAAGAAATTTAAGAAAGTACAATACTCGTCTTTTAATGAAATTTATAAAAATAAAAAATTAATAACAAGGTGTTTTATTATTATAGTTGGAATAGTGTTAATAAGTGGTCCTCCTTCTTTTACAATTTCTGGGCATTTATTTTATACTCCTTCTTATTTATTATATTTTATTGCTCCAGCATTCAGATCTTTAGTTAGGTTATCTAGTGTAATATATTTACTTGTACTCATGGTAAATTTCTTTCTTTTTCTTGATTTATATAATATGTTTACAAAGAAATTGTATATATTCTTGTTTGTATTTATTTTTATTGCAATTAATTATTTTCTTTTTGCAATACAGATACCAGTAATTGATATTAATAAAGTGCCAAGTGAGATAGAATATATGAAAAGTTTGAAGCCAAATTCAACTTATGTGGTTTATCCTAATGGTGATTACTATAGTATATTTTGGATATTGCAACATAAACAAAAGTTAATTAATCCTGTAGATTTTGAAAACAGTAAAATAGATTTTAATTCAAATAAATTTTCGGAAAAATTGCTATTTAAAGATGGAATAGATACACTAAGATTAATGAATATTGATTATGTAGTGCTCTATAAAAATCGGATTTTGCCTGTTAATCTTAAAAAAATAGAGAATATTTTTATGAGTATGCTAGATAAAAATATTTTTGAAAATACATATAGTATTATATATAAGGTAGAATAAATCAGTATCAGTTTTTTAATAGTATTATGATTATGAATTATTATTTAATATTATTCTCAAGTTTAATTACTATTGCTCTATTACTATGGGTTTTTGATTTTGGAAGTTATATAAAATATATAACAAAAGGGGTATATTCGAAGGTATACTACTTTATGTTTGTTTTAAGCATTTTAATTATTGTTGTATATCGTATAGTTGGAGTAAAGCAGAGTATTATTAGTTTTTGTATAACATTATTGCTTTTTATAGGTTTCTTATTTTTCTTTAACCTTAATAGAAAATACATATATTCTGGAGCTTTAATTTTACTATTATTTATACCTTTACTCTATTTTCTTAATTTGTTACATTATGCAGAAGGAATTTCGGTTTTATTTTTCTTGTTATTATTGATTGGTGTATTAAAAGATTTTTTTTATGACAAAATTTATTATTAAAGGGATTATATTTATTTGTTTCATTTTGATATTTTCTTTAAATACTGTTTTTGCATCTTCACAAGAGGATTACTACCTTGATTTATTAGATTCGTGGGATATTAAGAGTAGTATTTACTTTAATGAAAATGGCAACACGAATTCAAAAAATGATGAGAATTTGACTATCAAAGATTTCCAAGTAATTCCTACATCAAATAAAAAAGTGCAAGATTTTACAAATGGATTTACAGGTAAATCTGGAAATATTTTATTCATTTGCAACTCAGATTTTGAATCAATATGGTTAAACTGTAATAGTAATAATGTTTATGTGACAGAAGGAGATTTGCAATCAACATATCTTGGTGAAAAAGTTTATAAGGATGGTAATTTATATATTACTACCGTAAAAATTAATAACTCGAATATAATAGTAATCCCTTCGCAATATTTTTACACTCCTGAGTATCAGGAAAAAGTAAAAAAATACTTGGTGTCATTAAAAAAGGCTCATAATGTTGATATTTCCACCCCTCCTTCTGTTGTTTTAGATAGTAATATCCCCATTGTCAATCAAGATTTGATACATTTATTTTATTATTCCTTACTCTTATTTTTATTTTTAATTGTGTTTAGAAAGTTTTTAATAACTATAGTACAGAATTCAAAACAAGTATTTGTTTTGAACACTTATACAATACTTTTTGATAGATTTAAAAAATATGTTGATAGCACCAAACCATTTATATTAGTAATGATTTTACTATTACTCATTTTTGGACTATTACTATGGGGTTATGTAGGAGGTAAGATTTATAAATCTATTCCAGACCTTTTTGATCTCAATTTCTTTGCACATAATTCAGAGAATATTAAAGATTATGTATTAAGAGTGGCGTTTTATGTATTTAGTCTTTTTTATGTACTTATTTTAACTTCTCTTTTTGGACTCTATCATTTAACTAATATATTGAATTTTGTACTTATAGTAAAAGATAAGGTTTTTACTACAAGCCTTAAGAGTAGTTTTATAAAATTTGTGGTTCCCTTTAGTTTATTAATTTTGCTTATTATTTCGTTGTTTTTTAATATTGCAGAGTGGATATTGTTAATTAGTTTGGTTATGTTTCTCTTAATTTATGTATCAATCTTATGCATAAAACAGAATATTAATTCATCAGCACTTTATACGCATAAAGAAAAAATATTTATAATTTTTATTTTTGCATTCATTATTATTTCTGGAGCATTTTTTAGTAAAAGGGGTACAGTAAAGGTTATTGATTATGAGGATTTACTTGGGACAAAAGATGACTTGGTTATGTTACCTTATCATAAAACTTCATCAGATAACGTTTTATTTAGCAAGTTTTTAATTAAATCAAGTTCCAATATTTTTGTAGATAATTATTTAATTTACTCGCCCAATTTTAAGAATATTAGAAATAATGATTTAAATACATTAAAAGATACTACGGAAAGTACAATAGTGATTGGTAATATTCATAACAGTGGTTTTATAAATGAGTTAAAATCTAACCAATTACTAAAAACAATGCTATTGTCCAAAACCATATCAACCTATATGTATATTGATACCAATACAAATAATCCAGCATTAGAAATGGAAATAAATATTGATTGTAGAAACATTGATTATCAACCTAGCGTTTTAACAATCTCTTCACTTGACACAAAAATACAGAATTTTGATTTATTATATTTTTCAGGTTGCTTAGGAAATGAGATAGAATCATTTATTGTTCCACTGTATATACAAAATTTAGATTCCAAAATTTATGAAGTAGGTGGAACATTAACAGGAATGATAACAGAGATAAAGTTACTTGATTTTAATAAAGTACCATTGAATAATTTCTTTATTGAGGCGGATAATTTAGGGGCTGTGTATGTGCAGACAGCAAAAAAAGGAAATATAGTAAATACTTATGCGGTAGGTAATAAGGTAGCACAATTTCAAAATTTGCATAAAGAAGAAAATGATATTTCTGAAAGCATTAACTTTTTAAAAAAGAGTGGATATATTCAAAAAAACTTTCTTATCTGGTCTGATGCGGGTAATGTTCCTATTGTAAATAATTTATAGTGATAGAAAAAATATTTTTACCTGTATTCTTTAGCAATTTTATCTTTGTCATGTTGAAGGGTAGTTTATATACCCTTTAGAATGATGTCCTGTTGTATTCCTGTCAACTCTTTTGTAGTTAATTGATAATATAATACAATTATTGTATGTCTATAATTAATATATCTATTCCAAATGAATTAAAAGTAAGTGCAGAAATGTTGGTAAAAAGTGGTTATTATTCATCTTTTAGTGATGTTGTTCAAATTAGTATTAGAGGTATTTTGAAGAATTAGGTAAAACTAATGAACCAGACTGTAGTCCCCAATAATCAACAGTTTTACGGAGTTGACTCCACAAAAGTACAACTTATATATTTTAAATACAATTTAACATTGTGTTACTATCCGCACCATTACAACCTAAACCCTCTAAAAAACCAACATTTTTTGGTTATTAACGGACCAAACTTACATCTGAATGTCAATTTAACCCAGTTCAAACTTACATCTGAATGTTAATTTAACCCAGTTCAAATTTACGTCTCTTTTTGAATTTATGTAAATCCTCATTCTGATTGCATAATTACACAAAATGGTTAAATGTGGTATTAGATATATTCAATTTAATTAATTTGTTAAAATAACATTTAATATTTCCTCCTCAATCATTGCTATTTTTTCAATATTAAACTTGTTTTCAATATTTATATTTGGGTTTTGTTTAGAATTAAGTATTTCTTTTAATTTTTCAATTATTTCTTCTTTATTCTTAAAGAATTCTACCCTGTTAATATTCTTGTAAACATTTTGTAGTGTTGTATTACTTAAGCAAATTACATGGGTATTACATGCTAAACTTTCTGCAATAGTTAATCCCCAACCTTCATTAGAGGTGCTTAGTGATAGCAAAAATTTACTTTGAGCAAGGTATTTATATCTTGCGTCATTTAAAAACCCTGTAAATTTAATATTATTATGAAGTTTTAATGAATTTACTTTTGATATTGCATTTGTGTATTCTGGACCAACACCTATAATTATTACCTTTATATTAGGAAAGGTGATTTTTAGTGTCTTAACAATATCTATGAATGAATAAATTCCTTTGTATTTTTCAAGCCTTGCAATAAAACATAAATCATATATTTTCTTATTGATATTTTTAATTAAGTTTTTAATTTTTTTTATGTCAATCCCGTTAGGGACTACTAATACGTTAATATTTCGATTTATTTTGTTTTCTATATTGTTTTTAAGATTTTCATTGGTGCAAAGGACAATATTACAATAATTTAAGAGTTTTAAACTTAGACTAATTGATAAAAGTTTGAAAATTATTAAAAATAGCTTATGGTTTTCTTGTTTAAGATTTTTGTATATATTCTTTAAATTATTCTTATTTCCGTTATATATTGATATATGCAACTTTGTTATAATTGGTTTATTGAGTATCTTTCCAGTAATTACTGCAGGTAATAGGTCAGAAATGTTGGTTGTTGATGCGTAAACTATATTTATTTTTTTCCTCAATATATATCCATAAAAAATAGTTTGAAGTGTGAATAATATAAAATTGATTGGATCTAATATTCCCGAATTAAAAAGATTAAGTGTAATTGTTTGATAAACTTTAATATTTTTATAGATGTTTATACAGTTATTTTTAGTTGAAACTACCATATAATTAATTAAAGGTATATTTTCAATTATTGACTTTGTTATTAATTCACCCCCCCCATAGTATGGTGTTTTTCTCCATCCTAGTGGATTAGCTGAGATTAGAAATATGTTTTGTTTTTTCATATACTGAATAGCTATTTTGTGGAGCTATATTAAACCATGTAAGTCCCCATTTATATAGAATATTTTTAAATCCCCATTTTTGAAAAACATGATTTAGTGTTTTTTTTGTAAAAAAGCGTATATGTGGATTAGTTGGTTTAAAATATTTATCCCAATATAATACAATTAGAAACTTTTTTATAATATTGTAATCAGGAGTTACAACTAAAACCTTACCTTGTAGTTTTAAGATTCTATTTATCTCTGATAGTAGTTTTTCAACATCTAAAATGTGTTCAATTACATCTGTTAAAATAACAGTGTTAAAAGATTGGTTTTTATAGGGTAATTTTGTTGTAATATCACAAACTTTGATTTTTATCTTTGGATTTTTTATTTTCTTTAATGCATTTGTTGATATATCAACACCATGAATTTCATTTACAACTTTCCTTTGCAAAAGTAAATTAGCAATTTGTCCATCTCCAATGCCTATATCTAGGATTGGTTCTTTCATATGTGTTTTAAACAATTTAAAGAATATACATATACTAGTTTTATCCCATATAGGTGGTGTGTTTATGTTGCTGTTCTTATGGTTTAGTAGCCAGTATCTTTGATAGTAGTTTTTAGCATTCATACTAGGTTTAAAATTTTTTGACAATGATTTTTCCAATTATTATTTTTAGCAGTTTCAAAATATAAATTTGTAAGTTCAATATAATATTTTTGATTTAGGCTTAAAATTCTATTGATTTCTTCTATAAATTTATTATGGTCATTTGCTAATGGCATATTATTAATTATTTTCTTTGGGTATAGATAAGAAATTCCATTAGTTTTACAAAATACACTGGGACAATAATTAGCTGATGATTCAAGTATGCTCATTCCAAAGGCTTCTTCGTTTATATGAACAAGTAATTTAGCCTTAGTGTAATAGTTTTTTAATTTTTCCTCAGATACTTGTCCAACAATCTCGATTTGGTTCTCAAGATTAAGATTATTAATTAACTTAATTATATCATCTAGATATTTAAGATCATGCCATTTCCCAATAATTTTCAATTTATAGTTCTTATTTATATTTTTTGTAATTTTAATTAAATCTTCTAATTTTTTGCTTTTATCCCATTTACTTACAGAAACAATATAATTTAATTTATTTTGTTGATGATTATCTACAATGTCACATCCATTTGTAATAATAACAAGATTTTGTGAATTAATATTTTTTCTTTCTAAATAATTTTTAAATTTAAAATAAATAAGGGTAAACTCAGAATTATTAACAATATATTTATCAAAGTACACTGCTAAAGGAATAGTAAGTTTCTTTAAGTAACCTAGTATATGTTTTTGATATTTAGTTTCTAATACGTAGCTAATTGGATCATGCATATAAGAGATGCATTTAATTTCGAATTTTTGAGCTATTGGAATAGTTGAAAAACTTGTGTATGTACCATGAGAGATGATTAAATCAAATTCGAATTTTTTTAAGAACTTTGTTAATAAAGGTGGGTATGTAATGTGGTATAAGGAAAAATAGTTAAAAAAGGGGAATTTGAAAGAGAATTTCAGATATTTACTTAGATATTTATCTAAGTAAATAGGCTTAATATTAATTTTTTTTAGTAGATCAGTATATCCTTGTGATTTGCTATTTCTTAGAATTACCAGTTCAGCATTATGTTCCATTTCCCTAAATTGTTTCACCTCATTTATTGCTACCTTTTGAAAGCCACCTTCAATTAGTTCTTCAATTACAACTGCTATTCTCATCTTGAATTTCTTAAATAATTAAATAATTTAATTCTAAAGTTTGGTGTCATCAAATACATAGTAAGCATTTGTAAAATATTAAATATCCAATCACTTAATTTTATTTTATATGATTTACTATTTCTGTATTTGTATCTAATTTTAAAAGTTCTAATTTCTGTTTGTTTTAGATCGGTAAAGGTTACAGATTTTTTATGCAATCTATACTTTAATAGTGGGGCTTTTATATTTGCAAATTTAAACTCTTCGCCAATTCTAAAAGATAGATCTAAATCTTCGGCAGTCTTCCATTTTTTGTCAAACATTCCAACTTTATCAAGTGCATTTTTTCTAATTATTGCTGAAGGTTGAGATATAGGTGAAAATTTAAACATATTTTTTCTAATATTAATATCTTTTTGAAAATAGTTTCTAAATGATTTATTAGTTTCACCAAAAAACTCAATGCCAGAGCCACAAATTCCAATTTTTGGATAATTTTCCATATATTCATATAAGATTTTTAATCTATGCGGATCTGATATATCGTCTGCATCTTGCCAAACTATATAATTGCCTTGAGGTTTTTGAATGCCATAATTTCTTATTAGAGGTAATCCTAAATGTTTTTTTAAAGTGATAATCTTAAATTGGGGATAGTTAGTGATTTTTTTTAATATATCTATGGTTTTATCGCTCGAACAGTCATCAATTACAATATGCTCAAAATCACAAAAAGTTTGAGCTTTTATACTCATTACACTTTCGTAAATATATTTTTCTCCATTATAAACTGGAGTTATTACACTAATTAATGGTTTATTCATTTAACTAATTATAAATATATTATATTATGTATACAATGTATAACTTTAGCTCAATATTCAAATGGTTTAGAAGTGGTAGTAAAGATGGTTTGAGAGATGACTTGAGAGCTAATTACCAATGGTTAATTATACTTGGTGTGTTGATACTAATCTTATATGCGAATTTATATGGATCAGAATTTGTTTCAGATGATAAATATTTAATTTTAAATAATGAAAACTTTGGGTCTGTTAAGTACTTATTTTCTAATCTCTTATTTTTCCCAAGTTTGTTTTTTCAACACTTAACCTTTCTTGTTTTTGGGAAATCACCTACAGCTTTTCACTTGTTGAACATTTTATTACATATTATTTCAGTTCAAGCATTATTCTTAATTTTAAAAAAGTTATTTAATGAGAAGTTTGCAATATTTAGTGCAATATTATTTGCGATTCACCCAGTTTTTACAGAATCAGTTTCATGGATTTCTGGTATCTCAACTATTCAATATAGCTCATTATTCCTAGTCTCATTATTGTTATATCTTTATTCAAAGGCTATTGATAAGTATTTTTGGTTTTCATATGGGTTTTTGATTTTATCTGTTGCATCTTCAAATAGGGCTTTTGTAATGCCTTTAATATTGATTGCCTACGAACTTTTGTTTAAATCAGATAAATGGAAATATAAAATAGTGTTATTATTGTTCCCTTTTATTATATTTCTAACTGCTAACATACTAGGGATAGGAGAGAGATCAGAATCTTTAGCTCAGGATTATTATTCTAACAATAGTTTATATAATCCTCTCACTCAGATCCCAACAGCTGTTTCTAAGTATATAGAACTATACTTTGTTCCAACAAATCTAACTTTATATTACACAGAACTTAATATGGGAGGTATAGTGTTGTTTTTAAGAGTTATTTTATTATTGGGTTTTATCTATTTGGGTAATGAATTTTACAAAAAAGATAAAAAAGTATTTCTATTTTTTTTGATTTTTTTTATTAATCTTTTACCTACTCTAACACCACTCCCAGTAGCATGGATAGTCGCTGAAAGATATGCCTATTTATCATTTTTAAGTTTAATTGTGATAACAGTAAAGTTAATGTTATTAAAAGAAAAAAAATTTGGAAAGACTACTTTAA
>Ga0209702_10009068_pt1 | contig 11267 bp, 8 predicted proteins | sample FRY01_FD_187210 | JGI IMG/M metagenome (GOLD analysis project Ga0209702, IMG submission 187210) | Freshwater microbial communities from Lake Fryxell liftoff mats and glacier meltwater in Antarctica - FRY-01 (SPAdes) (version 2) | ecosystem: Environmental > Aquatic > Freshwater > Ice > Glacier... | reverse complement strand
ATAGACCTCTACATTATTGTAGAAGTTTTGATTATCAAAAACTACTACTCCCTGAAAAGGCGTCAAATGGTAGTCGGCTTGAGAGGAGAAAAAGAATATCCTCAGAGAGTGCATTTATTAAGAACTTATGTTCTTAGGCATAGTAATATGCTACCACTGATATTTAGAATTTTCTAATTTTTTGAGATATTTTATCTCATTTTAAATGTCGGTCGGTGTAATACACAAAAATTAATAATTTTATATTATTTTAAATATTATGATAAAAAATATATCAAAGAATGGTTTAAGTTAGCATCTGAAGTTTTATATTTTCAACCCAACTTAGTTGATAAAAATATAATAAATCCTACAAAATATGAGGTTACAAAAAAAAATTAGTTATGATAATATTATATGTATTGGATGGTAAAAACATTGTATAATTTATAATTTATATCTTAAATTATAAAATTATAAAATTATAAAATTATAAAATTATAAAATTACGTTTGAATTATCATAATTATTTAAGTAAATGTGTTTATTTTTTTAAAATATAATTGTTATATTTTTAGATTAGTCATGTCCTATATTTTCTAATTTATATTGAATAACTTGATACCATATAATAATACCTAATCCTACTTTTGAAATTATATCTAAAATATTATAGCAAATATTTTTATTATTATTTTCAAAAAAATAAACTACACCATACAAACTCCATACAATACTAAATATAATAAATACATAAAGATTACTTTGATTACAGTAGTGTTTCCAAATTATATATAACATTGTTATAAAAGGTATGTAACCTAATATGTTTGCTAAAATATAATTGATTAATTTAGTTTCTCCCATATATCCAAAAATTAACATTAAAAGATTTAGTAAAATAATAATTAACACTTTTTTATCTTTTAAAATAATATTAAAAGTGTCATCTTCTGTTTGAACAGTCTTTTCATTTTTATCCTTATTTTTAAGATATGATAAATATATTAGTAAAGATAGTAATAATAAAGGTGTTGTCACAAACCAATCTAAATATCTATAAAATGTTAAATCAAAATTTTGATGTGTACTATAAGATCTTGTTAAATAAAAGTAAGCAATACTTGCAATTATAGTGACACATGTTTCAATACTTAATATATATTTTAATGGTAAAATTTCTTTTGGAAAATTATTTAATGATTCAAATCCTGTTAAAATACTTGCACAAATAAGTAATATAAAGGCTAAATTAAATGTCAATTTTTGTAAGTGCATTATATATTATTATATAATATTATAATATTTTATTTGTTTATTTATTTATTGTTTTATTGTTTAATTATTCATTTTTAGAAAAAATAATTTTTATACATTACATAAATAAAATCTGTTTGTAAAAAACCATATTTGTTTAGATTTGTTTTCTTTATTTGATAAAGATAGCCTATAAATTTATAGCATTCTTCTTTTTGATTAAACTTAGCTTTCAATAAATCTAATTCAATTATATTTCCATACGATGATTTTTTATTAGAATAAGTTATATCTATTTCGAGTGCTCTACTATAGAATTCAATAGATTTATAGTATTCTTGCAATGAATCATATTTCTTAGCTATAATATTAAATAATATACACATTTGATATAAATATGTATCAACTTGGTCTATTTCTTCTACAATCCCTTTATCATTTAACCATACATCAAGTGTATTAAGATAAAAATTAAGTGTAAGATCATTATTACGTATAATTTCAATTTCAACTTTTATTGGTTCAAAACCTTGTTGACTAATACAATATGAAAAATTACCTTTGTCATCTTCTATCAATATATATCCAACAAAATACTTAGCATCTAATCTTGTTATATACCATTGTTTTTGATTTGGTAATATATTATTTAAATGATGATTATCAATGACAATATATAAAATATTTTGCATATCTTCAGGTGGACAACTTTCAAATGTACTATGATGACCATATGTTGATAATGTACGTTGTAATGGTTGTGGTTTTTGTAAATCTTCTATAGATATTATTTTATCTTGTGTGGAATTAAATTTAAAAATAGTTCCAATATTTAGTCTAAAAAGATATGAATTATCAAACGTAGCTGACATAGTTAAAATATAATAAAGTAAATTATTTATATAATATTTGATTATTGTTGTTTAAAAAATCTTGTATAAAAAAATAATTTTTCATTTTTTATTACAGAAAAATAATATATGTTATTTATACTATATAATATAAAATGTATTTCATTTTATTTTATTTTATATTTATTTAGAGAAATGCATAATTTATTTACAATATATTTCTTAACATATAAAATTACATAAAGAATTTTTTCATAGATATAGTAATAATGAATCAAACATTACAGAATATATCTTGCGAAGCAATCCGACAAAACTGGAATACTCAAACTTACAATGATATTACTAACTCTCCGTTTTATGATATTGTGTGGAATGATTGGGAAAACAAATATGCCGAATTTACAAAAAATATTTTTTATCCTTTATTGAAAAAATTTGTAATGGGAAACAATATTGGAAAGATTAAACCATATAAAAATCAATATTATATAATACAAGAAAATGAAAATACACTTATTCTAAAAGGTCTGAGCAATTATGACCGAAAACAAGTACATTTATTATGTGATAAAATTGGATTACATCACAAAAGTGTACAGAAAAAGAAAAATAAACATTTATGGATATATAAACCAGTAGTTTGGTTATGGGAATTTACTGAAAAAAATCCATTCTCAAAAAGCGACGAATATTATAAATTACAGGAACAAAAACAAATACAAAAACAAGAAAAATATAAGTCCAAAATGCTACAAAAATATTGTAATGGTTGCAATGAAACCGGTTGGGACACACAATTGTATTGTAGTGTTTATGTTCGTGAATTATATTGTGATAATTGTTTAGAAACACTAAGTGATGACGATGGTGGAAAATTAGGAGACCATAAATTTGAACCAATCTAATATGTACTTAAAATACGAATTGTTATAAAATTAAATTTTTATTTATTATAAATTTTTATTATATATTTAACCTAAAATAATTTAATTATGTGGCATTTTACTTACAATTTCCACTATACGCTTCAAAAAATTTTCATTTTTAGAATATTGTTCATTACCATAACCAACACGAGAAATAATAGTTGCACATACAAGTTCTTATGTACAGTTGTAACCTTTTCTTATTTTATCAACTTTCTCTGAATGAGCACAATATCCTAATCCTTTATATTATATATAATATAATTTTAAATCATATTATATAATGTAATTTTTTCAGTTCTACAATAAGGACACGCTAAGCATGTACTCATTTTATATAATTTCTCAATACAAGTAAAACAATATTGATGATTACAAGAACTTATAACATTACTTTCATTATCAACACATATAAAACATTCTTCTTTTGTATCATTTTGTTTTGTCTCAGTAATAATTAATACTTTATTAATATTATATGATTCAATTGTATCTTCTTCTTCATTATAAACTAAACTATATCTATCTGGCAATAAATCTTTTATCCAATAACAAATATCAATATAATCATTTTTACAAGCACTTATGAAACAATAATCATTATCTACTGTAATATCAATATCATCAAACGTATTGTATATCCACTTTGCTGTTTCTAAATGCCCATAATAACAAGCACCACATATTGAATGTTCATAACGTGCAGCATCACATATTTTATATCCTAAAATGGAATATAACCATTTTGCAATATTTAAATTACCGTTATTACAAGCTTCACTGAATAAATAATCATCTTTTACTGATAAATTTATACTAGGTTTAATTTTATATAAGAATTTAGCAATATTTAAATGACCTGCTGAGCATGCATTAAACATGGCTTCTTCATTATTATTTGATATATCAATATTATTATTTTTTTTCAATAAATATTTAATAATATTTAATTTACCATTATCACAAGCATTTTTAAAAGCTTCTTCATTATTATCAGAAATATCTATATTTTTATTTACTTTTAATATAAAATCTAAACAATCTTTATCACCAAAATAACAACATGTTTTAAATAATGTATTATCAAAGATATCTTTATAATATATATTATCTAAATCGTATAATGTATTAAATAAATCAATTAATATATTAAATTCTCTTGGATTACAATTTATATCAGAAATAACTTCAAGTAAAAGTTCACTATTAATTTTATTATTAAAGTCTTCTATCTTATCTTTAAAATAATGTAATTTATCTATTGTGTAACCAATTAATAAATGTTTTATACTTATTTCATTGTAATCAATTGTATTTTTATAAATCATATTCATATAATTTTTTATATAATTTAATTCTGTTTTTTCAATGATTATATTTAATAAATTTTGTTTATCTTCATTTGAAAATAACTCAACAATAATATCTTTAAAATCTAATAATCTGTTAAAATATAAATTATCCATCATTTTATTTATAAGACTATTTGTTATTAAATATTTATCCATATTATCAAAAAATGGTATCATTTTATAAATAATTTCAACTTTATTTTCAATATCATCAAAATATTTAAACCATTTTTCAATCATATTATTACATATTTCAGGTAAATGTTGATTATCTTTTATTTTATTTTTTTCTTCTAATTTATTTAAACACCAAATAATCATTTCATAATTCATATTTATAATACATTTCTTCATAATGGTAATTAAAAAGGATTCCAATATTTTATCATTCTTTTTACTTTCTAAATTATAATAATTTATTTTTAATAAATAAAAATTATTATTTTCATATATATTTTTAATAATCAATGTTGTGAACTTTTTTAACTTTATATCCGGTTTATTTTCTACAAAAAAATTTAAATTATCAATATTTTCATTTTTCAATAATTTTCCAAATAATGTTTGACATCTTTCATTATTCTGTTCATTTTTGAAAAAGTCAATTATTTTATCATTAATTTCTGGGATCATCATACAAATTCTAACCTTTTCAATATCTCCTTTTAAAATTATATCATATAAATTATTTATATCAATCGCATCATAGTTTAATTCAATTAATTTATTTTCAATCAAATAAATGATAAATTCTTTATCATATGAATTAAATATTAGCTTATTGAATGAAAAATTATTTTTAATATAATCTTTTATTAATTCTGTATTTTTTAATTCTATATTTTTGTTTTCTAGATAACATAACTTATAAAAATTATTTACATTTTTAGTGCTTAGTATATATTTATTAATAATTTCTGTTGTGTTGGAATTATCTGTATTATGATGTATATATTCATTCATATATCCTTCATTTATATTATGTAAATTATTTGTTATTATATCTTTTCTAATTTTATCTATTTTTTTAAAATCAATAAAATGCAATTCTTTTTCTAAATAATTTAATAATTCATAACATTTTTCCATAGTTTTATGTAAAATAATTTTTTCTACAAAAAATTCCATCACTTTATTAATTTTTTTTATAACCTTTTTTGATAATTTTTTATTTTCAAATAATTTCAAATAATAAATAATATTTTCTTTATTAAAATATATAAACTCTATAAGCATATTCTTAAAAATAAATAAATAATCATCTATAAAAAGTTCATATTTTTCAATTAAAGTTAATACTGTTTTAAAATTATTATTTTTAAAATCAATATTCATTTTAGTATTCATTAATTTTATATCATCTTTACTTGAAAAAGTAGTAGTTCCATATAAAGATAATAAAATTGTATTCTTTATTTCAGTAATATTCATTATTTTTTTATCAATATGAATATCATTTAATAAATAAGTTTTTCGTAATTTTACTGCATTTAAAAATAAAGGATATGAATGAATTGAATCAATTAAATAATTATAAAAATAATCAAATATTTTTTTACCAAATTCAAAAATAATATATTCAATATTATTTTTATATTCATTTTTAGTTTTTATTTCCAAATCACTAATAAATGAATGTTTATGATATATATTTAATGAAAATAAATATTCTATTATTGGTATATTTTCATGATACATTGCTGTAATAATATATGTTGCTGTATAATTTTCCAAATGTGTTTTATTTAATTTACATATCAAATATTGAAAAATATTTATGTCAATATTACCTTCATTATGCATTAATAAATTAGAAATAATATTTTTGATTATTTCTTGCTTAATAACCTCATTTTTAGAACTTAAAATTAAATAATTAATTTCATTTTTAATATAATTAAAATCCTTTTGTTTTATAAAAAAATTAACAATACAGTTCATAAATTCTTCTGCATAAAATATATTATAATTAATTAAATTATTTTCCAATGAAGAATTATACTTATTTCTAAAATCTAAAATTAACTTTGTATCTTCAATACTAATTAAATGAATATATACCAATAAATAATTTATTATATATATATTATCTAAATTTAATAAATATTCGGTAATTTTGATACTATGATAAACACTATTTATTAAATATGTATCGTGACTAAAATTTTTTTCATGTTTTCGTTTTATTTCTAATAAATACTTAAATAAGTCAAGATTATTAATTAATATTATATCTAATAATAAACATTCAATATTACATAATAATTCTTGGTTGTTTTTAGTATTATAAATATAATCAGCTATTTCTACTTTATTAAATTTAATAGCTTGAAAAAATAATTCATCTTCATTACTTGATAAATTATATGAGTTATGTTCTTTATGATAATTTATAAAATCATCTTGTGTTTTATTTTCTATAATTGATAGAAGTTCATTATGAATTGACATCATCATAAAATAGTTTGTATAATAGGATTAAATGTTATTTAAATCAAATTTTTTTATTTTATTATAAAATATATAAAATAAAAAATATTTATAAAAATTGAAATATTTAATCATATGATGAATTGTATATGATTAAATATTTTATTGATTTAAAAGTTTAATTTAAAATTATTTGTATGTATTTTTTTTGGTATATGTTTTTAATAGATTATTTATTTAAAGTAATTATATAAATAATAAATAAAAAATATATAAAAATATATAAAAAATATATACAAAAATAATATATAATGGTTATTAATATAATATGTCAGCGATTTTATGAAGCATATAATTTGATAGAGTCTAATAAAGCAACAACAAAGTATATATCTAAAAAATGGATACCAAATCCTTTAAAATCTTTAAATACTATAAATACTATCTTTCATTTTGATTGTTATGGTATGTTTTTTTCATGGATTTTTCGTGATAAATTAGATTACATTAAAGATGAATTAATTAATTTATGGCAAATCGAAGCTATAAATAATAATTATACAAATAAATATGGGGATTTATTATGGTTTGCTTATTTAATAGCAAATAAATATCAAAGAACTATATTAAAAAAAAATGTTTTTAATACTTGGAATATGAATAATAAATATAGAAATGGAACTATACATTTTTCAGAAAATATATTTCAATATTCTAAAAATATAAATTGTAATATTAATAAAATAGAAAAAGGAACTATTTTATTATGGTGTAATAAATTTTCTAATAAAAAAAATCAAAAATATGGTCATATTGTTATATGTCTAGAAGAACCATACTATATTTCATATAAAAAATTTGCACTAAAATGTGGAGAAACTACAATCAATAAAGAACGCAGTGGTTTACAAATAAAAGAACGCATATTTTATCATAAAAATAGTAATATTTATTACAACAATAAACTTGTAATAATATGTAAGATAGAATAATTTTTACAAACTAATTATAATTATTATAAATTTTCATCATTTCTTCGTAATATTCAGTTGATGCTTCACACCCTTTAAATTGCCGTTTAGTATTTTTACATGCAATCGCTGTTGTACCACTTCCTAAAAATGTATCTAATATAATATCATTTTCATTAGAATGTTTTTTTATTAATTCTTCGAATAAAGCTAAGCTTTTTTGGGTAGGATGAAATCTATTTTTACCACCTTGAAGTGGAAAAATATAAATACCATTATCATATTTACTATTAAATGTAGGTTTGCTACCTTTAATTCCTAATAATGCTATTTCACGACAATTAGTTAAATAATTTGTACTTGAATTTAATGGTTGTGGATTCGTTTTTATCCATTCAATGTATCGGATTTGTTTGAATTTATATTTTTCCATTATTTCTTTTAAATATGAAATTTTCCATAAATCAAAAAATATAATTAATGTTCCTCCATTTTTTAATTTTTTATAATATTCAGCTATAAATTCTTCTAATTTTTCCATTGTAAATTTGGTATCCCATTCACCATAATCAGTTTTTACACAATATTTTTTACCATAAATTGTACCGTGTTTCATATAATTTTCTTTTTTATTATCATCTATTAGATCATTTTCTTCTTTATAAATAGCCCATTCTTCTTCTGTTTTCATAAATTCAATATTATTTTCTTTGTTTTCTTTTACGTTATTATAATGTGTATTCATTCCAGTTTCTCTTGAAATAATGTATGGAGGGTCAGTTATTATTAAATCAATTGAATTATTTTCAATAGATGATAAATATTCTATTCCTTCAATATTTTTTATATCTTCATTTATATTCATATTATTAATTTATATTATATAATTATCTACATTTTATATTAAAAATCATATTTTAATTTTTTAATAATAAAATTAAAGTTAGATTATTTTATTGCATAAGAAATTTATCCTTTTAAAGGATAATAATTTTATGCAATTTTTAAAGTATTTTCCCCTAAATATATTACTTTTATATATTATTTAGGCTTAATATATCAATTAAAAAATGCGTAAGAAATTTATCCTTAGGATAAATATTTACGCAATTATTTTTGCGTAAATATTTATCCTTTGCGTAAAAAATTTATCCTTTGCATAAAAATTTATCCTGTATGTTTTTTTATATTTATTATTTATATCTATAAAATATTAATGAATGTTAATATAATTTTAAATTATATTTTTATTGATAAAAAATTGCATAAAGTATATTTATCAATAAAAAATAAAAATAATAATTTACTATGTTTATTTATTTCAAAAAAATAAAAATGTAGTTTTCATTTAGGGACAAAATATTTATCCTTTCATGCAATTTTAAAAAAATAACTAAAAATGTCTTTAATTATTCAATATTTATATTATTTTTATTTTATTATAATAAATTACAATAAGTTATGATATTATATTATACTATTTTATGTTGTATAATATAAAAATAATATATACTAATTAAAAATTATATAAAAATATATAAAAAATCCGTGCAAAATGGAATATAATTATCAAATATAAGTACGTGTACAATTATGTAAAATGTCCTATTTATTCCACGGAATTTTTGTTCGGAACATTGCATAAAAATTTATCCTTTGCGTAAAAATTTATCCTGGCCACTTTTTATAAATACTTTTTTTTATTGTATTTATATCAAAAAAATAATAATATTTTTTTTCAAAAAAATGACCTCGATGCCAATTTTTGACATAAAAAGCAGTATTGATAAATTTTAAAATTAAGTAATATAATATTTATAATTGACCAATAATAAAATTATTTTTAAAAATATTCTCAATACAAAAAAATACACTTTTTTCGTCATTTTGCAAACTGCAGGATAAATGATTTTTTACCATAGAAATTTTATATATTTTTAATATTTATTGTTTTATTTATCATTAAAATATAAAAAAAAAAATATAAAAAATGTGAAAATTTTTACGCAATGAAAAAAACACTGTTTTGGTAGTAATTTTTTTTAAAAAATGAAAAAAAAAAAAAATGCAATTTCTCTTTTTTAAAATAAATTACTACCAAAAACGTTTTTTTTTTAAAATTTTTTTGCGTAAAAATTTATCCTGGGTTTTTTTCAATAATTGTTATTTTTATCAATTAAATTTTGATATTAAATTTATTATTTAAAAAAAAGAAAAAATACCTCGGTAAAAATCATTGCGTAAGCACTTTTATTGAGCACTTTTTAAAATATTTTTTTTAAATGATTATTTACTTCAAAAAGTTCAAATTATTACTTTTAGGTAGGGATGAATTATTTATCCATTCCTGCAGTTTTTAACAATTTTAAAAAATATTATTTTATCAATAAATTATTTTTATTTTTTTATTTATATGTATTAAATACAATAACTATTTTAAAAAAATTATATTTTTAAGTTTTTTAAAAAAAATCTTGAAAAAAAAGAGAAAAAATATGAAGTGCTTCACGTACACATGCACGGAATTTAGGACATCAGGGCGCTCAAAGTGACCGCCCTGATGCCCTTAAATTCCGTGCAGTCATTGCGTACTCATATTCCATTTTGCACGGAATTTTTAATAATTAGTTTGTTTACGTACCTAGATTTTTAAAAAAAAAATTTATTAAAATATTGAAAAAAATGGAAAAAAAAGGGAAAAAAAGTATTTTTTGTAAAATGGTTTACGAACCTAGATTTGTCAAAAAAAATGAAAATAATGAAGCGGTACTCATATTTTTCTTAAAAATTTTTGCATTATTTTCCTTTTTTTTAGAAAAAAAAAGGGGACAAAAATTTTTTAGCAAAGTAGTTTACGAACCTAGATTTATCAAAAAAAATGAAAATAATGAAACGGTACTCATATTTTTCTTAAAAATTTTTGCATTATTTTCCTTTTTTTTAGAAAAAAAAAGGGGACAAAAATTTTTTAGCAAAGTGGTTTACGAACCTAGATTTATTAAAAAAAATGAAAATAATGAAACGGTACTCATATTTTTCTTAAAAATTTCTGCACTATTTCCTTTTTTTTTTTGAAAAAAAAGGGGACAAAATTTTTTTAGCAAAGTGGTTTACGAACCTAGATTTATAAAAAAAATTGAAAATAATGAAGCGGTACTTATATTTTTCTGAATTTCTAAAAATAAAATAATTTTTAGAAAAATCTATTTATTTAAATTTTTAATAAAGTTAATAATAATATTTTTTTTATAAATTATAGTATGTTTCTTGCATCTAAAATAGCATTAGGTTATATAGGATATTTATCTATTAAAAATAAAAATAAAAAAAATTTATCTAATAATGAAACAAATAAAACGAATGAAACTAATGAAAATATTGAAAATATTGAAAATATTGAAAATATTGAAAATAATAAAGATTATGATACAAAAATAGATAAAATATTACAAAAAAAAAAAAAAAATAATAAATTAAAAATTAAAAAAAAACAAAAAA
>Ga0209702_10009063_pt1 | contig 11269 bp, 13 predicted proteins | sample FRY01_FD_187210 | JGI IMG/M metagenome (GOLD analysis project Ga0209702, IMG submission 187210) | Freshwater microbial communities from Lake Fryxell liftoff mats and glacier meltwater in Antarctica - FRY-01 (SPAdes) (version 2) | ecosystem: Environmental > Aquatic > Freshwater > Ice > Glacier... | reverse complement strand
GTCGCCAAGATGGCCGAACAGGTGGCTATACGCCTACACCGGGATCAAGGCGACGGCTTCCCCGCCCGCACCGGTGACGGTGGTGGTCGTGCGGCGCACAACGACGACGGGTCGATTAGCGGGCCTACGCCGAACCTTGCGTTACACAAAGACCCAATGGAGCTGTTGGCCAATAGGTTGATGCGGGCGCTAACCAACGCCGAGATCGAGGCTCGCACCGCGGTGGTGGCAGCAAGGGCAGCGAGGGGACTAGACGCAGAGGTGGCTAGGCAACTAAGCGAGGCCGAGGCACCGAACGGATCGAACTGTGTGAACTGCGACGAATGGGTTCCGGGCGTGGGCGAGTACCGTATTCGTGCCGGCCGCTGCGACACTTGCTACCGGCACCGGCTGCGCCACGATGGCGTCGATAGGGTCATAGTGGTCGAGGTGGACGAGTAGCTGCGTATCGTGGTAAACTGGTGGCCAGTCGCCGGTTAGGACCGGCACGAATCCTCCCCGCCTTTCGGGACCTGACTGCCCCGGAATGGCGGGGCTATTCATTGTCCCAAGATGAGCGCCACTAGATGTAGTGGTCGACTTGACAAGGCACCACTAGATGTAGTAGCGTGGGGACTCACGGTACATTCGTATACCCCTACCTAAGCGGCACACCCTACACCCGCATACCCCGATACCCCGGTGGTCCCCTATGCCCCCCACCCCATGCCTCCGGTGCCACCGCCTCGGCACAGGTAGCTACTGCGTCGAGTGTCAACGCTCAAAGAATAGAGCGAGGCAACGCACGCGTGGCCGGCAGTACCCGTCATGGGAACTCAAGCGGATGCGAGGGACAGTCAAACACTGGCGCGCTACCTACGGTGACTGGTGTCCGGGCTACCAACGGGAAGGTCACGTCGCTAGGGACTTGGCGGCCGATCATCTAATACCAATCAAGCATGGCGGGCTGGGCGGGCCGTTGGCGGTACTGTGTAAAGTTTGTAACGGGCGCAAAGGTGCGCGATGAATAATTATACATTCATTGCCGCCCGTTTTTTTCTATATCGCTTTCTCAGTATCCCACGCATAGCCATGCGCGCATCGCCTGAAAATTTCAACTCATTGTTTTATACATTCCGATGTATTTAATGCAGAAGGATAACAAATGCCCGGTGGACGACCGCGTAAGCCAGTCGATTCGACGAAAAAGGCGATCTACAAAGCCAGTGGTGCGAATCAGACCGCACTAGCCGTAGTACCGCTCCACGCAGAATTCGTTCCGATTTTAGATCGGCCGCTACGCGAAGCGATGGCCGCCATCATTGAAGAAGGCGCAACATGGTTAAGCGTTACCGATTTAAGGGTCACGTTCCTCGACGAACTACTTGAAGAACGGGAACTAATCCGCGCCGCGGTAATGGTGAACAGCGGTGACCGGAAAGCCCTTCGTGACATTGAGAAGTCAATCTCGGAATCACTGAGCCTACTTGGCTTCGACCCATCAGCTCGCGCCCGGCTCGGATTAAGCGAAGTGCAGAAGCTCTCGACCCTTGAGACATTAAAGGCCAAACGTGAAGCCTCCCGCAGCGCCAGCGAAACCGGCAACTAGCGAACCACGATGGCTCTCGCCGGTATCGCCGGCGGAGATGCTTGCCGGCGACGGTGAGATCTTCATTGAATTCATAGAGGCGTTTGGCAAGATAACGAAGGACACCATCAGCGGTAAAACCGGATCGCCGCTAGTCCTACGCGACTGGCAGAAAATCCTGCTCAACCAAATCCTCGCCCGCAGGGCCGATGGCCGTCGCAAACACCGCACCGCCCTCGTCGGACTTCCCCGCAAGAATGGCAAGTCGGCACTAGGTTCGGCCGTCGCACTCACGGAACTATTCACCGGTGGAAGCGGCCAAGAGATTTACAGCTGCGCTGGGGAACGTGAGCAGGCGCGCATCGTATTTGGCTCGGCCAAGAAGATGGTCGAAATGAACCCGGAACTACTTAGCCAAGCGAAGCTATTCCGGGACGCGATAGAGATACCCGAAACCGGATCTGTCTATCGAGTCCTGTCCGCAGAAAGTTACAGTAAAGAGGGCTATTCGCCTTCGCTCATCATCATGGACGAGATTCACGTTGTCGGCCGTGAGCTGTATGACGTCATGCAGCTCGGCACCGGCGCTCGCGTCGACCCACTGTTGCTAGGAATCACCACCGCCGGCGCACGCGTCGACATGCGCGGCCAAGATTCGTTAGGTTACGGACTTTACCAACACGGTCGCAAAGTGGCCGCTAAAGAAACGGACGACCCCGACTTCTTCTTCGCGTGGTGGGAACCGAAGAACGCCGAAGCCGACCACAAAGACCCGGCGACGTGGTACGAAGCGAACCCCGGCATCGACGACCTCGTTGCCCTCGACGACTTCGTTGCGGTACTACCAAGAACACCCGAAGCAGAGTTTAGAACCAAGCGCCTGAATCTTTGGGTAGTCTCCCAAGACTCAGCGTTCCCCCACGGCGCGTGGGAGAAGTGCGCCGGCGAAAGAATCGTAGAACCCGGAACCGAAATCGTTCTAGGGTTCGACGGATCTTACGCCGGTGACTCCACCGCCCTCGTAGGCTGCACTAAAGAAGAAATCCCGCACATATTCGTAGTCGACGCGTGGGAACGCCCACTGGACGACAACGACTGGCGCGTGAATATCGCCGACGTCGAAGCCGCGATAGAAGAAGCGTGTCGAACTTATCGAGTCGTAGAGGTGGTCTGCGATCCATACCGTTGGCAAAAATCCCTCCAAGCACTCGAAGATATTGGGCTCCCTGTGGTTGAATGGCCGACCGGCTCACTCGCCCGAATAATTCCGGCGTGGCAGTCTTTTTACGATGCAGTTTTAGACGAGCAAGTCACGCACGACAATGACCCTCGGATGAATAGACACATAGCAAACATGGTTTTAAAGAATGATCGTCGCGGGATGCGGCCCACCAAAGAATCAACCACGTCGAACAGAAAAATCGACCTCGGAATCGCTGCCATCATCGCGTTCGACCGAGCCACATTCGCCGGAGCGACTTCGCAGCCAGCGATCACATTTATTTAGGAGTTTCATGGGATTATTCGACCGCTTTCGGTCCGAAAAACGTAGCGGTGCCGACCCGACGCTCGGCGAACTTCTAGCGAGGCAACGCGGCGGCGGGTATAACTTTTCCGGCGAGGCAGTAACGGACGTATCCGCATTAGGGGTCAGCACTGTATTCGCATGCGTCAGCATCATCGCAGACAGTATAGCGGGGATGCCGTGGGGATCATTCCGCGAAGTCGGAGAGCGACGCGAGCCACTAGACACACCTAGCGTACTAATTAGACCCAACGTCGACCAGCTGCGTTACCAGTTCGTCACCGAGGTCGTGACCTCGTTGGCACTTCACGGAAACGCCTTCATAGCCTACGCCCGCGACAATCGCGCCATGCCGGTAGAACTGCGTTGCCTAGACCCGCAGGGCGTTAGTGTTAGTCGTGACACTATGACCAAACAAATGATTTTCAGCGTAGGCGGCGCAACTTTCGACAGTAGCAATCTGCTACACCTTTCGTGGCTGACGATGCCGGGAGCAATTCTCGGAGTGTCGCCGCTCCAAGTGAATAAGAACGTGATCGGCTTGCAATTAGCGATGCAACGCTACCTCGCACAGTTTTACGGCGAAGGCGGCATCCCATCGAGCGTTCTTGAGACCGACAATAATCTAACCGTAGAGCAACGCAACGAACTCGGCGAAGGTTGGCAAGATTTCAACGGCCGTCGCCGCCGCACTGCGGTACTAAGTGGCGGACTAAAGTGGCGAGCGGTGAACGTATCCGCCGCCGACGCCCAGATGCTTGAAACCCGCGCCCAGTTAGTCTTTGACATCGCGCGCGTCTACCGCGTACCCTCGCACCTAATCGCGGCGCAAGGCGACGGACAGACTTATCAAAACGTCGAGTCGGCCGGCATCAACTTCGTTCGGTACACGCTCCTTCCGTGGATGCAGAAGATCGAGCAAGGAATCTCGTCAATCCTGCCGGGCAAGCAGACGGTGAAGTTTAATGCCGACGCCTACCTACGAGCCGATACGCTTAGCCGCTACCAGTCTTATTCGTTGGCCTTGTCTAACGGTCTTTTGAGTCCCAACGAGATTAGGTCTCTCGAAAACAGGGAACCTTATCCCGGTGGCGACGAATTTATTATCAATGCAGGCGGTATTCCAGAGTCTCCGGGGACCGACGTTAAACCTCCGGAGTGATTCCGGTTTTGGGTGTTCCGGTTCTAACCGGCCCCGACCTGCTCAACAACATGCTCGATTCGGTGACGGAACCAATCGACCACTTAATCATAATTGACAACGGCCAAGTAGTTAAAGAAATTCGGACATCCGCTAAAACCGTAGACATAGTGCAGATGCCCAACAACATCGGCGTCGCAGCAAGTTGGAACTTAATCATCAAATCAACACCGCGCGCCGCGTGGTGGCTCATAGCAAACTACGACATCGAATTTCAACCAACGGCACTCAAGAACTTGGTCAAACATTCTTCGCCGAATCGCATCGTCACCAGCAGCAAGGGATGGGCAGCCTTCACTATTGGCGCCAACGTCATTTCCAAAGTCGGACTATTCGACGAAGGCATCGGCGTCCCGGCCTACCACGAAGATACAGATTTTGAGAGACGTTCGCTCCTTGCCGGCATCGAAATACTAGAGGCCGACGGACCGATGACGCATCTCGACCACACAACGGTTGCCGACATGAAGTGGGATCTAAAGGCGATGGTTAAGAATGCCGAGGCAAACTACATTCGCAAATGGGGCGGGACGTACCGCCGCGAGACTCGCACCGAGTCCCCGCTACTTGACTGGAATATTGACCAATGGAGATAACTATGTCTAAAGAATTAGAAGTTCCGGCGATATTGTCGGAGGCCGGTATCGCCGGAACGACCATCGTCGTAGACGAGCCACGTTCAACCACATGGATCGCCGACACCGAACCAATCGAGGCGGAGACGCGTCGAGCGTTCTTCACCAACGTCGAGTTACGGACAGACGCCGAGAGCAACACTCTCGTTGGCTACGCCGCTATGTTTAACAGCGACAGCGAAGACCTCGGTGGGTTCACCGAGCGCATCGCTCCGGGCGCGTTTAAGCGCACGCTAGGAATGGGCGCAGATGTCCGTTTACTATTCGACCACGAAGGTCTCCCGCTAGCGCGTAGCAAATCGGGAACGCTTAGCCTTGAAGAAGATTCGGTCGGCCTTAAAGTCGAAGCCGACTTAGACCCGAATAGCCCGATAGCGCGTAGCGTGATCTCCGCCGTCAAGCGGGGCGACATAGATCAGATGTCATTCGCCTTTCGCACTATTGCGGATTCGTGGAACGAGGATCGTTCGTTCCGCACGCTGGAGGAAGTTCAGTTGTTCGACGTAAGCGTTGTCACCTATCCCGCATATTCTGAAACCCTCGCAACAATCCGCAGCCGGAAGCCGGCCGAAGAACCAGCGCCGGAACCGGAACCGATCTCAATCTCAAAACGACTAGCCGCTGAACAAGAATACTTGGAAATCAGCCGCAGTCGCTAAAACCGCACCACCCGACTAGCTCGCAAGAAACCCCGGCACGCGAAAGCCTCGCCACGTTTCCTTCACCTAAGTCGCACCCAATAAAACTCAAACCAGAAAGGAATCCAACTATGGATTACCTAGACAAACTGGTTTCTCGCAGCAACGACTTGCTGGCAGAAGTTCGCGCATCACTCGATGCCGCAGCCGAAGCCGACATCGACTTGACCGATGAGGAATCAGAAAAAATCAAAGCCAGTCACGCGGAAATCCGTTCGCTTGACGAGCAAATCGCCGACCTCGAAGACATCGCCAAGCGCGACGCCATCGCCGTCGAAGAGCGTACTGCTCCTCAGGAATCAGCGGTCCGCCCGATAGTCGTAAAATCCGAAGCGCGCACCTACAACGCCGGCGGGGAAAACAGTTTCCTCACCGACGCGTTCGCTGCCCGTAACGGATCGCCGCAAGCGAGTGAGAGAATTGCCCGCCACCAGTCCGAAGAAGCAATTGAGCGCCGTGACATCGGTACTTCTGCTTTTGCAGGACTCGTAGTCCCGCAGTACCTCACTTCACAGTTTGCCGAGTTGGCACGCGCTGGACGGCCCTTCGCTAACGCGATTGACTCCCAGCCATTGCCTGCCGAGGGAATGACCCTGAACATTTCACGGGGTACTACCGGAACTGCGACAGCGGTGCAAGAGACACAGAACACTGGTGCACAAGAGACCAATTTTGACGACACTCTGCTCACCGTGGATGTTCGTACAATTGCCGGTCAGCAAGACTTGTCACGGCAGCTATTAGAACGAGGAACTTCCTCGATCGATTCCATTATATTCGCAGACCTAGTGTCTTCGTACCACACGGAATTGAATCGCGGTATTCTCAACGACGCCGGAACCAGCGGAACGCACCTCGGTGTAATTCCGACTTCGGGTATCAACTCCGTGACTTACACGGATGAGAGTCCTACCGTTGCGGAAATTGTGCCGAAACTCGCCGACGCAATCCAGAAAGTCAACAGCAACCGTTACCTGCCCGCAGACCTAATCGTGATGCACCCAGTTCGTTGGGGATGGTTCACCGCAGGTGTCGACACAACTAAGCGTCCGCTAGTGGTTCCTAACGCCTACGCGCCTACAAACGCGTCAGGTGCGAATGACCGCAACGCGTATGGTCAAGTTGTTGGTTCGTTGCTCGGACTTCCCGTTATTACAGATGCGTCACTTCCGACCACATGGTCGAGCGGCGCTTCCAACACTTCCGGGACCGAAGACGTTGTGCTAGTGGTTCGTTCAAGTGACATTCACTTGTGGGAAACTCCGAACACTCCGTTGCAATTACGCTTCGAGGAGACTACGGCCGGTTCGCTGACCGTCAAGCTTCTCGTCTACGGTTACTCGGCCTTCACCGCCGGGCGTTACCCGCAAGCAGTTGCACGAATCGTTGGAACGGGCCTCGCAGCTCCTACCTTCTAGTCAATAAATAACTAAACTGGAAACGCGGTCGGGGGTTTTTAACTCCTTTTAGGCCCTCGGCCGCCTACCAGCTCGCCTCCGAAAGGACTACATGAGTCTTGTCAAAGAACTACTTCTTGAACGCGAAGGCTACATAAACCGTAATCTGCCGGAACGCGCGGCAGCGGTAGCGTTGCAGCTTCGCAAGTTAGGAATTGTCGTCACCGACGAAGCGCCCTACGTCCACGAAGTCGAAACCGCCACCGCCACACCAAAAGCGGAACGAGCAGTACGCCCAAAGGCGGTAAAGCGCACTAAGAAATCGTGATCGCTTTCAGTTGGATTAGCAACGGCGACGTGGACAGCCAATGGGCTGGCTGCATGATGGACGCGCTTCGCGCTACGCCGGACATATTCGGTGACCGCATACAAGCAAACTCCGGGGCCAATGTATCCAAGTCCCGTAACACCATCGCCGAGCGGTTCCTTGACGAATCCGACAACGAGTGGCTATGGATGGTGGATACCGACATCCTATTCGCTCCGGACGCAGTGGCGGGTTTATTAGAATCTGCCGACGCCAAGAAACGACCAATAGTTTCCGGTCTCTACTTCGCTCAAGAAGCAGCGCCCGAAGCGGTAATACCTTCGCTTAGACCCTTGATTTTCCAGTTCGACGAAAACACCATCTTCGAGTCGGTGAAGAAGTACCAACAAAACACGATGTTCGAGGTAGCCGCCGCGCCAACCGGGATGTTGTTAGTTCACCGTAGCGTCCTAGAAAAGACACGCAACGGTAAGCAATTCCCGTGGTTCTACGAGCAGGTGATAGAGGGCAAAGACGGTAGTGAACGATGGGTCTCCGAAGACCTTACGTTTTCTCTCGTCTGCCGAGCCGCAGGGTTCCCGATCTTTATCAACACCGCTATATCGTGCGCGCATCGAAAACAATATCTACTCACCGAGGAAATGTATATCGCTTTCGGTGGACCCGTAAAACTTGCCGAGGAATCCACCTAATGCATGGATCAGCGGACGGATACGTTGGCGAGTGGGTCACTAAGCTAAAGCTAGAGAATAAAAAGACCCTAGACATAGGCTCGCTCGACGTGAACGGCAACAACAAGAAATGGTTCGCCGGCGAATACACCGGGCTTGACTTTCGTAAAGGCCCGAACGTTGACTTGGTAACTAGTAGCTGGTTCATACCAGAACCAGCCGCCAGTTACGAAGTAATCGTTTGCACAGAAATGCTAGAACACGACGAATTCCCCGCCGCCACCTTCGCCGAGATTCGTAGACTAATCAAACCGCTAGGCCACGTCATCATCACCTGCCGCGGCCCCGGCTACCCGTTGCACGAATTCCCCAGCGACTACCACCGGTTCACGCCGCAGGATTTAAGCGACTGGCTAATCCACTTGGGATTCAAGGTCGTAGATTCGCGCGAAGACAAAGAATTCCCCGGAGCATTCGCGGTCGGGTTCTTACCCAAGAACGCCCCGCCAGTTAGCGGCGACCCGCCCGTAGTGCGCGGCATCTGCTGACTCAACAATCTTTAGGAGCCTAATGGCCATCAGTAACGGGTACACCACCCTCGTTAATATCAAAGACGCGCTCCAAATCACAGACACGTCAGAGAACACGATGCTCGAAAAGTCGGTAGAAGCCGCTAGTCGCCAGATCGACCGCTACTGCTCCCGTCACTTTTGGCAAGAAGGAACAGCGCAGGCCCGCGTCTACGCGGCGAATTCGTCCGGCGTAATAATTACTGACGACATTTCCACCACGACCAGTCTCGTCATAAAAACCGACGACGGCGCTGACGGAACGTTCGAGAATACTCTCGCCGCTACCGACTACCAGCTAGAACCGCTCAACAACTTAGCCCGCACCCCGGCGCTACCGGCCTACCGTATTCGCGCTATCGGAGACTATTCGTTTCCGGTCAGCAGCGAAGCATCGGTGCAGGTAACCGCCAAATGGGGCTACGCCGCGGTTCCGATGGACATTGAAACAGCGACGCTAATCCAAAGCATCATGGTATTCAAGGCGCTCGACGCGCCGTTTGGAGTTGCTGGATCGGCGGACGTTGGCGAGCTGCGGATTACCAGCACGCTGCACCCCACAGCGCGTGCGCTGGTCGAGCCGTACCGCAAACACTCGCAATGAACATAGCGACCGTTCGGACGGGCATCGAGACGCGGCTCAATACGATTGGCGTGCGCGTTTATACCACGATTCCGGAACAGGTGACTACTCCGGCTGCAATCGTGCAGGTGGGTGACGGCGAATTTATCGTATTCGACGATACCTTTTCCGCCGCCGGCGTCGTTAGTTACACATTAAATATGAAGATTTTGGTAATCACTGGGCGGGCCGCTATAAAAACGGCGCAGGATCTGTTGGACGATTTCTGCTCACCGGACTCAGCGAATTCTATTCGCAAAGCAATCGGCGGGGATACCACGCTCAACAGTTCGGCGGACAATTGCCGTGTAACTGGCGTCAGCTCGTTCGGGGTCTACACTTTTTCAAGCATCGAATACTTGGGCGCAGAATTTTTAATCGAAATACTAGGTTGAGAATTGTTATGGTTATGTGGTAGTGTGAACTATGCAAATCTACAAGATTACCAATCGCTCTAACGGCAAAGTCTATGTGGGGCAAACGGTTGGGAAGGCCGCACGCAGGTGGGCCGCTCACAAAAGCAGTCTACGAAACGGGAAGCACCAAAACTCTCATCTTCAATCCTCGTGGAATAAACACGGAGAAGATAATTTCTCCATGGGAATTATTATCGAACGCTGCGGGGATTCGTTAGACTTTTTAGAACGTAGATATATTGCGGAGTACGACTGCACCGACCCTGCTAAAGGTTACAACAACGAGTCGGGCGGGAATGATGGCAAGGTCGTGTCGGCAGTGTCAAGAGCAAAAATGTCGGCGTCGGCGATAGGCAACACGAGCCATAAGGGCCATGTCCATACTCCCGAGGCCAAGGCTAAAATGTCAGCGGCTAGTATGGGCAACATTCCCACTGACGAGACTAGGGCGAAACTATCGGCGGTTAATATAGGTAGGGTTCATACCTCCGAGGCCAAGGCGAATATGTCGGCGGCTAAAATGGGTCACGTCGTTACTGTTGAGACGCGAGCGAAAATCTCGGTTGCCGGCATCGGTAATACATACTCGAAGGGGTATATTCACACCGCCGAGACCCGCGCGAAGATGTCAGCGGCCGCAATGGGGAAAGTCCTCGCCGCCGAGACTAGGGCAAAAATCTCTAAGGCCAATAAGGGCAAGGCCAAGCCTACACGCACCGCCGAACACAGCGCCAAAATCTCAGCGGCGCATATCGCCCGCCACGCCAAAAAGAGGGCCGAACTTGAGAATCTTGATGGTAAGGCCGGGTCCGAATTTTAGTGTTGCGGACGTACACTCGGGGTGGACAAAAGCATTTCGCCAACTCGGCGTAACTGTTGCGGATTTCAATTTAGACGATCGCTTAAATCTTTTTTCAGCGGTAGGACTAAAGAAAAACGGGCGGTGGAAACCTGCCTTCGACAGCGAGAGCGCGATACGCTTAGCGGTTGAATCGCTACAAACGGCGCTTTATGCCTACTGGCCGGATGTCGTCTGGATTACAAGCGGGTTTTACATCCACCCCGAAATCCTAAAACTGATGAGAAGCCGGAACCATAAACTAGTTCTACTTTGCACTGAATCGCCGTACGAGGACGATAAGCAGATTCTCAAAGCCCCGTTCTACGACATGGTTCTGCTTAACGACCCGCAGAACATCGAGCGGTTCCGCAAAGTCCAGCCGAACACCCACTACGCCCCGCACGCGTTTGACCCCGAAATCCACAAACCCGGCGCAGTCAATCCCGAACTAAGTAGCGACTTCTTCTTCTGCGGCACCGGCTACCCGTCACGCATCGAGTTCTTTAACGGAATGGACTTCGGCGACATCGACGCCAAGTTCGGCGGAAACTGGCAAGGCGTAGAGGACGACTCCGACATAGCCAAGCGCCTCGTTCATAAAAAAGAATGGTGTATCGACAACACCGAGGCCGTCGAGTTCTACCAGTCGACCAAATCGTCGATCAACATCTACCGAAAAGAATCGGAACGACCGGAGCTAGAAACCGGTTGGGCGATGGGGCCGCGCGAAGTGGAACTAGCCGCCTGTGGAACATTCTTCCTTCGTGATCCACGTCCGGAAAGCGACGAGGTACTTGGA
>Ga0209702_10009056_pt1 | contig 11279 bp, 11 predicted proteins | sample FRY01_FD_187210 | JGI IMG/M metagenome (GOLD analysis project Ga0209702, IMG submission 187210) | Freshwater microbial communities from Lake Fryxell liftoff mats and glacier meltwater in Antarctica - FRY-01 (SPAdes) (version 2) | ecosystem: Environmental > Aquatic > Freshwater > Ice > Glacier... | reverse complement strand
TGGTGTATTCGCCCGCGTCGAACTGGCCGTCACCATTCGCGTCGCGCCACATCCAGTTCCCTTCAGGAGCGTGCGGGAATTTCGGGGAGTTCGCCCAGACGACGCACGGGATCAGCACCTCGCCATCCGTTTCCGGAGCCAGACGGTAAATGCAGAACGCCGATTGTCCTGAACCCATCCCGGTGGTGATGACGAATTTCCGGTCATCGAGCGTGCGGACATAAACGCCGGAATTGTCGTATATGACGAAACGGGGATCATGGGGATATTTGTAAAAATTGGCGGTGAATGCGCTCAGGGTGGCCTCCTGCCCCGGCGGCTTCGACAGATCCACATCATAGCGCTCCGTCATGCCATAGAACACCTCCCCGTCAGACACGGGATCGACAGTGCTGCTGTCCGTGAAGACGACGCAATGGCGGCGCCAGCCCAGGGTGCCATCGGGCGAGTATTTCTCAAGCCAGATACCCGGACCCGTGGTGCGGTACTGCGTGTTGGCGATGTAGATCGATCCCTCGGCATCCACCCCGATGCCGCGCACCTGGCTGAACTTGAGCGGCTCCATTGCGCCGGGTGTGCCGGAGAAGATCCCTCCCTTGGAGCCGAAGGTTCCGGACGGCTTGGGCGTGGTTGTGATGTCCGAGTAGATCAGCACACGCTCGTCCTGGCCCACGTCTCCGATCAGCATGCGGCCTTTTGAATCGATGCAGAAACTGCCCAAACGGCTGCCTGCGGGCAAAGTGATCGTCTGGGGGAGGCGCTTGCCTTTCGCATCGTAGCGGTGGACTTCGGTGGCGTCCGCGCCAATGGCCACCCAGAGTGCGCCTTCACCGTCGAGGGCGATCTGCCACGGGTTTTCGACCTCCCAGTCACGCTTCAAGGTCATGTCCTCCGCATCATAGACCCGGATGCGGTTGTCGTAGCCGGAAGCCGCAAACACCTCGGTCTCGTTGGCGCAAAGGGCGCGGAGGGTTGCGAGATTTTCGTTGGTGGAAACATCGACCTCGTGGACAGGGAGGAAACAGCCGGCCGGGCTGTCCTTTCCGCCCATTCCCCCGGCAAACGGGGGACCTTTGCCGATATTCTCGCGGGAGCGCCGGCTGATGCCATACCAGGTCTTGCCTTCGGGCGGCCAGTTGTCCGCATTTTTCAGACCCCCGCCCTCATTGTTAGTCTGCTGGGAGAAATAAACGTATTTCGAGTTCGCAGCCACAGCCCTTCCCCCGCTGCGGCCCCAGCCGTGGTAGCCCGGCTGGTCCGAACGCGGGTGGACATCACCCTCGGTGCCGATCACCGCCACATTGCCGCCGCCTTCCTCCCAGAAAATGTTGGTGAACGTGGTGCCATCCGATGACACGAACATGCCCTCTATCCCCTGCGGCATGAACCGCTTGTCGGCGTGCGAGTTGGCGAACCAGGAATGGGTGACCTCCAGCCGCGGCCACTCCTCCCCGGAACCGCCCGCAACGGTCTCAGCGTTCGCTGCCCCGGACGCGAAGATACCGAGAAGGGTAAGAAGTGGCAAGAGGACGGGGGAACGTGACGTTCGAATCGAGCAATCGTTTGCGCGAGGGGCTGTGTGGCAGGGAGGTAGGTTGGTCATGGAAGTGAGTAAACGTCCCACCGTTCTATCCTCTTTCAAAGTTTATTCGTCCCCGGCCTGTTTTTTTCCGGGCACACCGTGTCATCGCCCGGCGGGAAAAAATCCGCGTGCAGGACTTCCCGGCGGGTGTGATTTTAACCGGTGTTTTTGCAAAGGTTCCACACCCGGGGAAATGGGATGGAACCGAAGAAGTTTAACCGCAGATGCACCCCTTCCCACTTCGCCGCAGCCCGCCAACGGCCCGTCTGATATCTGATAGGAATTTGCTTCCAGGGGCCGGCTTTGGGAAGGGTGCGTGGGTCATGTGAGGGGGGGGGTGGGAAGGGGTCTGTCCGGTCCAATCCGGCTCTCGCATTCTGCCTCGCGTCCCTTTGGGTCTTCAGAAATCCTGCCCCCTGCCGGCCACTGCGTTCCGCACGCTCGCTGATCAGGAAGCCACAGGCGGAAATCGCCGCATGGCTGGGCTTTCCGGGAACCCGTAGCGCGGTTTGTGTAATCCGGAAACTTGAAGCCAGGGATTGCACCATCCCGAACCTTCTGGCGTTGAGGCAACTGTTTGCATCGCACGGCAAGAAACTCCAACATCTCCCGCGAATCGACAGTGAAGTGCTGCGGTTGCTGACCTGGGAAGGCGACCATTGCCGGTTTTCCTTCCGCTTCCTCCACGAAATGGTCTCATCGACGTCAGCCTTGGAGATGTCAGATTCGGCCTATGTGAGGGATGTGCTGTGGATGCGTCAGTATCTGGGCGAGGGTGGGGCTTTGGTTGTCAGGTCGCGCCTACAGCTCTCCAAGATGCATGACCGCTGCGTGGATCTCATGGGACGCTCCGACCTCAGGGTGCTCAATCATCCGCCTTTCCCCGAGCCTCCCTTGGCACCTTCGCGTCCGTTTCTCGAAGTGGCTCCCCTACAGAACGAGGCGGAACTGCTATCGGAGGGAAAAATCCAACGGAATTGCGTCGGTGCGTATGGCCGACGTGTCAGAACCGGGAAGCTCTTCGTCTACCGCTTGCTTTCGCCGGAACGCGCCACGCTGTCCGTCGCCTTGGCACGCTCGGGTCGCTGGCAACTGAGCGAAATCAAAACCTCACACAACGGAAAGGTCGGGACGGAAACCCTAGAGGCTGTGCAGTTTTGGGTTGATGAGGCACGGCGGGGAACCCTGGCTGGTTGCGCGAGCACGGATGAGCCGTTTTGAAGTCCTAAGCATCCAAGCGCTGCCGTCTGTGATTTTATATCATAACAATTTTTCGTTTTTTACGTGAGCGAATTTTCAAACTCTTGAAAGATCATTTCATCGTTTGGCAGGAGAAACGCCCCCGGATCCCTTCCGCCCAGGATCCGAACATCGCCTTCCGGCTCCATCCAAAATTTGCCGAGCATATACGCAATGCGAGCATCGAACTGATCGGCAGTTTTCGGTGGCGTTTCTAAAAACCATGTGGGAGCGGATTCTAGGAATACTTCAGCCATCAGAATATCCCATAATTCTCCCATTGTCTCCTTCCGGGTTTTGATTTTTTTGTCCTTATACTTCCAACAAATTTCGTTGTCAGGAATCGGGAGTCGATGATTTTTACACCACACCCATGCTGCAAGCGCTGGGTGAACCTCCGTAATACATGCTTCTTTGCCAGAATTTCCGATTTCTGTTTTAGCTGCGTCCTCGCAGAGCAACTGGAATGGCAAAATTGTTGCGTCATACACTCCAACACGCGGCAACCCAAAAAGAAAGCGGGAGATTGTCCAGTGTGACAGTCCGCAGTAAGGCAGCGTAGAGATCCCCTTTGGGGGTGACCACTCCTCGCCTTTTTTACCGAAGAACGATTCGATCGGCCGAATAGTGAGATGTCCCTTCAATAGATCGTTATGGCCTTCCACAACATTCAATGGTGGCCCTGTCAGTGGTGAATCCCAACAGATCAATAGACGGTCATTATTTTCTTTTAGCTCCGTGATCCATTTCCGGATCTCGCCCAAGCCTATCTTTGCTTCTTTTTCTTCTGAGCAATAATGAATTCCTTTCGCGGACCCAGGATCTACTCCGATGATTGTTAATTTTCCTTTTTTCATATAGTGTTTTTCAGTTTCTTTGTGAATCTGACGTCCCATAAACCTCCGCCGCCTCCCGCAGCGTCTTCGCCACCGTCTCCCGGAGTTCCTGAGGCTCCAGCACCTCCATCAGTGGCCCCCAGGAGCAGATCCAGTTGGTGAGTTCTCGGAAGGTGTTGACCTTGAGTTGCAGGATGAGGGAACCGTCCTTCCTGCGGATGATTTTCCGGGAGACATGCCAAGTGCGTTCCCCGATGAGGTGGGCGATCTCCGAGGAAACCCGCAATCGGACGGTCACGGCTTCCTGATCCGACCATTTCACGCCGAATCCGCTTTCAAGCAGTTCCGGGATTCCGGGGAGGCCTGCGGGATCGAAGGATTTTTTTGTGACCGTGACCTTGCTCATGCGGGAAAACACGAAGGAGCGGGTGGCCTCGCGCTTCAGGTCATGGGAAAACAGATACCATTGGCCGTTCACGAAGGCGCTGTGGAGCGGTCGCACGTGTCTGCGCTCAACAGGTGAACCCGCCGTTTTCCGGTAGCCGAAGCGGAGTTCCAGGTGACGGCTCAAGCCCTCGCTTATCGCATGGAACGTCTTGATTTCGGCGGCACCGGGACCGGAAACCTTGGACGACAGCAAGTCTGACAATCGCTCCCATTGGACGGACACCGTATCACCCAGAAGAGCCGAAATCCGCTGGAATGACTCACGCACCTGAGCGGCGAGTTCGTCGGTGCCGGCCTGCTGTAGCAGGTGCTGGCCGACGAAAAGCCAGAGCAGATCCGACTCACGGACTTCCAGCAATGGCATGCCGCCGATGAGCTCCGAGAGATAATACCCGCGTTTTTTGGGGTCATACTCGATTGGGAGGTGCATGCGGTCCCGCAGGTAGTCGATGTCACGTAGAATGGTCCGGCGGTTGACCTCGAAACGTTTCACGAAGGTGCTCGCATTCAGGTAGGGCTTGTCCCGGATCGCACGGAGGATCGCGTACATCCGTTCGTGCTGCGGATGCGTGAGTTTGGCCGGGCTGTCCCCTTCCCCTTGTTTCATGGGCTGAGGTTATCCGGTGGAGAGGAAGCCGGGCAATCACAATGACCGGAGGGCACCGGATTCAGCCGTTAGAGGTGGATCCGACCAATCACCTCGCCCTGCCAGCTAGACTCCGGCCAGCCGGGCCTTCCTGCGGATCTGTAGGCGGAGTCCAGCATCGGAACGACAACATGTGCGGGCAAGCCATGGGCATGGAGAAAGCCCCCGATCACCGTGCCGGTGCGGCCCCTCCCTCCCACGCAATGGATGACAACCCCGCCATCACCAAGTCCTGCCTCAAGCAGCCGCACCGCCTTGTTGACGAGCTCTTCCTCGGCTTCCGCATCAGCCTCATCCTCCCCCTCGTACTGGTCTTGCAAGAGGATTTCCCCAAGCAGAGCCAGCGGTGATGGATCGTAGCGCGGAAGCGTTACAGCTAAACGAAGAACGCTGCGGATTCCGAGGTCATACAGTTCATCCCAAGCGGTATCCAATCCCGGTTGTTTCATGGCAATGATCGGGGGGAACCCGGTGAGTTGCATGCTGAAATGGATCCAGGGAAACGGTTGGTCAAAGACGGGTGGGTTCATGGTGTCTGATAGGAATTCTGATAGGAATTTGCTTCCAGGGGCCGGCTTCGATCAGCGCGATGTCCAGGAAATCCGGCCTCCCCCACTGCCACCGTTTCCGTCCTTCCTGGCCTGTGGACTGCCTGGGGGCGGAACCTCCGCTGCCCGTCCCGGCCTCCAGCGCTCCGGCGGGCCCCGGCAGTCCTGGTGAAGCTCCCTTGACGCCGGGCCTTTGCACGGATTGGATGGATCCGGGACCTCCGGTCGGATTGGCCCCCCGTGCCGCTCCGGGTCGATCCCCCGGACCGGGCCGCTCTCCTGCGTTCGCTCCTCCACGTGGGGACGGGCCCCGGCGGTTTTGGTGATTTTCAAAGGCGGTGGCGGAATCCCGCACCACCCGGGCGCGCTCCAGCAGACTCACTCTAACTTCCGACGGCAGCACATCTTCCCCGGAAGTCATGGCATTAATCACCGTATCGGAGGCCGCCAACTCGCGGCAGCGTTCTTCGATATTTTCCAGCCGGACCTTCTGCAGACTCGTCAGACTTTGCGCCTGCGAAACAAACCTCGCCTCGAACATGCCATTCCAGGCCGTCTCCAGGCTCTCGCGTGTCACCGCGAAAAGCGCGGCCGAAACCAAAGCCACCATCGACCCCATGGCCAGCATCAGTTTGGGAGCGAAGTTGAGCCGGAGCATCATGGCAGGAAAGCGCTCAAGGAGCAAAGCGGTGGTCGAACATGTCCAAACTGTTCGCTGTCTCCAGAACACTATCGACATTCCCCGCGCCAATCAACTCAAATTGCCGCAAAATAGTCGGTGCGGATCCGCCCCATCTGGGACGATTGCGGGACGGAACGCTAGGCCCACCGCCATTTCGGGCTGCGCACCACCGCCAGGGCCTGCCGGACGTCGAGGGCGGTATTGGCGGTATTCTGGTGGCGGCGGCGGTAGTTGTCCCAGCGGCTCTGTTCCGCCGCGGGCGCGGCGTGAGGGCGGGCATGGGGCACTTTCATGCCGGTGAGCGTTGTATAATATCCCTCGATCCCGAAGGGACTATTGGGGTTCATCAGCACGGATTTAGCGAAGACGCTTGGTCCATTTTACTGGAAATACTGCACCAGCGGCGCAGCCCCGTGGAGCGCGGTCTCCGCCCGGCATCGTTGCCAGAATGGGGTTTCCAGCCGCGTGTTGAATTTGTAGTGCACGGCGAGGAAATCCCTCACTTCATCCCACAGGCCGGCGAGATAAAGGTTGAACATGGATGTCATGCTCGGGCTGGGCGTGTCGTCGGTTTCGCCCAAACCGTCCGCGAGGGCGCGGCTTTGCAGGCAGATGCACATGAGGGCGGTGGCCTCAAGGGGTTCGACAAAACCGGAGGCATTGCCCATGCCCACCACGTTATGCACCCAGTTGCGGCGGTACCGGCCGGTGCGGAAGGGCACTACGCGGGTTTGCTGCACGCGGGGATTTTTCCGTCGGAACTCCGCTTCGGCGTCGTTGTCGCCAAGGTGGTCCGAGCAAAAGACATAACCGCGGTTGATGATCTCCTCATGATCGATCCGCCAGCACCAACCGCCGTCCATGGTCTCCGCCGTGGTGTAGGGTTGAATCGGTTCATCGGCGGTCCGTTCCCATCCGCCGACCACCGCCCGGTCGCAGAACAGGGAGTCGCGATAGTCCACAAATGGTTCACCGAGGGTTTCTGATAGGAATTTGCTTCCAGGGGCCGGCTTTGGGAAGGGGTCTGGCCCGTGCAGCGTAAATTGTGTTTATTAATTATATTTTTTACGTGATTGTAAGAGGCATTGGAAATGGTAAGTGAGGTGACATGCATTCCTTTTTTGCCCGCATGCTCCACCACTGCTCCCCACCCGCTGCCTATCTCCAGCATGCGATCTCCCGGCTTTGCTTTCACCGCCTCTGAAGCAAACTCAAGCTTACGTTTCTGAGCATCTTCAATAGCTTCCTCATCATTAATAAAAACAGCCTGCGAATAGGCACGGTGTCTTTTATCTAAAAAAAGAAGAAAGAAATCAGCATCAGTATCATAATGGCTGGATATCCATTTCTTATCACTCTTTACCTGCCCAAATAAAAATGGCCTAATGAAGCGCCATAAAAAACCAAAACCTTTTTCATCGTTAAACAATTCTCGCAAAGCTAATGCGCCCATAATGTCTCCTTCAATATCCATGCTCCCGCTCAGGTAAGCTTCTACAATCGTGTTCTGGTCAAGTGTGCTAAGTGCTGATAGCGCTTGTTCATTATTTAGCACAACGGTAAATATAGGTTGGCAATTGCCCAGCACATGAACTGCTCCATCTTTATATTGTAACCCAAAAGAAATACCAGGTGTGTTGGCGGGAAGCTTGTTGTACTGCTTTTCAATAAGGTGAATGAGTCGCAAAAAACTTTTGGAATCCATGGGCGGTGAAAGTTTCCCAATAGCAGGTTTTGTTTTGTTGGTTGATGACGTTTGCATAGTTATGGCTTAAGATAAACTGTCTGCTAGGAATGTTCTTTTTGCGGCAGACTCCTGAAACAGCCGTTGGGGGAGGTCTCCGCTGCGCTACGCCCGTCCAAGCCGGACCGGAGGCCGGGGAAAAGAAGTTGGTATTGATTATAGTCTTCATGCTTCGGCGGGTGGTTCGTAAATTGGTAAAACCAGCTCTGTCCTGAGTGCTTCACGCACTTGCGCCAAGCGACTCTCAAACCGGGTCCGCTCGTGCGGAGACTCGAGGGTGCGCTCCGCCAGTTCGGCAATCTGATCGGCTTGTTCACCGAGCACCCGCCGGTGGGGAGGGTTGGCAGTCAAACCGGCCAAGGTTTGCAAGCCTTCGAGCATCCGCAACATGACGGTAAGATTGCCTTTGCAACTGCTTTGGATTTCGTCGAAGGATTCCGCCAGCAAGCTTTCGAAGCTCGGCCCCACGGCGATCACGCGCAACTCCCCTTCCTCAAGGCGGTAATTTGAAGGGATCCGCCGGACCGCCAGCCGCGCCAGAATCGCGGTCAGATATTCCACACAGGTGGTGGCCGTGGTGGTGTCGTTGATCCCGGGAGAAAGCGCTTTCAAGGCGACATCCACAATCTGCCGGATTCCGAAGCCCACGTCCTGATGGACCGTGCGGTAGCGGCTGAGGGCGAAGGCGGAGCGCAGGTCGTCAATGACCTTCTCATCCGGCGGCCCATCCACCGCCAGCGAGACCAGCGGAGTGTCCTCGACCACAAACTCTCCGACCGCGTGCTCCATCCGCACCAGGGTTTTGTTTTCCCGGGCGATTCGCAGGAGGATCTCGTTGTCCACGCTCTGAATATAGGCACTTTCTTTGGCGGAGATCGCGCACCACTTCCGGCCGGACGGAAGATACGATGCCGGATCGTCGTCGTCTTCCGCCGGGCCGTGGCCCAGGCGTTCCGGAAAGAGCCGGTCGATGGCTTTGGTGGTTTGCTGCGTGACCACGCCGATGATGTTGGAAGCCTGGATCGAAGAGGCGACGTGATGAATGAAGAAGATCAGCACACCCACGCCGCCGACCGCCAGGACGAAGCCGAAGAAGACCGCCAGGTTTGGAACAAACGCGCCCTCGTCGCCGCCACGAATCGTCCGCAACACGATCAGGCTATATGTAAAAATGCCCGCAAAGATTCCGAGCACGACTTGCGTGGCGCGGCTGCTCATGAAGTTCCGCAGGATGCGCGAGGTATATTGGCTCGACGCCATTGCCAGTGCCACCAGGGTCATTGAAAACGTGACTCCCACCACAGACATCATGGAACCGGCAATGGTGGAGAGCATCCCACGCGCACCCGCCGCCCCGGCCCCGAACAGGCGCGGCCACTTGGCGAGCAATTTATCGCCCACGGAAAGGTCCACTTCGATCAGAGCCATGGCGAGCGCCATGCTACCGGCGACGATCAATGAAGGCAGGAACCACAGGCTCGAACGCAGGTCGCTCCAGAGTTGTTTGAATCTATTCATGGATCGCGTTATTAGAATGGTTGGTAAGATTGTCTCTACCCCGGATCTCCGCCTGCGCGGCGCACAAGCAGATTCCGAATACCCCAATGCAGCTTGAGAGATAAATCCACAGCAGCAACGCTGCGACACCGCCCAGGGCGCCGTAGAGCACGTTGAAGTGGGCGAAGTTGACCGCGTAAAGAAGGAACAACCATTCGCAAGCCCAGATCAAGCCCGTTGCGACCAGCGCTCCGATCCACACCTCGGAGAATTTCGTCGGCCGGCTGGGGGCCAACCGATAAATCATGATGACCCCGCAGAACAGAACGAACCAGGGCAGGATATTGAACAGCAGGGCAAACGCCCAGCCGGGAAATTCGAGATAAGTGGCGAGCCAGCTACGGCCCAGCCGCGCGATGCCCGGCAGCAGGATGCCCAGAAGCGCAGCGCCCAACATGACAGCGAGCAAGCCAAGGCCTTTCAAAGGCAATCGCCACCAGCTATACGCGGGCGAATGCCAGATGCGGTTCGTGGTCCGAATCAGGGTGCGCAGGAATTTCAGTGCGCCCCACAGCAACAATGGAAATGCCGCCAGGCTGATTTTCCCGCGCGATTCCAGCACGCCTTGAATATTCACCACCACGCCGCGTTCCTGTTCGCCGGTCAGCGGGACATATCGTTCGATCCACTGAACGACCTCGCGCGTCGCGACCTCGCGCTCGACGAATAGCGAGCCTGCGCTCACCAGCATGAAGACCAGCGGCAGGAGTGAAAGCAACAGGAAATAGGCAAAAGCGGCGGCGCGCTGGTCGCCATCCTCTTCCGTCCAACGCGCCCAGGCTCCTCTGATGGTTCGCCACCAGTGCGATTGCTTCGCATTATGTAACCATGTTGGCATCAGCTTGAAATGGTTTGTTGAAACCCCCAGTCCCCGTTGCGAACTGCGTGCGGCAGGCGATGACAATGATGCTCATACGATTACGACCTTATTTATCCCTCAACCGCCCCAGTTCGTGATCGAGCATTTGTTCCAATTTATCCGCCGCGCCATTGACGGCCTGCTCCATGTGTTCCGCTTGTTCGGTCACGGCGAGGGGCTGCATACCTTCCAACCGCGCTTCCATGACGCAACGTTTGTCGATGCCGCCTTTGTGGCTGCTGTTCTCGTCGCTGAGATGGACTTCCACGTGGGTAATCTGTTGGGCGAAACGCTCCAACGCGCTCTCCACCACGGCCTGCGTCTGTTGAATTAATTCGTCGCTGCCTTCAATGTTATTGTCCGTGTTGATCTGGATTTTCATATTTTTCATATTTTTGTTCGTAATTGATTAGCGGCTCTGCGGGCTGGGCATGGGCATTCCCCTGATGAGATTGGAGAGGCCGGAGGCGACGCGGTAGCCCCGGAGGGCGAGGGTGGCGGCGATGCTTTTCATGGCTTCGTAGATGGCCGCGCCGCGCTCATTCTTGGAGCAGTGGGAGACTTTTCTGGCGATGACAGCGCCGCGCAGACCGCGCTCGGCCCGGTTGTTGGTCGGTTCTATTTCCGGTCGTTGGAAAAAGAGGAGTACTCTGCCGCAATCGTGCTGACGACCAATGCCATCGAGAAGGCGTTGGTTGTCGGAGTCACTCAAAACCCGGTCCCGCAGCAGCCAGGTGAGTTTGTCAGCGATGGGTTGGCCCCGTGCCCTGTATGCTTGCAGCGAGCAGGCTCCTGCACGGTACTCCTGCCAGAGGGCGAGAGCCTCACGGAGGGTTGATTTCACATCGCGGGCAAACCGCTTGGCCCGACCTCGCCGGGTCTCTTCGACCACACTGAGATTCTTGAGGAGATGACTCAGGCACTTCTGTTGTTCGATGTCCGCGAGCGCTTGCGCCTCATAGCTGGTACCACGGTCCGTCCCCAGCAACCCGGTGAAGGTCGCCCCAAGCAGCTCCAGCACTTCTTCATGGCGATGGCGCCATCGGACCTGAAAGACGGCAAGGGTGGGCGTGAAAAACCCCATCAGAAAGGCCAGTCGGCCTCCGATGCGCCAACCCGTGTCGTCGGTGTTGACCACA
>Ga0209702_10009054_pt1 | contig 11281 bp, 22 predicted proteins | sample FRY01_FD_187210 | JGI IMG/M metagenome (GOLD analysis project Ga0209702, IMG submission 187210) | Freshwater microbial communities from Lake Fryxell liftoff mats and glacier meltwater in Antarctica - FRY-01 (SPAdes) (version 2) | ecosystem: Environmental > Aquatic > Freshwater > Ice > Glacier... | reverse complement strand
TCGCATTATCTACTCATCTCTTATGTGAATGTTTAACGTATTACTTAGTTAAAGTATATTTATGTTGCAAAAATTATTATGTTATGTATATTTGATACCGCTAACAAAAAAAGAAGAGTTATAATGTTATTATCCAAAAAAAATATATTTAAAGATAACCTGTATCTAAAAAAAATATGGGATATACTTGTATTAGGCAGGGTTGCTATTTTATTAAATCTTTATAACTCAGTTAGCACTAAAATAAAAATTCTAATTAGAGCAGCCTTGCCAATATGAGTAAGAAAAAAAAATCATATAAGGCAAAATATAAAGGTGTCAGATATATAGCTAAAGCATTAGTTAAATATCAGCGTGGTAGATATAAGAACTATAATTCAGCACTACCCGATGCAAGAATATTTTTTAATAAAATAAAATCTAGTGGACAAAAGGTTACATTATATAGTATATGGAATTTAAGTCGTAAAAAAAAGGGGAATATTCCTAAAATAGATAAGAATCTACTTGCAAAATCATTTTTCTTTGAATTAGTAGATTACCCTACATGGATAGCAAGGTGCTCAAATAATATTTTTTTTATAAGTAAACTAATACCTATATCTAAAAAAGAAATTCAAGGAGGTTCAATAATAACTTACGAAGAGTATTTTGCATCATTTGTAAATTTTATAAATGGGATGAAATCATTAACATCACCTGAAGAAAATAGATACGAAACAGATTGGTTAATAACTTGTACAGAGCCAACTAAGAATCCTGCTACTAAAAGATGGGAATCAAAAATAATAACAGTAGATTCAGATGGTAAGGAATTTGATTATGGTTTTAATCCTAATAATCCTAATATTATTGCGACAAAACCAACTCTATCTGGAACTATAAAAACTCCTGAACCTACAACTCCTGAACCTATAATAATAAATCAACCTCAAAATGCAGAAAGAGTAAAAGAAATAAGAGGTTTAATTTCAGATTTGAGGCAAGATGTAAAAGATGGATTTATATCAAAGGAAGATTATTCTAAATTTGTAAAAGAATTAACTTCTAAATTAGATAAGGGTGGTATTTTATAAATAGTTAGTATGATTAAATATGCAAAATTAGAATGTACGGTAAATGAATATGATGACTTACATAAAATTCAAAGGGCAAATAAGAATCCTTTAAAAGAACAATTTATAGGTTCAAGAAGAAAATTGTATAATTCAAATAAAATGATTGGCACAATTAGTTCATTTATAAACTTAGAATTAGGTGCTTTAAGTCAACCACAATTTAATGCATTTCTTGGTGCTTTTAATAAACAACTATTTAGGCAATTTGCAAAAAATTCAAATCTATATAATATTCATATAGATTTTGAAGGAGCATCAAGAGAAAAGAATTATGATAATTGGGAAAATTTAAAAAAAGGTGAATACTTTTATAACTTAGATTTAAAAAGTGCTTATTGGCAAGTTGCAAATAAGCTAGGTTATTTGAATGATAAAATGTATGATAAGTATATACACTCAGATGAATATAAAATGGCTAAGAGACTATGTATATCATTCCTTGCTAGACAAAACTATATGATTTACTATATAAATGATATAGAATTTCAGGTAAACTGCGATATAAGCGTTTTTAAGAAGGTTTATAAAAATATTCGATATTATTTATACTCTACAATTACAGGTTGCATAAATAAAAAGTTATGTTGGTTAGAATATAATATTGATGGTATTTCTATAACTGCAAATGATTTAGATTATGTTAAAAAATATATGGACGATAATGATTTGAAATATAAAATAACAGAATGTAGAAAAGTAGATAATACAAAATATCTTTATGGAAGTAAAGAGCGTAAATTTAGAAACCGATAAACAAATAAAGTATGAAAGAAAAAATCAGTAAAATCAAAACTAGTAAATTTTCAAATGAATGGACTAATCCAAGTGGAGGCACAACATTTTATTTTGATATAATATTTGAAAATGGAGAAACGGGTTCAATTGGAACTACAGATATGAACTCAGATAAAATTAAAGTAGGTTCAGAAGTAAGTTATTCTATCGTTAATAATAAAATAAAAATAACACCAATGTCTATACCTACGAAACAAGTTGAATCATCAAATAAATATAATAACTACAGTAAAACAAAGGGTAATTCACATCAACAATTCTTAGGATATGCTTGGTCTTATGCAAAAGATTTTGTTATTGCAGGTAAAACTATGAACGATGTTGAAGAGCTTAACCAAGTTGCAAGATATATATATGAGCAAATAGGTGAAATGATAGATAATAAATAAAACAAATAAAGTATGAGTAGTTTAATTTCAATTTCAGTAAAAGGTAAAGACGGTAATTATAAGTCTTACATAATTAGCGTTTCAAACGAAACAAATAAATTTGGTCAAAATGTATCTATGTATATTGAGCAAACGCAAGAGGAACGTGAGCAAAAAAAACCAAAAACATATATTGGTAATGGAAAAGTCATTTGGACTGATGGGATTATTAAAACCGCAGAAAGAAATGATGTAGCAACAGATTTTGCAGATAATTCAGACGAATAGATAATATTTGTTTATTATAATTGCTTAACAAGCAATAAGTTGAAGGATATATACACATCTTTAAGTTTATTGCTTGTTTTTTTATTACAACTGTTGTATATTTGTGCAACACGAAAGAAATAAAAAATATGACTGAATTGTACAAAGTAATGAATGAAACAAATTATCCTGAAGAACACACAACACAACTTAACCATACGGAAGCCGTTGAGCTTATCGCTGCGTTGGAAGAGATGTTTCCCGATGAACAATACTCAATACACCCTGATGAGTATGTAAAACCTAAAGAAAAAAGGTATTATAACAACAATACCGTAGATGGTTGGGAAGATATGTACGCATCATATAGTTAATTATGAGTGTTCAAGAATGGCATTGGATAGAGTATGTGGAAACAGGCTATGTTAATCTTAAAATATTAAAAGAAATAGTAGAAATAATTAAATCAGGTAAAGTGTTATCAGATAAACATCTTTCTATTTACGAAACACATAACATTCAAATAGAGGCTATGCTTAGAAAGTAAAAATATGGTATTGCAATTGAATCCAATGATTCCAATTACTAGGGAAAGTGATAAAATGAAAGGTTATGCATTTTTAATAATTGACTATTCTCAGGAGCATAATATTTTATTTACCTGTGCTATGGATAACGGAGAAATTTGGACACTAAGCAATCAAGAAATAAGATTTTGCAAGAATGTATCATTAGATAGAAAATTAAAATAATATAAACAAATATAGTATGGCATTAAATTGGGATGTAAGAGAAGTTAAAAATTACAAGAGAGTAGTTTATAAAAAAGTTAAATCAGACAACGGAGAAGACGAAATCTTTGAAATTAATAAATATCCAAATAGAATAATTTGGTCTACAATGGGTATAGGTATGTCTGAGATAACTCAAGATAATTATTTTCAATTTTATAACAGATTAAAATTATTTGAAGATGCTTTTGGTTGTGATTATAAAACTGTGAGACAAAAAAAAATAAAAGATTTCACACCACTTAAAGAAATTGAAAAAATGATTGGACTAAAAGTTAATGTATCTCATTTATCAACGAATAAGTTTTTAAAGATGTTTAAAGAATTTTATTAATTATTTAATATGCACTTTAAAGAATGGTTAGAAAGTACAGGCAGAAGCTTAAAACAAGTAGATAGAGACACTTTGCTTGTTATGCAGGAATATTTAGATTTCAATGAAGGTAAATCTCAAAAAAGTCTTTTTAATAATGTATTTGAATATAAAATAGAAAGTAAAGATTTATTTAAAAAAGAATTAAGTATAATGGTTAATAGTGATATAGAGAAAGCTGAATTAAAAGAGTTGCAAAAAGAATTAAAAAAAGACGAAGAAGATGGTCTGCTTTTAATTGGCGAACCTTTTTACATTGAAGATAATAAGTTATTTATTGATAGATATAAAATAGAAATTGCAACTAATTTAAAGGGTTTAGCTAAAAGTATTATAAATGAAAAATATAAGCAGAAGATTGATTTAGATAATGTTTTTTATTTAAAAGAAGATTTTATAGGTAATGATGTTTACAAGGATATATATTGTATAAACTCCTATGGTGTCAGATTTCAAGTTCAATTAGATGATATATTAGATAAACTTAAAAAAATACCTTTTGAATAATGATTACTATAAATTCAAATAAAATACACAAACATAAATTCCAATATTTATGTACGTTTATATCGTATCAAAATTATCAACCCGCAGTTGTTAATGAATTAAGATGTAAAATATGCAACAAACAAAAATTAGAAATAATAAAATGAATAATGATTAGCGATTTGATAAGTATAAAAGTAATGAATAATATATTTAAAGAATGTAAACTTAAATTATCTAATAACTCTATGCAGCTATATCAAAACATTTTACAACATTCATTTTCAGATAAAGAAGAAACAATTGGAAATCTAAATGCTTTTAAATTTAACATTAAAGATATACCTAATTATAAAAAATATCTTAATCAATTTATTGAGTTGCAAAAATGTGATTTAATAGAAATAAATGAAACTTATGTTTTATTTAAAAATAAATGGCAACCTCATATTAATATTTCAAGAATGATTATGATTAAAAATGACAATTGTAATGCTTCTAAATATTTAGATGAAATGTTAAAGAGTCAACAATTAATAGAATTAGTTGCAATGAAATTAAAAATAAAATTAGAAGAAGTAAATGAATTAATGATAATGTTTTTTAAAGAACAAGATGGAATAGGTAAAACTTATTTTAATGAAAGTGAGTGTCGTAAACATTTTATTTATTGGAGTCAATTTAATCAAAAGAAAATTGTAAAAAATAAAGTAATAAGTAAATCTAAAATATTAGGTGTAAAATGAAATATAATAAAAAAGAAGAAAGTCTTTTAGCATACAATGATATTGTTCCACCAAATGATAAAGATTTAGAAAATGCAGTTTTGGGTATGATATTGATAGAACCTGACTCTATTTATAAAGTCGCTAACCAACTAAAACCCGAATTGTTTTTTTATGATGAAAATAAAAAGGTTTGTGAACTAATTATACAACTATATAATGAGAGAAAGCCAATTGACTTGCTAACCGTTACACAAAAGTCTTTTGAAAATAATTACAATGCAATTGCCTCGCCATATTTTATAACTACTTTAACTAATAAAGTATCGGGCAGCACTAATTTAGAGTATTACTTACTTTTACTTCAGCAGTATGCTTTAAAAAGATTAATGATACAATCGTGCTCAAAAGGTATTCGTGGTGGTTATGATAAAACGATTGACGTTTTTGATTTAGTTGCAGAAATACAAACCGATATTGAAAATTCAATAAAAGGCATAGCTAATTATGATGTTCAAAATGTAGGTAAAATACATGAAGATATTTTAAAAAAATCTGTGGAATTTACTAAATCAGATAGAAAAAGCGGAGTTCCTACGGGATTAAATTTAGTAGATAATGTAACAAACGGTTGGCAAAATAGCGATTTAATAATATTAGCAGGTAGACCATCAATGGGTAAAACTGCTGCTGCTATTTCAATGGCTTTGCATCCCGCAATTTATGAGGATATTGGTGTGGGGATATTTTCGCTTGAAATGTCTAGCGAACAATTAGTTTCTAGAATGCAATCAATTATGAGTGGTGTTAATGTGGGTAGAATTATAAAAAAACAACTTGATTTAAAAGAAATTGAAAGAATAGATGTTTTAGCTGAAAAATTAAATCAAGCACCAATTTATATAGACGATACACCAAATATTAGCCTACAAGAGTTTAGAGGTAAAGCAAGGAAAATGGTTAAAGAATTAGGTTGTAGACTTATAATTATAGATTATTTACAACTTATGCGAAGTGGATTAAAAACGTGGAGCAGAGAACACGAAATAGCAGAAATAAGTAAAACACTTAAAGCGGTAGCAAAAGAGTTAAACGTTCCTGTTTTAGCATTATCTCAGTTAAGTAGAGCAGTAGAATCTAGAGGTGATAAAAAACCACTATTATCTGATTTAAGAGAATCGGGTCAGATTGAGCAGGATGCAGATATGGTTTGTTTTTGTTATAGACCCGAATATTATGGAATAAGTGATTATCAATTAGGCGATAAAAATTATGATACACAAGGGTTATTTTTACTTTTAGTATCAAAACATAGAAATGGAGAATTAGGTGAAATACCTTTAAAATTTATACACGAACAAACAAAATTAGCTAACTATTCAGATTCTAATTTCGACCCAATTGAAGATAAATACGATTTAATTATAAAAAGTAAAACAGAAATAAACAATAGTGTAGATTTCGATAATTCTAGTATCCCTTTTTGGAGAGATGTGGATAATGACGAATGTTTTGTACCTTTTTAATATGATAGACAAAGAAGAGGCTTTTTTAGAGTTATTAAGCAATAAAAGGAAAAGGATAGATGAAAATATTGTAAATTATATATTGACAATTATTCAAATTTATTGTGATTTACAATATGATTATTACTTTAATAAAAGCAGGAAAGAGGAATTAGTAAAAGCAAGGCATTTAGCTATGTATTTTGCAAAAGAATATACTGAAACATCTTTAAAAAAATTGGGTAAAAAATTTAATAAAGACCATTCTACCATTATTCATGGTATTAATAGAATTAAAAACGGAATAAAATATGAGCCTGATGTATCAAAAGATGTAAAAAATATAAAAAAAATTATTCACACTAGAATAAGTGCTATGTTAGGAGATGTAGATATTGAAGAACAGTATTATTATATTGACTTAAATTACATTTATTCTATTAAAATAGATAATACTAAATCTATTATTTTAAATGGTTTTAATGAAGAAGAAGCAAACGCTTTTATTCAAAGTTTTAAAAACGTAAAAGAAGAATTAAAAGAACATCAAAATACAGGTATTTATATACTTGAAAAAAGAAAATAAAATGGAAGTAAATAAAAAAAATAAAGAAAAAATACACAGTAATAAAATAAGAGAAATATTATTAAATAAAAATATGACTCAACAAGAATTAGCAGACTTAGCACTTGATGGCAATACAGGTCATTTGTCAAGAATAATAAATGGTCAAAGAAGGTGTATTTCTTTACCAATAGCAATGAAGATTTCTATAGCTTTAAATCTACCTGTAGAACAAGTATTTATATATAAAATGTAACAAACAAATAAATAAATAATATGAAAAAATTAATTTTAAAAATTGAAAGTTGGTTCGGATTTATAAAAAATATAAATGTCGAAACTATTAAAAAACAAAATGATGTAGCACAAGAAGTTAAAACAAAAAAAAGTATATTTCATATTTCTGAAATACTATTTAAAAATCACAATAATAAACAGAATTTATCTTTAAAATATAATAGTGGACAAGGTGTATATAGAGATTTAAAGGGTAGGTTTACAAGTTTAAATTGTATTATTAAATAATTACTTTAATTAAATGGAAAACAAAATAGAATATATACCAAACCGTTTAATAAACCACAACAGGGAATACGAAAATTGGATTTCTATTGACGATTTGTATATGTTTTTAAAATCTCCAAGAAACTATTTTTTTAAAAAATCTGCAAATGATTTAACTGTTTTAAATAACTTAACTAAACCAAAAGATTTAACTTTTTCTTTAGGATTATGTATTTATGAAAAAATTGTCAACCCTGTAGATTCATTTAAAAAAAAATATATCGTTTCTCCTAAATTTGATAAAAGAACAAAATTAGGTAAAGAGAAGTATGCTAATTTTATGGATATTGAGAGTATAGATAAAATAATTATTAGTCAAGATGATAATAATTTAATAGACGAAATAATAACAAATATATTAATAAATGAAAAATTATATGATAAAATAATAAATTCAAATTTTGATTGCAGCGTTTGTTTAATTGATAAAATGTCAGGATTAAAAATAAAACTTAAAACAGATATTTTTATAAAAGATAAATTAATAATTGATTTTAAAAGCTCAAAAGACTCATCCATTAATTCATTCAAATCTGAAATAGATTACAATAATTACTCTTTGACTTCAGCTATTTATATGGATTTTTTAAAAATTAAGGAATATGTTTTTATATCTTGTGAAAATAAAGCCCCATATCAGATGAGTATGTATAGTTTAAATAAAAAATTAATTGAACAGGGTAGAAAAGATTATCGAATAGCTTTAGATTTATTAAAGTGGAGCTATGATAATAATTATTGGTGTGATTATATTGATTTTGAAATTTTAAAAGAAAACTATTTTAAAAATAATTTAAAAAACGTAATGTCCATATTGAGCAATCAAGATAAGTCAAAAAGTTATATAATTTAGATGAATATTTATGAGGATTGTAATGATTATATAGAATATAATCAATTATTAGATAGGTGTTTAATTGTTCTTAATATAATAGAGTCGCAATTATTAGAACATTCTGTAACTAAAAATAATGAAGAAATTGAAAACCATTTATTAAAAACAACGCAATCAATGTTAAAAGTACATGAATTGTTAAATCAAAATATCGAAAAAGAAAAAAAATAAGAAACAGAAATTAAAAATCTTATAACGCTTTAGGTATGGATAGTTGCGTAAATTAATAACAGAATTAAATAAAAAAGAAATGACTATAACAGAATTTATTGGAAGTATTGATAATAAACTATACAACCGAATTAGAAATAGTAAGGGCGATGCTGAATGCAGAAGGTTGTTAAAAGAACACGAACAAAAGCAATTATCTATACACGTTGTTGGTGTGCCTAAAGGCGAACAGTTAAAATGCGAATGTAAATATGCAACATTTACAAGGGTAGTTACTGATGATTATGAAGTGCAATGTGGAAAATGTTGGAAACCTATTTAGCATTTTTATTGACACCAACGTCTAGTATATGAAATGGTGGCGTTTAGGCAACTGGCTTAATTAAATGCAAGTTACTCTAATGGTGTAGAAATACCTCATAGACAACGACAAACTAAGCCACTTTTTTATATACGTTGTTGTATGTCTGGTGCGACTTTAAAGCACAAAAGTTTCAATTAAAAACTAAACTAATAATTAAATATTTTTAAAAGCGTGGGCAAAAAAGAAAATTTTAAATGTATGAAATGTGGTAAAATATCAGGAATTGATAACTTAAAAAGTATATCATTCCCATTATTTAAGTGCTATGATTGTTACTACGGATTCAATAAAAACAATAGTAAAAATATTGCTAAAGAGTTTTTTGGTAAAATACCAATGGATAACATATCTGATAAAGAATTTGATAAATTAATGAAAGAAATATGAAACAAACAAAAAACAAATTTAGATTTTGGAGTAATAAAGAAAATAAATTTATTGACCCATACAGAGTAAAGTTTAGAAAAAACGGTGAAATATCCGAAAGATTAGATATAATAATAAGCCAAAGCACTGGCATTTTAGATTCTTATGGATTTGAAATATTTGAAGGTGATGTTGTTAGGTATAAAGACTCTGGTATATCTCAAATAGTATCTTGGAATGTATTTGACGATGAGCAAGGTTTCTCAATAGATACCGATGATTGGGAAAGAGAAATAGTTGGTAATATTTACGAAAATAAATAAATTATAAAAATGACAGGCAGAAACAAAAAAGCGTTGGTAAAAATATTTAATTATGGTATTTGAAATATAAACTTTCAATTTAGCACAGATTAAGCACTTGCATACAACGGATGGTGCTATGAGCTGGTTTTGTTTTTCACAAAACTTGCTTATAGCACGTGTTACCTGCTGGTGCGGTTAAATTAACGATAAACTTAAATTGAAACATAAAACAAAAAATTATTAAAAATGAGCGAGGGAAAAAAAGAAAAAATAAACGTATTATCATTATTTGATGGAATTTCTTGCGGAATGATTGCTTTGAAAAGAGCAGGTTTTGAAGTTGAAAATTACTACTCTTCTGAAATTGATAAACAAGCTATTGAAATAAGTAATAGGAACTATCAAAATATTAAAAGACTTGGAAGTGTAGAAAACTGGAAAGATTGGGATATTAATTGGAGTAAAATTGATTTATTAATAGGTGGTACTCCCTGTCAGGGATTTTCTTCAAGTGGTAGGGGATTGAATTTTGATGACCCCAGAAGTAAGCTGTTTTTTGAATTTTCAAACATACTTGAACATATTAAAGGATTTAATCCAAATGTGAAATTTATGTTGGAAAATGTTAAAATGAAAAAACAATGGTGTGATGTGATTACAGAATATTTAGGGGTAAAATATGTAGAAATAAATTCTCGTAATTTTTCGGCACAAAACAGAGTAAGATACTATTGGTGCAATTTTGAAATACTACCATATACTGACAAAGGTATTATGCTTGAAGATATTGTTGAAGATGAATATATTCATTCGGCAGCAAAAAGGACAAGACCAATAGCAAATGAAGGACATAGGAAATCGCTTTGCCTTGAAGTTCACGGGATAGGTAAAAGTATGTGCTTGGTAACAGTAAATTTAAATAACTTGCTTTCCCCGCTACCAAGAGGTAGATATAAGGATGTTGGGCAAAATGAATACACTTACAGAGTAATGACAACAAATGAAATGGAGAAACTCCAAACTGTGCCTTGTGGATTTGTTGGAAATATAAACAATACCAAAGCCGCTAAATTATTAGGTAATGGGTGGACAGTAGATGTAATCGCTCATATTTTTTCTTCTTTAAAAGGGGAGGAAATTTTTAATAATTTTTCTAACGAAAATGTCAATTAGAAGTACTATCGTAGCACTTGCAGGTAACGGATGGTGCTATGAGCAGTAGCGGATTAATAAAAACAAAACTTAAAATTTATGACAGACCTAAATAATACACCAAAACTTTCGGAAAGCACGGACACCGCTATTGCTTATAGCACGTGTTATGCACTGCCTGAATTATGGAACGGAGATTGCCTCGAATTAATGAAACGAATACCTAATGGTTCGATTGACGCTATTATAACAGACCCACCATACGGAACGACTGCCTGTAAATGGGATAGTGTTATACCGTTTGATTTGATGTGGGAACAGTTAAATAGAATTATAAAACCAAACGGTGCAATTGTTTTATTTGGAAGCGAGCCGTTTAGTAGTGCTTTACGAATGAGTAATATAAAGAATTACAAGTATGATTGGGTTTGGGAAAAAAACAATGTTGTTGGTTTTGCAAATGCTAAAAAA
>Ga0209702_10009051_pt1 | contig 11287 bp, 5 predicted proteins | sample FRY01_FD_187210 | JGI IMG/M metagenome (GOLD analysis project Ga0209702, IMG submission 187210) | Freshwater microbial communities from Lake Fryxell liftoff mats and glacier meltwater in Antarctica - FRY-01 (SPAdes) (version 2) | ecosystem: Environmental > Aquatic > Freshwater > Ice > Glacier... | reverse complement strand
TACAATCAGGTCAATTAGTAATAATGGATAACGCAAGTGTCCATAAGTCGCCTTTGGTTAAGGAGCTAATAACAAAAGCGGGGTGTACTCTTGTTTATCTACCGGTCTATTCTCCAGACTTAAATTATATCGAGCATTGCTGGGCTAATTTTAAAAATTATTTGCGAAAAATCATTAAAAAATTTGATAATATTAAAGATGCTATTACGGCTGCAATGGTTAAAACCTTTCCGTGTTAGCTATAGATAATATTTGATCAGCATTAATACTATTACTTTGTAACATCTGTTTTCGAGAGTTTAATTCATTCAGTCTCTGCTGTTCATCCTGAGTTTGCTTCAGTATATTTTCGTATTCAGTTAAGTATTGTTCGTTGCTTTTCATAGGATACCTTAAATTTATATTTCATAATTATTAAATAGTCCTACAAGGTCAATATCTTCAAAATTACTTACTAATTCGCTAATATTTTCACCGAGTAAAACATGCTCTATTATAGTTTTTTCTCTATTTTCTAAATCGACATTCATCTCATTTAGATTTTTCAATAATTCTGTGTTATTTCTCTTTGTAAGTATTTCAATTTCGTGTTTTAAATTAATATGTGGTAATAATAAGTTAGTAACCTCGGGAACTTTGGAGCGGAGAGCAACAGTAAATGGGGATTCTAAATCTGTGCTTTTTATATCAAGCAACGTTTTATCAAAATTTATTAGAGTTGTGATAACGTCAATTTTACCGAGACTTACAGCCACATGAAGAAGAGAATATCCGTTATCATGTAACGCACTTAAAAGATAAGGATTATGAGACAATACAGTCTTTAATGTTATGGTATCATTTTGTTCTATAGAGGTTAATAAGGTTGCTCCAAAATCCTGATTTTCTAAACTTAATACAAAGTCAATAAGATCATGATTGCCAGTTTTAATTAAATGTTGAATTAAACTCTTGCCATCATAATGATAAGAACCAAAATTAGCTTTATATTGCAAAGCAATTTTCAGCAAATCTTTATTATTTTTTTCAATCGCATAAAAACCTAATGACCCAGCGTCAAGACCCGCAGTACTAACAGCCTTAAGAATAAAATCTTTTTCTGGCATTCCGAATGTTTCTGCAAATATATATGATCGTTGCTGAGAAGACATCAACTCAATTTGAGACTTAAGCTTTAATTGAGATTCTGATAATTTTTCTTCTGATAATGAGAATTCATTTTTTGTATTATTTAAAACAACTTCATCATGTTGAATTTCCTGCTTTACATTATTAATTTGGCTCTGTAAATTTACTAAAGTATTTTTTTCATTCTGAATATTTTGTTTTTGGGTGTTTTGCTTTTGTAGTTCAGAAATAAAATCTTCATTTTTTGTACAGCGAATATTATATTCTTGATTAAAGTGATTAAGTTTATTTTGTAGGGAAGATATATTATTTTCTGTGGATATTTTTTCTGATTTTATTGCATTAAACTGCATTTGAGCAGTATAAATCAAATTATTTAGCCTAGCTTGACAATCCTTAATATCCTGATCGGCTCTTGCTATATCACGATTATATCTATCATAATCAAATCTTGTTTCATTTTTATAAGTGTTATTTGTAGTTTGAATTTCTTTTGTAGCCTTATAGAAGAATCTAACTGATCCATAATAATTCTCTGCGTTAGGATGCCATGTGTTTTGAACATAACCATAATTGCCATTTGCATCTATTTGATATACAACTACTCGTGTGTTACTACTAGTATTATTAACTCCATCTAGAGAAACTCCGTCACCCCCTTGAAACAGCATAATCTCTTGACAAGGTACTTCTAGATTGCTACAGCCAGTTTTTTCTATAATTTTTTGTCGTACTTCTGCAATTTTAGAGTTATTGAAGTCAATATATCTTTTATCAGCAATGTTATTCATTCCGTATGCAATCCCTCCATTCCATCCACGTCCATATAACCAAGAATCTGGCATTTCTGAGATTAAAATATATATAGTTTGATTAGATTGTTGATAAGTTTTGAGTATCTCTTGAGATAGAACTTGAGCATTATAGTAATATGAGTTGTAATTCTGAGTTATTGACTTTTTTTTACTATAAGTTATATCTAAGTCTTGTAATAAATTTTTCATTGTAAAAATTCATAATTTGTAGTTAATTGGACTTTGGACAAAATACTAAAGGTATCTTTTATTTTCCCTTCATATTATTTGGCTCGAAAGCAATATTTCCAACATCTAAATCTTCGCCATAATCACCGATGATACCAGCTAAAGCCTGGAGATCCAAGGCTTTACAAACAATGTCATTGACAGAATGCATAATTGTAATACCGTTACAAAATATAAATCATGCATATAATCATTTCTTTGGCGGTTGGAGAAATACTACTAAAATCTCAGACCCACAAAAAATATAATTTAAATAAACTTTAGCTACAGCATGAGCTTTTGTTCATAGGGAGATTAGCGCTTTTCTATAATAATATTTTGTCCAAAGTCCAATAGTTAAATTGCTACATATCATATTCATACTATACGTAGTATTGTATTACAATAGTTTTTATCCTAATAATTGTAGAAATTTATGAAAAATATTGATCTAGTTAAAACTGGATATAGTAACAGTCAAAAAAACTATAGCCACGATCAGCTTATGCGTATAGTGAAGGAGATTCGTGCTTATAAACCAGTGTCTAAAGAAGATATTGTAGTATTAAGTAATGCTCATAGCGATGAATCAGATAAAGATAAAAAATGTACTTATAGCGGGGCTTTAGTTAAATATCATAACAAACAAATTGATATTAAGGGGATTTTAGACGCAGCTATCAGTAAACCTTTCAAAGGTCTTTATGATATAAATGAAATTTTAAATGTTATCATAAGTGAATTATCAGAAAATAAGCTTATTCCTAAAGAAATCCAAGTAAAACTTCTAGAGCTGCTTGTTGATAACAAATACCCACAATTAACGCCCACAATAATTGTTGTACTATATAAAATCACTCAAAAGCAGGAAAATTCTACGGATGACCTTGTAAATTTAGCAGGTAAATCTGGAAAATTATTAGAGACTCAAGATAGTGCAATAAATCGTAATATACTAAAAATTATAGAAGATGCTTTTAATAAAACAGATTTTTTACCTAAGGATGCTATTCATAATCTACTTAAACTTTCAGTAGATCAAGATTGTATTTACAGAATGCGCGACCAAGCTCTGAATTTATTGCTAAAAGCTTCTGAGAAAAATCAGGATTTGGGTAACTTAGAATTATTAAATAGTAATCTTAATATTAGTGATTGTGATAATGATTTAAAGTTAAAATCGCTGAGGATTTTAGAATTGACTAGACAACGTAATAACAAGTTACTTCTATCAAATAAGCAAGATTGCCATGAAACCAATATAGTAAAAGAGGTCAAAGAATGTGAATACATTAAATTACAATGTAGACAAAATGAAGAAATTATATTTTTAGCCAAAAAACTTCTTACTCTTAATGATCAAGAAAAAATTAGAGAATTAGATGCTTTATCGCAACTTATTGAAGGAAGAAGTAACTTACCACTAGAAATCGCTCAGGATATTTGTGCTTTAGTAACAAATGATCTGCAAATCATCATAAGGCAATCAATATTAATATTAGATAAATTAGTTAGTCAAGGAGCTAAAGTTGATTTAACGACGCTTAAGCACTTAGCTAATAAACTACTAGCTGAGACAATCAACGAAAACCTTGAAAATAATATTCTAGATATTTTATCAAAAACTAATGAATTTAAGGAATTTATCAAGGAATTCAATCATTTAAAAGCCCAAAGTAATATTTTACTCGATCTACATAGCACCATCGAAGAAAAGCAAATAGCAGCAAAATCACTATATGAATATAGTAGACAGAAGCTTTTACCAGAAATTACCATAGGATCACTGAAAAGAGGACTGCAGTATAGCCAGGCTAGCTCTTGGTGTATTAAAGCATTAGCTACCCTAGATAAGAAAATAGAATTTTTACCAACGGAAATTGAGATAATAGCTAATAGCTTGAACAAGCTTGATCATGAGCTAGTTAAGGCGGCAAGCGATATATTACTTAAAAGCAATATAGATATTTCTTCTATCAATGTTTTTACTAATGTAATAATTGAGAATAAGGATCAGCTGAATCCAAGTGATTTACAGCAACAATTACAAATATATTTTCCACATTTAAATGTAACAAGTATTATAGCAACTGAGCTGGAAGGAAGATTTAACTCTTTAGTTTTGGATGGTCAGTTTATTAATCAATTATTGTCGAACTTGGTTGTCAATGATTTTACTCAGCTGAATAAGTTCCTAGATTTTATTGAAGATAATGTAATTACTAAACAAGAAATAATTGATTGTCTAGGAGATAAAATTCACATAAAGCATCTGGAAAAATCCATCAGTAAACAAAATCTAGAAAAATTAATTAATCTAGAATTCATTTTATCACCAAATTTACTAGAATTGAAAGACAATATACATAAGTTAATTGACAGTAATTGGTCTTTAAAAAATGTTATTAAGTTAGTAAATAGCATAAAGCTAGAAGATCAATTGTTATTTCTACAAGGCGTAAAATTTATTAATGAATATGCTATCAGCAACGAAGCTTGTTCATTATTTATTTCTTTACCATCAGCTAGCTGGCAATCAGAACTACATAAAATTGCTTTTAAAACAGATAGTGATATTAGTTCAATTGACAAAAATCAATATACATTACTGAAAGAAATATTATCATTAAATGATAGTAATGTTAAAATTAAGCAATTAGTTGATAGTAATTATTTATCAAGTACAATTGCAGAAATAACAAAAGCCTATCAAGAAGATTCACTGATCCTACCTCAAGGAAAGCAAATTAATCATTGGGAAACAGATAATATACTAGTATGGTCCGATTGTATAAAAAATACTTTATTGCGTGAAACTGAGCATCTACCAGAAATCATGGCGGTAATCAATAGAGTAAATTATTTACATACTGGCTATGAAGTACGCCTAATCCAAATGATGTCAGTATTAATATTGCTGAATTCTAAAGAAAATGGCAGGCTTGTGCAAATAGCTACAGGAGAAGGTAAGTCAACCATAACAGCTATTCTTGCTTCTATACATAGTTTACAAGGAAAATCTGTTGATATCATTACTAGTTCTCCAATTTTAGCTAGGCGTGATAGTGAGGATAAAGCAAATTTTTATAAAATGCTTGGCTTATCATGCGGACATAATACTGATAAAACGATCATGGATGGAGTCAAATCCTGTTACAAAAGTAATATTGTGTACGGAGATGTTTCGAACTATCAGTTTGATTTACTGAAAACTGAATATAAGAGGTACGGTACTCGTAGTGATAGGACTTTTGATATTGCGATAGTAGATGAAGTGGATAGCATGCTAATCGATGAAGGTGGTAAGATTGCAAAACTCTCATCTCCTGTTTTTGGCATGGAGTATTTGGAACCTTTATTGGTTGCTGTTTGGCAACAATTAGGTTTAATTCAAAGTAAATATACATATTTATCATCTTCTGATCAATTATTATGGATAGAGGGTGAATTTAGTAATGAAAATCATAAATTACTTTTACATGGCGCTACTTCAGAAGACGATATACATATAGTAGATGATGCAGAAAAGTTTACTACTAAGCTTTTAGAAGATTATATAGATTCTTTGCTACAACAAGGAGCAATCTCAATCCCGAACCACTTAGGTGATTTTGTTTGTACTCAAGCAAAATATTGGGCAAAATCCGCTTTCTCTGCAATAAATATGGAAGAGAACAGAAATTATATCATAATCGATGAAGAAGGAAGCAGGAAAGTTGCACCAGTAGCTTTTGACAGTACTGGCGTTACTCAAGAAAATACTCAATGGGGAGATGGGTTACATCAGTTTTTAGAAATAAAGCATGGACTAAAAATCAAACCAGAGGGTTTGACTAGTTGCTTCATCTCTAACCTTGGGTATTTTAGGCGTTATGGTAATAAAATTTATGGTATGACTGGTACACTTGGCTCGGTAAGTGCGCAACAGTTATTACAAAATACCTATAATGTTGATTATGGCTTCATTCCAACTTACAGACCTAAAAAATTTCAAGAGCTCGTTGGTATAATCGAGCATGGCAAAGACGAATGGCTTAGTTCTATTAGTGATAATGCTATAAGGGAAGGAAATAACGGTAGAGCATGTTTAATAATCTCTGAAACTATAGCAGATAGTATAGAGATAGAAGAACAGCTTACAAGAAGAGGGTTTCCAAGTAGTAGAATTATAAATTATTATCGTAGTGATAAGCTTAGTCAAGCTGAGTTCCTTGAGAATAAATTAAATAGTGGAATGATTATTGTAGCCACTAACTTGGCAGGTCGTGGTACTGATATAAAAACTACTGAAGAACTAGAACGTAACGGTGGTTTACATATATGCCTAACATTTTTACCGAATAATCTTAGGGTAGAACAACAGGCATTTGGCAGAACAAGCAGGCAAGGTAACTCTGGTACGGGGCAATTGATACTCAATAGTGATTATGAAATAGCAAAATTACGAAAAGCCTACCCTGATTATAAGAAAGCTGAATCTATAGAGGAATTTAAAGAATGGCGAGATTTAGCTGAAATCAAGAGAATAGAGGATATTACAATCAACCAAATTCCTAAAATAAAATTAGAGGACGGGTTGTTTGATAGTTTTAAACAATTAGCGCATCAAATGCTCAAACAAGAAGATAATAAATATAAGTTGCTTCAATTAGAAGAATTATGGGGATTATGGTTTAAGAAAATATCACATGAAAAAAACTACAATATTGATTTAGAACATAAAGCTAAAACTGATTTTGTAGAGTTTCATAACACTATGTCGTTGCTCTATGTTCATGGCAATGAGATTATGGTTAATCCTGCTTATTTAATTAATCCAGCTGTCAATCTAATGAATAGTTATGATGTTGATAAAGCAACCGATCTTTTTACAAGAGCTACTCACGTTGATAATAAATTCAGCTTTGCAGCAAATTATTACCTTGCCTTTAGTCTTTTAAAGCAAACAGGTAGTCATAATAGTGCCAATCCAGAAGCTGCTTCTAAAGCATCAGGTTACTTAAGGGAAGCAAGAAATCAAATTACTGATTATATAATACCAGCATGGCAGTCGATACTGATTATGCTGGATTCCACATATAATAATTCATTGCTTGGTAATCAGATATACAACAAAATTGAGCTATTACAGAAATATATAGATTACATAGACCATGCTGTATCGATAATCGAAAACGCAGGTAGTGATCAAATAGTAAGGGTTAAACACCAAACACTTTTAGACAGATTATATCCTAGCGATGAATTTCCTGCAGAAGAGATATTAGAATTAAATATTGGTGGCGCTAAGCAGGTTTATGAAGTTGAAGCAGTCGATGTAATAAAAGAACCTAAAGGTGGATTTTTTACAAATTTTGCTATTGCTGTTCTTGGTATAGCGCAGATAGTAATCGGGGTTGCTTTAACATACGCTACTGCTGGATTTGCAGTGAAACTAGGTGCCGCCTTCATTTCCGAAGGTATTAAAGATCTGTACAATTCTGTAAAAGCTACAGTCACTGGTCAGAGTTTAAGCTTTAAAGGTTATTGGGCTGAAAAGGGTATGAGTTATGCTATAGCAATAGCCGTGATAGGAGTGCAAAGTATCAAAGACTCTATTAACGCAGCTAAGCAAACCACTCTTGAAGGAGGAAAACAACTTGCGAAAGAAGGTGCTAAGGAAGTAACGCAGCAAAGCCTAAAAGAAAGGCTAGTAGACGTTGGGAAACAAGCTGTGTTTACCATAATAGAACAAGAAGGGTCTTTAGCCCTTGCTAGAGGTATCAGCTCTGCTTTGGGTAATTTTCGTAATGAAGTGAAAAAAGATGCGATTGCAGAAGTCAGAATTATATTAGAACAACCTCATATGATCAAAGCACTTACAGAGATAATAGCAATTGATAGATTTTCTAGTAATAATGCTAACCAAAAATTATTGATGCAAAAAATCGAAGCTTCATTAACGCCTCATGAGAATAAATTATATAATATTAGTAAGAGGTTAGTGAATGGTTTAAGTAAAAATAACGCCACATTAAAAATAGTAAGTATTGGCATGGAAGTTGGCGGTTATGCGGAGGCGATTGATGAATTTAATACTATATTAGATAAATTCTGCACTAGACTTGAAAGCATAATTATGGAAGTTCATCAACAACTACCAAGCACTCATCAATTACTAGGAGCTAGATTAAAATTATTTGAAGAATCATCGCAGAAACTTGTAAATAGCTTACTGCAAGCCGGTATCATGATGGGGGAGAGGAGCTTTGATGAAAAACTGATAGGCAAGGAATTTACTTCAGGTATTATTACGAATGACACAAGCAATATTAATAAAAGTAATTTTAGTCCAAATACCGTAATGAAAGATTCGATTGATATGCCTAGGAATCCGGAATATCTACCATGGAAACATATTAATAACAAAGTCAAGCCGAAACCCTTTGAATTCCCAGATTTAAGGAAGTTAAGCACTGATAATATTTCCCTTAATGAGATTGATTTCGGTGAGGCTAGTTATAATTATAATAAGGTTCAGAGGCAGATAACTATAGATCAGATTCGCGAGCTACATAAAGCATATTCCGCCGATTACAGTGCGGAGCGGGAAAGATTAGCACAAAATCTAGGACAAGCTATTGGCGGAAATATGATAAGGAAATTGCAAACTGGTCTTATCCAGCCAGCTTCAAGCGTAATAGCAAGCGCGGGAGTGCAGAAGATTAGCACATTATTAACCGAACATAACAGAAAAGTAAGGTTAGAGTCATCAGCAAAACAAACAAAGATTATCACTATAGGTGAAAATGGTGTAATTACCAGCGATGATAAAAATGACAACAATCGTCATTCAGAGTCTGCCGAAGGCAGCCCTGGAATCTCAGGAGGCAGTGATAAGCTTCAAGATTCAGGGCAAAATAATTCTAAGAACCAAAAATCTCAGCAAATAAAACTACGTGATATTGAAAAACAACTAGAAGAACAATATCCGGCTCTAAACAATAAGGAACGGCAGAAATTAGCTCTAGAAATCTATAATTTAGAGAAACAATGGCAAAGGGCACCAGTGATCAGACCAGGAATACAAATGGCCAGTAGCAGTGGCATTACAAGCGATGTACCATTATTCACATTACCCTCAGCCAGATCGCAGGCAATCGATATAGTGATAAATAAGTATTCAAATACGATCACCTTGCAAGCTAGAGATAATAACACTCTTATGCGGCTTGATAAAAATATAGAAATAGATAATGAACTCGGTCGCGAAGTTAAGCGTTCTAGAGAAATGTTCGGTAGGAGAGGTAACCCGGCAATTGATAAATTCATCCGCAATGTGTTTAGTGTATTTGGTGAACAATATCAACAAAGCTTGCAAGAGAGCGAAAGACAAAGAGGAATCAGCTCATTAGATTTATTTGAATCAAGAAGTCAAGAAATAGATCGAGATGTCTTAAGTATAAGACAAGGCCAAGGCCCCGTAGTATTCAAAGCTGCTGCAGAATTTAATAAGATAGTAGGCGGAACATTCGGGTATTTATTTGATCAGGTGTCTCATACCGCTCACGTTGTTGACCCTGGTAGCAAAGCTTTGTGGGATGCATCCTTCGGCACGGTAGGACGGGGGTTAGTTGGAACTATAGAGATGACGTTACCCCCACAAGCAATAAGCGCTCTCGCCAACAGCTATAAAAAAATTATGGGATACTTTCCTGATAAAGATGAAAGGTTTTTGGTAGAGACCTCTCTAGGACTCTTAGGCGGACAGTTTATAGGAAACAGCCTAAAAATGGCAATGGTTAACCGCGCATCAGTAAGTAGCTCTATTCCTAAAGCACTAACTCCGCTCAAACCTACGAACATTGCTTATGGGGAAGGTTTTACTAAAATTCATAAGAACTCGCATAATTATATTGGAGACACTCATGTCTATAGGATTCTTGACAAAGAAGGCAAAACATATAAAATCGGTGAAAGTGCGCGAGGGGTCAGAAAAGACGGTAGGTCAATTAGAGCAGAGCAGCAAGCTAGGAAATTACATGAGCAAACTGGGGAAAAATTTGAAACAGAAATTCGTAAAACCTTCAAAAGCAAGAAAGAGGCTTATGATTATGAAAATAACTTGATTAAAAAATTCAAAGCATTGCAAGGAGATCAAACTCTACCGGGAAATAAGAATAATCATTAATTAGAGGATAAAATGGCTCATAATAGAAAATACGTTCCTGGCGGCGTAGCACTAGTAATTGGTAGATTAAAAAACTCTATAAAATTAATGGAACAAGATGCAATAGAGAAATTACTGATAGATTCGAATTTTCTTGACCATGCACCTTTCAAGTGGGTTAGCTTTATATATCGTTATGGCTTAAAGAATGAACTTATTCCAGAATATCAAAGAATAAATAAAAAGCATTGTTATTTACCCATTGCAATAGAACTTAAAATGGAAATTTTGGAATGGGCTGATAAGAATAATCTAAAATTACTTTATAATATTTTTATGATAGGGGCATTAGAAGCATTAATCCATGTAGGTCAGAAATACAATTTACCAACAGATCTTTTGAAAAGCGAGCGAACAAAATATGGAATTATTCCAGATAGCATAGAGGAATGCGAACAACAATCGGAAGTGTAATATTTTACTGGTCAGGCTGCCTTTGGGAGCTTAAATATTTGGTTCTGTCGCATCTATAATTGAAGGTCTGCTGGAAATGGGAAAACTAAGATTTTGGACGTTATGCAGCCATTAACATTTGAAAATTTTCGAAAGTAGAAAGATTGTCATTAGATCCGATTATTTGTCCTTTTTGAATTATGCGAATATTTTCAATACCAGTAATAGTAATTTTTGCCGAACGAAAGCTCTTAAAGCCCAGCATCGGCTTCGTTCGTTTCTTAATAAATCTATGATCCTGCTCGACAATATTATTGAGGTATTTGACTTGCCGCACCTCAATTTGCTCATCTTCAGCAAGCTCTTTGTTTGTAAGCGTACGGGCAACCAGCTCTTGTATTTGGCATGACTCTAGTTTAAGATTCCAAGGTAGTAGTTCTGCGATCTTAGTAGAGTTGTGATCCTGTATAGTACTGAGCACTTTCTGCAAGTATTTCCAAGGATTTATATTATTCAATTTAGCTGTTTCAATTAA
>Ga0209702_10009046_pt1 | contig 11295 bp, 7 predicted proteins | sample FRY01_FD_187210 | JGI IMG/M metagenome (GOLD analysis project Ga0209702, IMG submission 187210) | Freshwater microbial communities from Lake Fryxell liftoff mats and glacier meltwater in Antarctica - FRY-01 (SPAdes) (version 2) | ecosystem: Environmental > Aquatic > Freshwater > Ice > Glacier... | reverse complement strand
GCATTTTGTCGAGACCCGTCTCGAACCTACCTCTGGGCTCTGCTCAGCGAGCACGGTGCCATCCCTGCAAACGATGAGATGCCCACGATCCATTCGAATCTGCCCACGTCCGATTCTTTCATTCCTTCAAACTCTTCAATCGAAAGGCCCACAGAACTCATGACCAACAATGCATCATCCAGCCAAACAACATCCGCCCGCAGTCAGTCGACACGAAAACCCAACGGAGCGACTTCGCCGTCTGCGACCACCGCATCCAATGCTGAGGCCACTTCGCAAAGCGACGAAGAGCTGACGCCCACGCTGCTGGCTCAGGCGGAGACTGTCCGAGAGTCTCTCAGCCAGGCACTCACCGATGTCCGGGAACTCATCACCGCCATCAAACGCAACCAGAAACAGAACCGCCTTGTCGAATCCACATTGCGATCCCTGAAGCAACTGGAGCACATTGCCAACTGATCAAAGTCGATAAGTTCCTTTCCAGTCATCCCGGGAAATGTCGGTCCTTGCCGAAAATCCCTGGTGGAGATCCCCCCAAATTCTTCCAGCCACGCCAGCGCCGCTGAATCGGACTCACCACCCGATTCAGCTTCTGGCACGGCCTCAGTATCTTCATTGGTTCGATTCGCTTTTTTTTAAGTATCAGAAGGTTGCGAACATGACCCGTTTCGGTACTGGTACCGGAAAATAGTGGCAGACTGCAATGACCAGTTCCGCGGCGTCCGCAAGCATTTGAAGCTCGACTCCTGCGAGTCGAGTTCGCGGACTGTTACTGCCGCAGCTGTCCGGTCTTTCAAGCCGCGTTGGGGAAACTGAAGACAAAGCGGCACCTCTGGGAGCGGATTCGGGAATGTTTTCGCGACTTCCTGTTCAGCTCGATGACGGAGTTGCTGACAGCCCTGGTTCAGGGCATCGCGCCGCAGCGGCCGACGTTGCAGAACAGTTCATAACTCGCCACTTGGCCGACACAACCGCCAGAAACAGTCAAACGCCGGTTGGGCGTCAAGCACGCGGTGCGCGCCGTGCCATGAAACAAGCTCTCCAACCCACCGCCGCCGCCAAATTCGCCCTTCCGACCACCAAAATCCGCCAGTCAACGCAAAACCATCGCCGCCCCAAGTCACTCCAGTCACGATAGGCAGCCTACGCCGACTCCCGATTCGATGGCCGGGAATTGCCGATGAATGTTCAGAGTGTGGAAGCGACAGACGCAGAATTGAAGCGGCACGCAATTAACCGAAATTGACGGCGAGGACGCTGACTGAAGTAAATGTTTCTGAAAAAGCAGTGAAGGAGATTGCAGTAGAAAAATCATGCTGGCTCTTTCAATTCGCGTCGCCCAGCGTCGATTGCTTCAATCGAGCATCTGCCGCAGAACCGGCGAGCACTTGGGAAATTGAACACTATCGGAAAGCAAATCTGAAAGGTGCGAAACCAGCGTCGCGATTAAGTCATTCGCGAAAGAACCGGGCATGTTTGTGAACGCCCGGTAAGCATATTATTCTCACAAATCCTTCGTGTGACGCGAATGTCGTCCCTGCACTGGATAGGATTGCACCCGCACGTCATCCGGTGGCCGTGCGTCAATGAAATCTTTTGACCGAAATCTTTTGACCCTAGTCACCGGTGACTAACCTCGTCCGTATTCTGCCCACACAATGAGCGAATCCAACTCTCTAATCCGTCAGTGGCGACTTCTGCAGTTTCTTGCGGACGCACGTCATGGCTATACCGTCAAAGAGTTACATGCAGAAATGTCGGTTTCCGTTGAGACAATCCGAAGAGACCTGATTGAGCTCAGCACGGCCGGATTTCAAGTCCGCGAAACGATCGGATTTCGAGGCGTCAAACGTTGGCGAGTCGAAGGATTCGAAGAGAGCTTTGGATTTTCGATCACGGACCTGCTGTCGATTTACATGGGACGCCAGTTTCTGGAACCTCTGGCCGGAACGCCGTTTTGGGACGGTCAGCAGAAAGTCTTCAGCAAAATTCGCGGAGCCCTTGGCCCCACGGCACTCAACTATCTCCGCAAACTGGCCGCATCATTGCAGGCCACGTCAGTTGGTTCGAGTGATTACAGCAAACGCAGTGAAACGATCGACGCATTGATCGTGGCTGTGGAAGATCGGTTGGTGTCGCTGATTGTCTATCAATCCGATCAGGCCTCGGAACCTTCTGAGCAGGAAGTCTATCCGCAGGGCTTTGTGTTTCACCGAGGCAGTCTTTACCTGGTAGCCTGGTCCAGTCGCCGTGGCGAAATTCGAACTTACAAGATGGACCGAATTGAGGACGTGCATTCGACAAAACTTCCCGCAGCGATTCCGGAAAAGTTTGACCTTGCCGAATGGCTGGAACACAGCTTCGGAGTCTTCCGCAGTAACACCAGCCAACTGCAAACCATCCGCATCCACTTCACCCGCGAAGTGGCACGTTACGTCAAAGAATCCAACTGGCACAAAAGTCAGAAACTCACACCCCAGGACGACGGCTCTCTCATCGCCGAATTCCAACTCACCGACACCCAGGAAATTAAACGCTGGATCATGAGCTTCGGCCCGAATGCGAAAGTGCTAGCGCCGGAAGCACTTGTCGAAGAGATAGCCAACGATCTACAACGGATGCTGTGGACGTATAAAAACGAGGATTCTGACGCACAAGCAAAAGGTTCCCACAATGCAACTTGATCTCGAATTCCCCGTCTTTTCCACATCCGCGATTGCCGTGGATCATGGATATCATCTGTACGCAGGACTCTCACGGGCACATACGCCAGTTCATTCGGAAAACGGCATTGCCGTTCATCCGATTACCGGGCGGCAGATTGGCGACCGCATGCTGCAGCTGATGCCATGGAGCAGCGTGAAGATCCGAACTCCTCAGGAACGCATTGGCGATCTGGTAGGACTGGCGGGCAAGACCGTCACCATTGGTGATCGCCAGGTCCGACTCGGTGTTCCTAAAGTCCAGGGTCTCGAACCCGCCACCGCGCTTCGCAGTCGACTGGTGACCATCAAAGGCTTCATGGACGCAGAAAAGTTCGCACAGGCCGTGCGCCGTCAACTAGATACTTTGGAAATCAGCGAACGAGTCATACTAACCATCGGCAAACGGCGTACCATCAAGATCCGCGACAAAGAAGTCGTCGGCTTCGAAGTCATTCTGGAAGGCCTGACCGCAGAAGAAAGCATCGCCTTGCAAGAACAATGCCTCGGCGGCAGACGTCATATGGGGTGCGGGGTTTTTGTGACGGCGAAAGGGTAAGCATCATGGATAAAGTTCTGGCAAAATCCAGACGCACTCTGGGTGACGGCACTATTGCCGAAATCACACTCGCGAAACACACGCAGGATGTGATTGATGCAGCAAAAGCTCTGTTCGGGGATGCCGCGCCTACCTTCGTTGCTGAGCAGTGGCTGCGGTTCTTTCGGATCCCGAATTGCTGGCCGCGATTCCATCGAAACCTGATTGCAGCTTGTGCTCTGCATGATTGGGGCAAGGCCAATGATTCGTTTCAAAAGGCGTTGACTGGCGCGTGTCAGCAGGCGATTCGCCACGAGCATCTCAGCGCTCTGCTGATTGCGATGCCGAACGTTCGGTCATGGCTGAAATCGGCTGAGATTGATGTACCGTTGGTTCTTTCGGCAGTACTGACACATCATCTCAAAGCGGCAGACACAGTGTCCGGCTTTGCCCAGAAACTGGCGGCGGCGCGATTTCGACTTGTGAATGATGACGACGGTTTCCAGCAAACACTCGATATTGCGGCCAGTCACTTGGGCATTGCACCATTGTCGTTCGGTGACCTCCCAGTCTCATGGACGTTTGATTCCGGGAAGCAAAGTGTTCGGGACCTAAGAACGATTGTTCAAGACAATATTCTTGAACCTTACGAACAAAGCATCAAACGGAACGAACAGGAACGCCGACTTCTTTTGGCCGTGCGAAGCGCGTTGATCGTGGCAGATGCAGCAGGTTCCGGAATTGTTCGGGCTGCGAACAGTTCCGTAGTGACGTGGATCCAAGAAAGCGTCACTCACCGTCCCGTTCTGACGCGTGATCAGATTCATGAAGCGATCATTGAAAAACGCCGCCAGCAGATGGTGTCATCCGGACAATGGCATGACTGGAACGACTTTCAACTGGCCTGTGATCACCTGCCTGAGCGTGCTTTGTTGCTGGCACCGTGTGGCAGCGGGAAAACACTGGCTGCTTGGCGATGGATTGCAGCCCAGTTGGCAAAACGTCCGGCAGGTCATGCGATCTTTTTGTACCCAACACGGGCGACGGCAAGAGAAGGATTTCAGGATTACGTCTCATGGGCTCCGGAAACAGACGCCGCCCTGATGCATGGGACCAGTGAATTCGATCTGGATGGAATGTTTGAAAACGCTCCTGACAACGACGAACGGCGTGACAAGAAGTATTTACGCGAATCGGAACGACGGCTGTTTGCTTTGGCTTATTGGCCGCGTCGCGTGTTTTCCGCGACTGTCGATCAGTTCCTGGCCTTCATGCAATACAGCTATGGTCCGATGTGCATGCTGCCGGTATTGACGAATTCTATTCTGGTTATCGACGAGGTACACAGTTTCGACAACAACATGTTCTCCGCTCTGAAGGATTTCCTGAAAGCCTTCGATATTCCAGTGTTGTGCATGACCGCGACATTGCCAGAAACTCGCCGACGGGATCTGGTGGAAACCTGCGGTCTTGCCGCGCCGCCGGAATGGCCTGCAGACTTGCAAGAGGTCGCTGATCGGCCCCGATATCGGTTCATGCATGTAGCTGATCGCGAAACCGCAGAGAGTTCCGTTCGGACGGCACTCGCCGAAGGTAAGCGAGTTCTGTGGGTCGTAAATCAGGTCAAACGAGCCCACGACATTGTCCGCTCCTTTGTTCACGAACTTCCAGATGACGATGAAACCGCAGCAGCCCTCACAACGACCGATGGCGTCCCTGTTGTCTGCTACCACAGTCGATTCTGCCTTCGTGATCGGGTCGCTCGCCATTCGGAAACCATGAAGTATTTGAAGGCAACTCACACGGGCGCGGCTTTGGGCGTTACGACTCAGGTTTGTGAAATGAGCCTGGACATCGACGTTGACCTGCTTGTGACAGAAGAATGTCCGGTTCCATCAATGGTTCAGCGAATGGGTCGATGTAACCGTAATCGAAATGCTCGATCGCTTGCGACATCCGGTCATGTTGTTGTTTATCCGCCCGAGAACAATGAAAACCTGCCCTATGATCGCAATGACCTTGCCGGGCTTCCGGAGTTTCTGAAGCATGCCGAAGGCCGCGATCTGTCACAGAGCGATCTGGACGACATTATGAGTGTCGTCCCATGCCCAGCCGCACCCGGTGACAAGTTATCACGGTTTCTGGAAAGCGGCGCGTATGCCGTTGGTCCCCGCGACGACGGAGGAGAGGGATTTCGAGACACCAACGAATTTAGTCGACAGTGCGTGCTGCAGCAGGATATCGCAAAGTATCTGAGTACTTCGCGGAAAGAACAGCCGGGATTCATCGTTCCGATCCCGAACCGCCGCATTCTAGGTGGTGATGAATTCAGTGCCGCAGCCACTGGCCTGCCGTCATGGTTGTTTGTTGCCCCCAATGAAAATTATCACAGGGCTGTCGGATTTCTGGACAGGCCTGCATCTGAATGGAGTTCTTCCATATGATCAATGACACGGAAAAGACAATGTCGTCGAATCGCAATGCGAAGGAATCGATTGTTAACACATCGGAGGAAGCTCTGGGTGCCGAATCATTCATTGTCCGAATCCAATACGATCTTTACGATCTTCCGACAGCTCAGCATAAAGCTGGCATGGCTGGCCTGCTGTTGCAGATCAAATCGATGATCAATCGCAACCGAGACTTGCCGGTCCCGACCGTGGTTCCTGACCCTGACTTCCCGGACACGCGACTCACGATTGAGTTCACAGCCGCTTCGGTGCAGTCTCTGTTCGATGATCTGTACGACGCAACGCTGGACGAAGGCGCTGTCCGAGAAAAGCCGTTCACCAAAGGCAAAGGGACGGCTAAAACGGAGATTCCTCCACTGCGTCGTCAGTCGTTCACCAAGACCGACAAGAAGGGCAATGAAAAAACGGTCGAGGGTTATGTGTATATGGAGCTTGCTCCCAGCCTGAGCACGCTGACTCACTATCTGCCAGCCGAAGGCGAATGGGTCAAACTGTGGCGTGACCTGATCTGGCAGATCATTCGCGAGGGAAAGAAGAAAGCCCCGTACATCAAGCGGGCCGCAAAGAAGAAGGAGCTTCAAGACGTTGCGGCCACCGATGACGATTCAGAAAGTTCAGATGTATCGTCAGATGACGACACTGAAACCAATCGTGGCGACGGCAGTACGTGGGAAGACCTGTTGAAATTCGCGAAGAAAGGGGCGGACGCGCAGGGGAAGTTGTCAGGAGCAATGCTGCTGGGAGCGATGGAGAAAAATGCGGAGTCTCTGACTTTGCAGGGACGCATTGATCAGAATCTGTTGCTGCATTTTTGGCCTCTGGCAGTGATGGTCTTCGTGCCCGTCTTTATCGACGGCGATGGTGAATCTCACATCGGTCGCCGGAGCAAGAAGAATTCTGATCCTCACTACTGCATTGCTGTTCCGGAGGTCAGCAACCTGACTCGCTTCGTGGAAGACTTCCCCAAAATGCTGCAGCAGCTCGGGACGGAAAAGGCCGCGTTTCGACCTCGTGAATCGCTCATTGATATTCCGGCCGAAGGGGCCTTTGCGTTTATTGAACATCTCGCAGTGCTGGCACCCGGGAAGCTCGCAGAAACGGGAGTTCGACGTTCAATTGCGGCGGTCGACTACTTCCACCTGACCAAGGCCGGAAACAACGTGAAGTTTGTCACCACGGGACGAGTCGTTCCAAGGCGACACCTTGTGGAAGATTATCAGTCCATTCGTGGTCAGCCGGGGCAGAAGCCGCCGTTCGGAAATCCGCTGTTCCGCAGAGGGCTGATGATGGCCCTTCTTTCAGACGTACCCTGGTTTCAGCCGTTCTCAAAAATGTTTCAGGAATGGCCCGCCGAATTCTTTGTTCAGTCCGAGAAATCGCCGTCAAAGCTATCGTGGTTTTGGACGGACGCTCGGCGAAAATTTCAACAGGAGATGATCGATATGTCGGAAGACGTTGACCTTGATTCACCACCACCGGGTGACAAGGTACTGGCGACTTTAATGCACCGAATTGTCCGAACCTATCTGGGCGAACGAGCTAAGGCAAAGTCCGGAATCGACCCCCAAAACTTCACGAAAGGTGACAACATTGACTGGGAATCAGTGCCGGCTGCGTTTTCGGAGGCGAAGCGGAAGGCCGGAGAATCGCTGTTTCTCGAACTGCGTTCTCGCCGTGATCAGGCCTTTATCGATCACTTCACACAGACGCTCTTTTCCGGAAAGCAATTTCTTTCCGAGTCGAACTATTCAACCGTTGCTCTTGCGTTGCTTCACCGAACTGAAGACGTGAAGACACTGACTTTAATGGCACTTTCCGCCAATTCCTGATTCCTTTTGTTTCCTGAGGACATTTCACGATGAACCTGTTTTCCACTGTACTGACTTACCCGGCTCCTTCTGCCAATTATCGAGGCGAGAGCGAACTGAACCGGACCATTATTCAAAAAGTCACGGACGGCCGATTTGATTATCCGATCATTTCGCCGGAAGCGATGCGAAATGCATTGCGGGAGATTCTGGCGGGCTATGGTCTTCCCAGTAATCGCAGCCGATTGCACGACGAAGAACAGCTTTCAGTTACGTTTAAGGAGTATCCAAATCCAAATGAATTCGTGGACGATTTCTTCTTTGGTTATCTGGTTGCCGCAAGCAATGCAGATAGAAAGAAGATTCAAAAAGAAGTCAACCGTGAAGACTTCACGTTCAAACGTGATTCAGTATTGCGGATGAACCTCGCAAAGGGGCTGGAACCGTACCGACACAACGCGATTTTCACTCAATCACCGCTTGCGGCAGAAGGCAGCGCGTACAAAAACGCGACAACATCCGCGTTGCTGCACCGTGAGACTGCCGTGACACCGTTTCAGTATCCATTCGCACTCAACCTGAACGACTGTTCGGAAAAACCCGAATGGACGCGGGCCCTCCTGAAGGCAATCGGCGAACTGAACGGCGTCGCTGGCAATCATGCCCGCAGTTACTTCGAAATGGCTCCGGCCAGCCTCGTCGTGCGACTCACGAACTCGCTGGTTGCCGGTTATTCGACCTATGGATTTCAGAAGTCGAAAAAGACGGACAACTATGAGTTTCCCGAAGTCATTGATGGCATTCTGCATCAGAAAAAAAACGCCGAAGGGAACCTAATCGACTTGCCGGATTACCCAGGCTCAGAATTTTACATCGGCGGACGCATCGTGAAGGAAATGTCGGACACCATGATCAGCCGGTTGAAGGCACTTGGCGTGACTCTTGACCGCGATCCTCGTCGCCTTCTGGAGACAGTAACAGAGAAGGCATTGGCGGGAGCAACAGAATGATAACGCTCTATCTTCAAGCACCGTTTGCCGCCTGCAGGACTTTCACTGCAGGTTGGTATCGGCCCACCGCGACGTTTCTGACACCGTCTGCAATCTACGGTTTGTTGTTGAATGTCGCTGGCATCGAAAGTCGGCTTCGGGAGGAGCACGAAGACCATGATGGTTCTGCAGCCGCGACGCTGACGGTTAAGGGGTTGCCGTCCACACAACTTGCCGTGGGAGTTCCGACCGCCGAACTGCAAGGAAAAGGAACACTGGTCCCGATACAGGACGCAGAAATGTTTCCCCAAGTCCAAACCGTCTTTCAACAACTGCACAACTATCCCGTCGGCGCGTCGGGCAAGGAAAAAGCAGAAGCCTGTAAAGGCAACAAATATAACATCACCCCCGTGCGTCGCGAGTTTCTGTCTGACATCCGAGCCATCATTGCTCTGCGGAGTTCTGAGGACTTTGAAAACCGCATCTGTAAGGGACTTGCCGGTCAGCTGAATTCCGGACGTTACGGAGTGCCGTTTCTCGGCGACAATTCTTTTCTGCCGGACCGGCTCGAGGAAATTTCCACTGCCATTCCGACTCGATGGTTCGAGCAACTGGGCCCAGCGTCTGAAATGGGTATGCGGGATCGAGCGACCCGATTGACAATCTCAATCGACCGCGCCGACCTTTCTCGGACGACGTCCGGATTGTTCGCACCGACAACGGAAGCCAGTTCCACCCCGCCTGATAGTGCCTGGATTCAGATGGGCGAACCGCAGGAACCCCCAAGTTAAAACCTAGGGCGACGTGCTGCCGCCGCATTCGCGGCGAATCGAAGAGGTTTTGGCTCGTGGAACGAGCTTGGTGTCGTGTTTCGTTTCGTTGTGTTTCGCTCGCGGAGCGAGCTTAGCGCGTAGCCCCAGGCTTCAGCCTGGGGACGTCGGGTATCCGATTCAATCCGCCGTGGAACGGCGGAAGCACGCTGCATTCAGCATGAAACTTTCTGAACCACGGATTTTTCGTCATGGATGGATCTGTTCGCCACCACTCCATCTCTGGAGATCGATATGGTCCCTGCGTCAACGACAACCAACTCACCTGCGGATCAATGCTTTCCGACAACAATCGCGATCCAAAACTCGCCGCGACTGCCGTTGCCGGATCTACCCTCAATTGAAGATCAATCTGACCCCGAACCGCTATTGCGAATCGAATCTCTTCACGCGATGAAATATTGCGAGCGACTGTTCTACTTTCAGGAAGTTGAACAAATCTCCGTCGCTCATCCGGATGTCTACGCTGGCCGCAGATTGCACGATGATATTGTGCCGGAAGATGACATCTCGCCAGAGAAACGCTCGTTTCAGGTGTCAAGTGAAGCATGGGGACTGACAGGCAAGGCTGACGCCGTTCGCAAGCGTGATGGACAATGGATCGCCTACGAACATAAGAAGGGACGATGTCGACGGGAAGCGGATAACAGCCCGGCACCATGGCCCAGCGATCGAATTCAGACGATTGCCTATGCCGTTTTGATTGCGGACATTCTGAATGAACCGGTTCTGGAAGCTCGCATTCGATATCACAAGGACAACGTCACAGCGAAAGTTATAATCGACGACGTCGCGAGAGAAGACCTTCGGCAGGCGGTTGAGCGGGCTCGTGAATTGCGGCGTTCTGAACTCCGGCCGCCTGTGACGGAAAACGAGCGACTGTGCAGCACGTGTTCTTTGGCTCCGGTGTGTCTGCCAGAAGAAGAACGAGGCAAGTCCGAGCAAATGCAGCTCTTCCCGGCACGTCGACACGGGCAGACTCTGCACGTTGTTTCGCCGAAGGCCCGCGTCGGTCGCAACGCGAACACCATCGTGGTGACTGTGGAAGATGACGTTCAGAAGCTGCCGATCGAAGACATTGACAGTGTGGTGATTCATGGTTCCGGTCAGATGACGACTCAGGCTCTGCACCTGTGTTCGTCACGAGGAATTCCCGTGCAGTGGTATTCCATGGGCGGCAAGTTTATGGCCGGGACTCAGTCGGTTTCCGGTCGAGTCCGTCAGCGAATTCGTCAGTTTGCAGCGTTGTCAGATCCCGCCTTCTGCATCGCATTGACTCGAACAACAATTCTTGCCAAAGTCGAATCTCAGCTGCGGTACCTGATGCGGGCCAGTCGAGGCGATTCAGACCGTCGCGATGTCGTCGCTGCATCGCTGGACCGAATCCGTGAGACTCTTTCACGCCTGCCGCAAGCGAAATCGCTGGACACGATTCGAGGACTGGAAGGTCAGGCGGCGAAGTCGTATTTTGCAGCGTTGCCGTCGCTGATTTCCGATCAGGCGACCGAGGCGATGCTTCCCAAAGGCCGGACGAAACATCCGCCGAAAGATCGATTTAACTGCCTGCTGAGCTACGGCTATGCGCTATTGTTTGGACTTGTTCATCGGAGTCTGATCGCTGTTGGATTGGAGCCGGCGTTTGGATATTTTCATCAGCCTCGTTCGGCCGCTCCGCCGCTTGTTTCGGATGTGATGGAATTGTTTCGCACGGCGATCTGGGATATGCCCTTGATCGGCAGCGTCAATCGAGCCATGTGGAACGACAGCAGTCTGTTCTGCATCTCGCCTGGGCAGGTGTGGCTTTCGGAATCGGGCAAGAAACAGGCCATTCAATTATTTGAAGGTCGATTGTGCGAAACCTTCAAACATCCGCATACGGGCACATCAGTCGAGTACGCTCGCATTGTGGAGCTTGAATGTCGATTGCTGGAAAAGGAATGGAGCGGCTACCCCGGCG
>Ga0209702_10009043_pt1 | contig 11302 bp, 13 predicted proteins | sample FRY01_FD_187210 | JGI IMG/M metagenome (GOLD analysis project Ga0209702, IMG submission 187210) | Freshwater microbial communities from Lake Fryxell liftoff mats and glacier meltwater in Antarctica - FRY-01 (SPAdes) (version 2) | ecosystem: Environmental > Aquatic > Freshwater > Ice > Glacier... | reverse complement strand
AGCCACAGCAAGTAGCCATCTACAGGGCACCCTACAATATGCGCTGGTTCGGGGCGTTAGCTCAGTTGGTTAGAGCAGAGGACTCATAATCCTTTGGTCGTAGGTTCAAGTCCTACACGCCCTACCACCTTATTAAGACTTACTGGACAAGGAAAGCTTGCTACTTTATTGGTAGCGTATTTTTTGGTTTTTGGTCGCTAGACGACTATTTTTTACTGTCATACCTGCGCTGTACCGCCACTAGTACATCGTTTTGTACCGTGTAGCGGTCGTGTGTCGTTGTTGGCTTCGGCTGGGAATTGTCGGCAGCGCGTCAGCAACTGCGCGTGGTAAAGCCGAACCGCGCACACTGGCCAACACTAGAACGCTGGCAAACGGTAAGCGGTGATGCTGGATGGACTGACCAACAGCGCGCAGCGCAGCTCAATCAAAAAGTCAGGCCGCACTGCATGACCGCGCTGATCGCCGAAGCTGCGCGACAGCCTCGTGCAATTTGAACAAGGAGATCAAACGCAGAACACGCGTGGCTACGCTATTTCCCAATACCGCGAGCTGCCTGCGACTGGTCAGTGCCATCCTGGCTGAACAAGATGAGGAGTGGATGACCGCCAAAATCTACCTGACCATGAAACCTTGAGCGCTGCAAATACACAACGACCCAAAACCAAATCCCGGAAATTACAGAAAAGAAGTTGCCTTATCATTTGTCAAGGGCGAAGCTGTTAGCACTGACTGAAGGTGCAGACTCACGCGATACCGCTCGCAAAGGAGAGACAAATTGAAAGTATTCATTCGAGTTTTGTTGATTTGCTTAATCACCGTCGTATCTGGCTGTTTGGCAACAACAGACCTGCTTGTCGATGGCTCTCAACTGACTCAGGAAGAACGTTCCGTTGTTAGGGTGATCGCTGATAAGACTGCAGCCGTTTGCATCCACTACCAGTCTGAGGGTGCTGGCCCCAACGCCAAAAAAATTAGTGGCGACATGAAGATTCATAGTGCCGTCACGGTAAAGCGGCTGTTCACATCTCTCGAAGGTTGGTATCGGGCGGAGGCGTGGACGGCGGGAGTCATTGACAGCGTGTTCTACAACGCTCGTACTGGCGGCTTTGTTTGTGGTCAAAAAGGGTGGGAAACTTACGCCGAATCTGGGCGGATCGCCTTTGTCGAAGCTGGGGTCACTCGACCCAGCCTCAGCACGGTTGTCAACACACAGCCAGCACCACAACCAGCAAGCGCTGCAACCACAAGAAATCAACAGTCGGCCCCTTCGGTGGAGCAACGCCTTCGAGACCTAAAGTCGCTGTTCGACAAGGGATTGATAACCAAAGAACAACACGATCAGAAAAGGTCCGAGATCGTCAATTCTCTGTAAATTTAGTTCCATCGGCAAAAAGTGTGTGCAAGTAAATCGACCGAGAACAACGCCACAATCACTGACGGGCACGCCACACCCCTACCGCACCAGCCGCACTGCGTAGCTGTAGCTGCGGAGGTTGTAGTGGACGCTGCCATTGCCGAAACCGACGAACCAGGCGCCGCCCACATCGGGCGCATCGCCCGCATAGGGGGACGAGGACCAAAACGTATTCGGTGAAGTGGCCGGAAAGGCTGCCACGTCAATCGCCGGGTTGCTGCGGGTGCGGTCCACAATACTGCCCAGCTCCTTGACGTTGGGCAGGCGCCAGCCACTCTGGGTTTTGGCACGGGCCAGCGCTTGCTCGTGCGTGTAGGTGGCGGTGGTGCCGGTGCAGGTGCCACCACTCCAGGCCATGCCCTCGGCGCAGCGCCGCCAGACCAGTCCGGTTTGGCTGTCGTTCACCTCGCTGCCGTCGATGGAGGTGCTGTAGCGGCTTTGGGCTTGTGCCGGGGCGGTGGTCAGCACACAGGCTGCCGATAAAAGCAGGGTTGCAAGTTTCATTCATTTTCTCCTTGATCTTTAACAATGGTTGGATCGGGATACAAAATTTACCGCACTGCCCGGCATTGGGTTGGAAACTTGAATCAAAGTGACTTCAAAACCTCATCGCGCTTTTTTTCAAACTGTTCTTTTGTGATTAAACCTTTATCGAAAAGCGATTTGAGTTCGCTCAGACGTTGTTCTACGGACTTGGAGCCAGGCACTCCGGACGCAGTAGGTTGCGGGGCTATCGTTGGTGCGCCGGTTATGGTGCATTCGATGTCCTCAGTAGATGTGAATGTGAAGCCTTTAAAATCCATTGTCATGTTTATGGTCAATGACGAAGCTGGACGAAGGCCTGACTGACGATCTACCGCATACCATCCTTTTTGTTCCAAGTTCATCTGAAAGTTTGACCAGATGCAGGTGGCAGTTTGCTCACTGCTAAAGATGATGTTTTCCCTTCCCAGGATGACAGCGGTTCCGGCAACGCTGGATCCACCGGATGTAGACAGTGTCCGACCCTCTGGAATAAATTCGCACAGATTGGGCAGCATGACCGATGAACCCTGTCGGAGTGGTTGTCCGATCCCCGAAAAATTGGAGTCGCCCATTGTTTTTATCATGCCACCCAAAAACAGCTTTACCTTGTCTAGTGCTTCTTTCGAAACTCCCGGTATGTTGGAGTTCCACGAATCATTCTTATTGAGCTTGAACTGAATGTCAGGCTCAGTGGATTTGAGGCCTGTCCCGTCCTCATTGACATCGAAGCTCAGACGCACATCGAAACCTTCCGCCTCAGCGGTTTTAATGAACTTGGAGACCCCAGGTGAGACCTCTAAGATAGAAGAGGTCTCGATGGTTGTTTTCCGTTCGCCAAAGAAATCACCTGACTTTTTTTCGTAAGACTTTTTAGTACAGCGCGCCTCAAAGTTTGGGGTATACCGAAGCGTGACCTCACCATTGAGCAGCACTATATCTTGAGGTAGTGCTTGCTGGGCACAAGATATACCGGCCGTGAGCGCCGTCAGGGCGACGATAAGACTTTTTTTCATAAGCTCCATCTTTGTTTGGAATCCCGGCACCAATCATGGCGATGATCAGGGTCTGGCCTGCGGCTCCAAGCACCTATTAAACAACGTCCTGACGGCCGCCGCAATTGCTCTGACCACCCGCACACCGTCTCTTGAATTCCAGTGCATACCGGGGCGTCCATGTACGGGTAACACTTTTTCGGGTGGCCATTGGTTGAGTCATCGGCAAACCGTCCAAAATTCACATTGCCCGTGTTACTCAAAAACGTTACTTTTTGAACCACACCGAATTTGCGGTCAATCTTGGCACTGACTGCTGTCACTCCCAGCCACGCACTCAGGGCAACCGAAAACAAGATCACTTCGGTTTCCAGTTACGAGCGGATGCCTGTGCATTTGCGCGTTGCTCGGGTGACAAGCGGCGTTCCACAATATCACGCCCTTTTACCGCATCTTGAAGCCCCTGTGCACTGGCCAGCAGCCACCAGAAATAAGCTGATTGTTCGTCCTTGGGCACGCCGTAGCCGTTGGCGTACATCACGCCCAGGTTGTTCTGCGCATTGGCAAACCCCTGTTCGGCGGCTTTCCTGTACCACGCCACGGCTTGCTGATCGTCCTTGGGCACGCCTTGGCCGTTGGCATACATGAAGCCCAGGTTGTACTGCGCATTGGCATTCCCCTGCTCGGCGGCTTTATGGAACCACGCCACGGCCTGCTGTTCGTCCTTGGGTACACCTCGGCCCTCGGCATACATCAGGCCCAGGTTGCCCTGCGCATTGGCAAACCCCTGCTCAGCGGCTTTCCTGTACCACGCCACGGCTTGCTGATCGTCCTTGGGCACGCCTTGGCCGTTGGCATACATGAAGCCCAGGTTGTACTGCGCATTGGCAAACCCCTGTTCGGCGGCTTTCCTGTACCACGCCACCGCCTGCTGCTCGTCCTTGGGCACGCCGTAGCCGTTGCCATACATGAAGCCCAGGTTGTACTGCGCTATGGCATCCCCCTGCTCGGCCAGCTTTTTAAACCCCGCAAAAGCTGTGCGGTAATCCTTGTGCTTATAGGCCACAACCGACTGCTCATACGTTTGCGCCTGCGCCGACACCCACGCGCCCGTGGTGAGCGCCAGCGCCAGCAACAAAGATCGGGTCAAACTTTTCATGGTTGCATTCTCCTTTGGGTGAGTGCCGTCAAAGCGACGGCACCGCATCAATCTGGGTCGTTAGTCCTTGCCGCCTTGGCGGTAGCTGATTGTGCGCCTGCGCGGCACTGATACACGGCGGTGAATGGCGGTCATTGGCTTGGCTCCTTGGGCCTGCCAAATTGAATAAACAAAGTCCGACCTTCGGCAGCATCGCTGCGGATACTGGCCTCTGCCGTGGTTTCCCCCGGCTCGCAGAACACGACACGCACATTGCACCATCACCTGCGGTCACCTTCTCCAGCGCGGCAACCCGGCATTCAATGCTTGGCATGGTGTACCGCACCAGTTAAAACAAACATATCTTGCATAAACACAAAGCTGGTCGCATCGGGGGGAATGTCACAGCGTAGGCGGAAGTCTGCTTCGGACTCACCAGTTTTCATCTTGAAAACCCGGTTCTGCTCCAGTGCATCAAGCATGGATCGCACCGTTTCAATGGGCAATTTCGACAATCCCTTTTCGAACGGGTCAGTGGGTGTAACGGCTTCCAATGCGGAAATTCTCTTTTCAAGGCTTGGCATGGTGTTTCTCCAGTTTCGTGATTCTGTCGTTCAATTCTTGAGTCTCGATGCTGCGGCGCTTCGACTCGACAATGGCCGATAAGGCGGCAGCTTCCCCCGGCAGTAAATCGCCAGTGCTAACAGCTTGCAAAATGGCAGACTGTGCGGCGCGCACACCTTCGCTGGTGCTGGTGTCGGGCAGGTCAACATTCACCGGGCGCTCCTTAGCAGGCGGTATCAGTCGGTCGAGAATGATTCTTGCGGCCATCAGGTCGCCACCTTTGGCGGCAGTAATCACGGCCTTTGTGATGTTCGCCGCGTCGCCCTCCATCAGGGCCAGCAGTAGCTGTGTTGCCTTGCTGCGCGTGCCGGGCGGTTTGCCCGCCACGTTACCGGACTGCCCCGGCTTGAACCCGTTTACTGGTGCTTTTCGTTTTGTCGCCATGTGCTATCTCCTTTGAAAATTCAATGTCGTATCAATGTCGGCTTGTCGGTTTGCTCCACGAATAAATCATTCATGGCAGCAACGCCAGAAAAAAGCCATAAACCATCCCCCTCTATAAGGGAGGGGGAGGATTTCGGCGTTGAACTTCTCCAATTTCGGCGTTATTGGAGGATTTCGGCGTTTCAGACTGTCCATAGAAACCCCTCGTTTAAGCCCAACAAACCACGGGAAACCATGCCCGATATTGCTGTTCTGGCGCGTGAAGTTCGTTTGTCGCTGGGGCATGTCAGGCGGCCAGCCCCAGCGATTACAGCCACCTCTAAATCAATGCACGGGCGCGTCGGCGGGGCACCCGGCTTACCTGTAGCGCCATCCTTGAACAGTTGACGTATGCCCTCATAAACCAGCTGTTGATTTCCTCCTTGTGGCACCTTCACCCGTTGCACGTCTTGCAAGGCGGTATCACGCACCACCACGCACGATGTAATGGCATCACCGTATTCATCAAGCCCCAGCGTTTCAATGTGCAGCTTGAACGGATGCGCATCACCATCGGCCCCGTCTTTGCTTTTCGCAACCTTCCATTCCCGGCGCTCGTCATCGCGTGAGACTTCAACGGCGGCATCCATCGCAGCAAATAGCGAACTGTGCCCCCGCAGCCCCTTGGTCGAATCTTTGCCCGTATGGTGAACCAGCACCACCAGCCCCCCGGTAATGGCTTGCAGGCGCTTGGCGGCTTGCAATATCTCGCCCATATCCTTCGAACTGTTTTCGTCGGCAGTCGGGGCGGCGCGGTTCAGCGTGTCGATAAACACCACAGCCCCGGCAGGCAGCACGGCGGCAAAGTCATTCACGTCTTGGGGATCGGTCAGCTTGAACGGTTGCATCATCATGCTCAGGCCATCGGGCAGGTTGCGGCCCCGGCTTGTTTCCCATGCTTGCGCTCGCAGCTTGAAACCGGCTTCACCTTCAAGGGCGGCATACACCACGGGCGCGGCCATCACCCGGCAATCAAACCAGATTTGCCCCTCTGCAATGGCAGCGGCCATGTCGAACGCAAGGAATGATTTACCACTGGCGCTCGGGCCATACAAGGCAGCTAAGCCCACGGCAGGTAGCACGCCACGCACACGCCACACCAGCGGGGGCTGGTCGCGCAAGTCGGCAGCACTCAGCAGCTTGTAACGCGGCTCAGGCTTTGCAGGCTCGCGGGCACGCTCCAGCAGTACGGCCAGCGCCTCGTAACCATCACGCTGTGCAAGGTCGCTGGCATCGAAGTTATCCGCTTCGCCTTCGGGCATGTAAACCACGAAAGCGTCTACCTCAAGGGCTATCTTGTCAGCGGCCTGTTCTTTGCCAACATCAGGCACTAGCACCAGCCGGGCGGTCGGGTCACGCTGGCGCAGTTCCGCAGCCACCTTCGCAACCCGGCCCCAGCCAAAGCAGGCCACGGCATAGTCCCCGGTCCCGGCCTCTCGCCAGCAAGCCCAAGCGGTCGCTAAACCCTCGCAGATATAAACCACGCCACCGGGTAGCACCTCTCCCACCGTATACCAGCCTTCCATCGTTGCGCCGGGCAGGTTCAATTTACCCGGCTTGCCTTGCGCCTTCAATCGAGCGGCCACCTCGGGCAGGACAATAAATTGCAGGCTCGATAGCGAACCATCGGCGCGGTGTATCGGCACCACCAGCGCCCCGGCCATGCTCTCACCCCAGATAACCAGCGGGTCATCCGCAGCCACCACGCGCAGGCCATCCAACGGCACGCCGAATGCTTTCTTTTCCTTGATGTATGGATGCTCGTTTGTAGCCGGTTGGAAGCGTGCCCACAGCTCATCAGGGTCATAGCCCTTGGCAGGCTTGCGCGGCGGCTCTGTGGCCTTCCTAGGGGCTTGCTTGGGCCTCGGTGTAGTGCGGTCGCAATCGTTCCGGTATCCGTATTCAGCGGCGATTTTGAACAACGTTCCGGCACCCGTGCCACCTTCGGGCGTAATGGTCTTGAAAGCGGCGCGAACGTCCTGCTCGCTTTTGAAATTTCCAGCGTTGCGGCTCCACTCCACAAGGTCATCAACGGTCAGCCCGGCAGCAATGGCGGCGCGTCCTACTCGGTGCCATTCATCGCGGGGCAGGTCAGCAGGGATTGAATGCAGCGCGTCGCGGGCGCGGTCGAGGTCGTTAAACATGGCTACCCCCGATTTGGGTCAGGAACGCTTGTACGTCGCGCCAGTGCGCGAACACCCGGCTGTGCCCCCACTTGCCGACGGCATATAGCGTGCAGTTGTCGGCAGGACGGTAGATTCGTTGAAGTGCGTGTCCCTTCAATGCAAACTGCGCCTGAGTGGTGGCGTAGTCTTTTTCCTGATTGCTTAAAAATTCAACAGGTGCGACAATCGTGGTGTTAGTGTTTTGATCTGCGCTTTGGCCATCCCCCGATGGCCATTCGCTTTTATGGTTGCTCATACTGACACTCCCAACAAACGGCGAATGTCCGAAACTGCCCACATTAATTTTCCGTGAACCCTTATCGGGCGAAGCGGGCCATTTTCCAAACAAGCCCATCCGCGTGCCGTCTGTTCTTTGCGGTCGAGATGGATACACATCACCTTGGTGGAAACGTGCGTTCTGATTTCTTGGCTCAGAGGTAAGAAGTCAACGGGCCAGACGTTCGGTGTTGACTGTTGCGCGGATTGATGCCGGGCTTCGGTGTTGTGCAGGGTTGCGGTTTGCATGTTCGCTTTCCACACCTAGCAGCGCTGGCTTGCAAACATTGCATTGCATCAGGACTAGGCATAGTGCGGACTTTGAAAACCCCGTATTTGTAGGAATAACCCCGGGATTCTGGAATCAAGCATCCATGCGGGTTAGCGGCCTGCTACCCCATGTTTTCCGGGGTTTAACCCCGGGGTTCTGACGGCGTTTTATGCCGTATCAATGTTATCGGCTTCGTAGGTTTTCCATGCATCGAGCCACGGCATCAATTGAGGCTTTGTCTGGAATCTTGCACGCACACTGTTTGGCTTTGTGTCCCAGTCATGTACCAGCGCGGCACCGATTAAAACAGGGTTCCATCTCGTTTCAGCGACACCTCGTACGCCGGGTATTGCTACGCAGGCAGCTAACCACTTTGGTTTATCGCCTAACGGTTTTTTCCACTGTTCCTCACTCCACCCGTGCAGGCCATCAAAGGCAAAGGCAATGTCCCCGGTAGTCACTGGCAGCGGATCACTCGCTGGCACTTCCTCCTTGGGCGAATCAGACACGGTAACAATGTCCCCTGTCACTGGCGCGGGCACTGTATCGGCTTTCTGTGCTGGCACATTCACCTCGGGTGTGCCCGTGGCGGCTTGTGGCTTTTCTGGCTCATAGCCAAAATCCACATAACTACGGTAATACCCGGCTTCAATGACTTTACCAGTCTCCCAGTCTTTCAAGTCGGAAATGGTAACTTTCCCCGGTGAATCAAGGACGTGAAACACATCACCGTTGCTCGCGCCCCATTCATTCAGATGCTTGACCTTCACGTAAAGGGCGTGTATTTGGTCTTCTTCTGGCTGGGCGGGGGGTATCGAACTGGCTTGAATCAATTGAATCAAGGCGGGGGCTACCGAACTAGCTTGAATCAAGTCTTGTGCAGATGCAATCCGCCCAACTTCATTGCATACCTGTAGCTTTCCTTTCTTTGCGTCATCAAGAAGAAGTGAATACCAGTTTGGCCGGATGTTCGTCAATGTCGGCCCGTGCCCGTTTGCGGCATGTCGTGCCATTGCCTCGGCAACCTTGTAAACCGGGATAACGTCGCTGCGATACCATTCTTTGGAGACCCTCACCGTGTATTCCATAGCATCCCCTATGTGCAAACCCTGAAAGGAGCCACCAGCAGGCCAGCAGGGGAACTGGTTTTTCGTCCGGGCTTCGAGGTCGGACTAGCTGGGGCAAAACGGTTTATGCGGCTTCCAACTCAGGCGCGGCCATGCGCCACGGCATCGCGCAAGACGGCATTGATGCGGGTTTGCCAGCCCGGCCCGGTAGCCTTGAATGCGTCCAGCACCTCGGCATCCACACGCATATTCAGCGTCGGGCGCTTCACGGCCACAGCAGGACGACCACGGCCACGCTTGATGGTCGCACCTGCCCAGTACGCAGCCACGGCAGCGGCATCGTTGGGGTCGTATGGGCCGGTCTCAGGGGTGAACGGTATCGGCGCATCCTGCCCGGCCTCACGCTTGACACGGCTCCAGTCGGTGCGTGTTTTCTCAGTCGATTTTTTGATAGTTTGCATATAGCGTCCTTTCCTGTTTCGATGCCCGGCGCAATGAAATAACTCGCACCTCGTCCGGTTCACGCAGCACGTACACCAGCGCCAGCACCACGCCTGCAATATCCACCAGTGCCACATCCATCAATCGGGCTTCGTCAGCCTTTGGGGACTCCAGCGTCAGTTTGTCCGGCGCGTCGAACACCAGCGGCGCATCTGCCAGTGATAGCCCATGCTTTTCAATGTTGGCTGCGTCCTTGTCGGGGTCAAAGGTGAATTGCATTGTTATTTATTGTATTGGCATCAATTCAACGAGTCAACCAATGGTTTACAAGCCACCAGCCACCACCCGCAGCGCACCGGGCGCGGCCTTGGCATCGAACACAATCCCGGCCTGCTCCAAAATCCACGTCTCAATTTTCTCGTGGTGAACACGCAGCAGGTCGAGCGGTCGCACGGTGTAATGCTTTTCAGCGGTCGCGCTGGGTTTGTGTCCCATGAGTTGCGCCACCACGCCAGCGGGTATTTCAAGCCACTCGGTCAGGCTTTTGAATGAACGGCGCAAACCATGCAGGGTTAGGCTATCAATGCCAGCCACAGCGCAGGCGGTCGCGTGCGGTTTGTGGGGCTTGCTCATGGCACCAGCAGCACCAGCAAAAACAAATTCATTGCGGCGGGGCAGGGCGTGCAGTAGGTGCGAGACAAACGGGGTCAGGGGTATGACGCGCTCGCCTTCCACCTTATCGCGGATGGTCAACCCTCGCCACTTCAAATTGATTTCATCCCAGCGCAGCGCCAGCACTTCGCCCGGTCTTGCGCCAGTCAATAGCAGGGTTTGTAGGTAGGCGGCTGTTACCGGGTTGCCGATACGTTGCACAGCTTCAAACCAGACAGGCAATTGCTCACGCATCAAAGCATCCTGTTTAACGCCAGCTTTGCCCAATGCTTCGCGGCTTCGGGTTGTCTTGGCTGGGTTCTTTGCAGGCAGCAGGTCGGCATAGGCGGGTTGCTCTGAGCACCAGCCCAAAAATACCTTCAGCAGTCGCCATGCAAGGCGGGCAGAGGTCTGGCGGGTCGTTGCCTCCTGTGCGGCCCAAGCCTCGATTTTTGGCGCATCAAGGTCACGCAGTGGCAGCGCCATCAGCGGATAAAGCGGCCCGGCAATGGTCACGCCACGGCCACGGGTGCCACGCAGGGCAGGCACGCCACCAGCACGGACAAACTTGATATGCGAGTCAAGGTGCAACGTTCCCCACTTGGGGCGGCGTTCTTCAATGTAGGCGCTCCAGACTTCGCCCACGGTCACAGTATCACTGGCGTCTGTCACCACCTTGGCGGCGACGGCGGCAGCTTTGGTGGCCTTGTCTGCCAGTGCGTCACGTTTCAGGTCGCGGGGGTCTGTGCCATCGTCAATCAGGCGCTGCAATGCTTTTGCCTTGTCGCGGGCCTGTTCAATGTTCCATGCGTCAGGGTTGCCGATAGTCAGGCGGATGGTCTTGTCTTGATACCGGCTCTGGAACACATAGGCGGGTTTCCCGGCAGGTGTTGCCCTCAGTGCTAGACCCGGCGCGGTCACATCCCATAGAAACGCTTGGGCCTTGTCAGCCGGGCAGGTGAACCCGCTAACCCTGCCAGCAGTGAAAACAATCTTTGCCATGTTGAACCCTTTGAAGGTCTTACATCGTCAGGATGTAACGGCGGATGTAAGCAGATTTTCAGAATATCACCCTATTTCAATCAACGCTCAAGCTGTTTACTTGTCCAGTAGTATCGTTCTAAGTCGTTGATTTATATAGATTGTATAGCTGTAAATCAACACAGTCAAATACTATACTAATCAGACTCATAATCCTTTGGTCGTAGGTTCAAGTCCTACACGCCCTACCAATCTACATAAGGGTTTGCTGCTATTAGGTTAGTAGCAAGCCCTTTCTCTTTGGGGATCGTGTAGCCACCATGTAGCCATC
>Ga0209702_10009037_pt1 | contig 11309 bp, 12 predicted proteins | sample FRY01_FD_187210 | JGI IMG/M metagenome (GOLD analysis project Ga0209702, IMG submission 187210) | Freshwater microbial communities from Lake Fryxell liftoff mats and glacier meltwater in Antarctica - FRY-01 (SPAdes) (version 2) | ecosystem: Environmental > Aquatic > Freshwater > Ice > Glacier... | reverse complement strand
CAGTGACGGCGTTTCGATCGAAAAATGTAAGTCCGACGACATTTCCTCGCCGGTGTGGCCAGACTGCATGTAATTCGCGTAATGTGATTAAACCCCTACCTTGCTATCTGAAAAACAAACACCCTCCTGTTTTATATAGGTCTAGGACCGCAAAACATTGTTCCGATTCTAAAAATGCACACGTCTACGGTCACTTTACTAGGCCAAAACAATCGAGTTTTGGCCGAAAGAATCCACCGGTACGAGTTCCGGATCTCGGGCGGAAGCCAACTTCCCAGCCAACTGCAAGACTGCCATGGCCGATGCGGAGGCAGTCGCTGCTCAAGTGTTCTCCGCCGCACTAATTTGCAAGGACTCACAAAAGTAACTGTCATGTGGCCGCAACAGTCCACATTTTGGCAAAGTCAGGTGCAGACCGCACGATGGGTATTATATTCATTCAAATACACTTTTTATGAACATGTCGCTAAAATGCACAATTACTCGCTATTCCCCTTGCCCCGACATGAGCATCGTGCACACGTAAGGTGGCAGCCACCCATTGTTGTTGATTTGCAGGTGCTCAATCTCGCCGCGAAAAATCCCGTGGTCGTCGGCGGCTGCAAGTGCCGCAACACTGATGGCCTTGTTGCGTGCAAAGTAGGCGTCTGCAGACGGATCGTCCTTGTACCCCGTCATCTCCGTGCCCCCACCACCCTCGTGCCGCAGCACCAGAAAATCGCCGGCCTTGATGTCCCGAATTACTTCCAGCGAGTGCAACACATCGTCGGGAGAAGGGCTCACACTGTCGCCGTTGTCGCGCAGCATCTGGCACCTGCGCACATTCGGAGTATCGGCAGAGCTGCGCATGTCATCCACGTGGTTGCATTTGTTCAGAAGCACGGCATAGGACAGGAATTTGGTGGCGCGATGGTCGTTGCCGGCAATAATTTTACGCGCCAGCTCCATGTCCTCAAACGTGTACAGACGACCGTTCTCCTCCGAAATACGCAGCAGTTTGGCCTTGGCCTCCTTCGCAAACATTTCAAAGCGCTTGCGTTCGCGTGCGTATTCCTTGGTGACAGGCTGTGCACTGTGGAAAACGACGCCATGCGTCTTCCACACGCCCACGCAATGCCACACATACTGTGCATACAGCTGCACAATCTGCTTGCGCTCCGACTCGGTGTACTTTCCAGACATAGCAGCATTTCGCATCATCTCTTGCATAGCGAATCCATTCACGGTCTTGCTGATAAAGTCAAGTACCATGAGCACTTCGTAAACTTGCATGCGAGCAGCAATGTGCTCTTCGTCGACTGTCAGGTACTGTGTCCACGCCTTGCTGCCTTCGCGGGGATCGAGTGCACCCTGCTCGATGAAATCCAACACACTGGCGTTCTGCAGCGCAGCGATGGTCAGCACGTGAGGGCCGCACTTGAAGCACCCTCCGTTCGCACAAAAGCTACCGCAGCCTTCGTCACGCATGGCGAGATGCTCAAAGCGCATCTTGATCGTGTCCATCCACTGTCGCAGATGCGGTTCCACGTCGGCGAGCCCGACAGCATTCGTCCTGGCGTGCACGTTCAGCCACGGGTAGGCATCTCGAGTGTAGGACAGTCCCACGTGCGACGATTCGAAGCGGAAGAGAATGGGTGGCGTTTCTTCCACCAGCAACAGACCCGCCCGCAGCACAGGGACAGTGCACATCAAACCATCGCGCTGTCCATCGCGCTGCACGATCTCCGTGCAGCCGTCAATTGTGCGTGCAGGGCGTTCCTGATCAACAGGAAGATGCACCTCCGGCTGGTGCTTGTCGATGATAGCCATGGTGCGTGCTTGAGGAACGATACGATTTTAATTTTGTTTTCCTACACTCTCATTACATAGGAAAATGACACGTAGTGTGTAATTTTAAATGCATTCCGGACCACTTTTTGGTTCATTATTTTTGGCGAAAACATGCGGTTTCGAAAAACGAGATTTTAATCGATTTTTCAATTTTGCGTCTTAAAATATGGTTGCTCTTGGAGTTTTATGCAAGTTGGACATCGGAGGCACGAAAATGCATCGTGACTGCCGTTCATCTGCGGAGCGGGCGTGCGACATTCCGTTCTGTATGGTCACTGAAGTTCGCACCTCGTTTGGCGACAATAGCAACATCACCTGCGCCAAGTGCCACATGTTCGTGTGCGGAAGCTGCACGCAGCACACGGCCAATACCGCTAGTCCCGTGCAAGACGTGCCCGCCATCACAATTTGGACCTTTACGTGCCCTTTTTGCCGTGCGTTTTTCAACGAAGTGTTGTTTCATTGAATAAATCGTGTGTACTGTGCATCTACTACAGGCTTGTAGTTACGTTTGTGCATGGAATGAGTGTGCGTTGCATGTGCGATTCAGGCACTAGCTCAACGTTTGCGCCACCGCTCTACCGCCGAAAAAACGGACGATGGGAGCATGCGCGCAGCAAAACGCGGCAACGTGTCCTTTTTGTGCACGACTTTTTGGAGGTATCCTGTCGGATACCATGTTTTGGCGTGTTTTTTGTGTAGCTGTGATGCCATAGTATTCGCGCGTGAATACCCTGTCTTATATATTTTTGCAGATCCATTCTTCGATTTTCCGACCACCGCATACCTTTGTTTTGCGAAGGTGCTGCTGCTATACAAGTGTCGTCATGCAGTCGCAGAATACAGTGAATTTACCAGTCTCCTGCCCGGCGCTGCAGAGTTTACAAACACTCTATTTCGGGCCAAAAGTGTGTATAAAGCACTCGATTGAATTGTCGGGGTTTATACTTTGAATTGTACACACTTGCCATGAAAATGTTGTGCGCTCAGCGCAAAGCGACAGGTATCTGCGGAGGCCGCTTGGTGCTGGTCGACCGCAGCAAGCTGTCGGGGTCGCGCTGCGACACTTGCGGGGCTTGTGGCTACACTCATCTGAGCATGGCGCAGCTGCTCAAGTACATGCATCGCAACGAGGATCTCAAGGAGGAGTACTTGGAGCGTGCCTGGGACGAAATGCACGCCGAGGAAGCGCTTGCGAAGGAGGCCGCAGCCAAGGTCAAGGCCGCCGCGGCACTGGTTGTCGCTGAGAGGAAACGTTGCTACATTGAGAAGGTCGACGCCCAGCACGTTGCCTCGCTAACCTTGCAGCGAGACACGGCAGCGTACATGGCACATTGCAGTGATGTGCTGCGCGATGATGGCGACAATGCCAAGAGGACTCGCATTTTGCAGAAATTGGTAACCTACAACATCGAGGACAAGATTGAAATGTTGCTCGCTTCTGACCTCCCCAATGTTGTGAAGCGCCTGTCCTTGCAGACTAGCACATCCGACGACACTCTGCAGGGCGTTCTGGCGCTGGCAGTAGAGGTGAAAAAGTTGTGGAAGGTGGCCATTCGCGCGCGTATGGCGGCGGCAGAGGCGTCGCGCGCGTCGCGCGCGTCGGCGGCGGTGGAGGCCTCGGCAGCGTCGGTAGCGTCGGAGGCATCTGCGGCGAAAAAGAAGCGTTCTCGTGACGAGACCAATAAAGAACGCATCCTCAAAAAGTTCAAACAGGTCACATTGGGCGAATAATGCCGAAAAATTATTCAAATTGTTGGTTCATGAATAAATTGTTGGTAGAATCCACGACTGGTGTCAAGATGTCGACACGCAGATTCCACTTGTTTTGCCCTCTTGTGATATGCCACAAAGAGAAACGCTGACCGTCCAAATTCGCTCGCGCACAACTATATATGTGTTATGATGGTGCTCATGCGTGCCGGTGCAAGCAATGCCATTCGGGCACAATGTGCACTTTTTGCGGCAGAGGGAGCTTGTCGATCAAAAAGCACGCAAAGACCTCGAAGAGGCCTTTCTCCACTATCTGGAACGCAACAGGAAATTAGAAGCACAGTTGACCGCGTTGCGCAACGCACCACCGCGCGAACGCTTCCGTGATCAGGTGGCCACTATGGCAAGGAAATTGCTACCACCGGCTAAAACGCGAGCTGAGCTGGACTCTGATGACAGGGCATCCCGCCAAGTCCGCGAGATCAGCGACTTGCAAGCACAAGTCATTTCACTGCACACAAGGTTGCAGCAGAAAAACTGGACAATCGAGCAACTGCAAGTACAAGTGTGTGACTTGCAGCAATCGAATTCCGTATTGCATAAACATTTGCACGACCACCCGTACACCAAATCTGTGGCCGAAATAACGTTCCTCCGAAAACTGTTGGCAGAGCGCACCGATCAAAACAACAGTCTGCTTGCTGCACTTGATGGCGTACGACAAATGCCTGTATTGACAGACCAACAAGATGAATACAATCGTCCGTTCCCAACTCTAGCACAGGATCGCGCAAATCGCATGGTTTGACACAAGGTGTCACTAGATTCGATTTTATTAATTCGTGTACATTTGACCTGCTGCGGCTACAAAAAGCGCCGATTATGTGTCTATGCGCACCGCACCCATTCGCGCTTTTTGCTACCGCTATTTAATACCCTTCTTCGCAACACCCATGCGCTTGGAAACGGCGGCGGGCATTAACGGGTACACATATATATGTATTCATATATACATATATATGCATATACACATATAAATATATATATATATATATATCAACCTCTTGCGTTTCGGCGGCGCCGAGAACGCCAGAACGGCACAGTCCTGTTTGGCCGACCGCAGAACACTCTCGATTTCCCACAGCTCACCGCCCTTCATTTGAATTTTGAAAATCATGCTAGAACGGGCGTAGACCTCCCACGTCGTGTCAAACAGGCTGTGGTGCTTGTAGTGAACGTCGGCACAAAAGTTCCACTCCAGAGCATGCTCACCGCCGATATTGACGTGCTGATTGATGGTATACTTGTACCTTGCGTTTTTCTCAAGCACCAGCACGGTATACCCATCACCATACGTGGTGATGGGAGCAGCAGAGAGATTCATGGTAAGGCGCAGGCCACTGCGCACGCGCAAGTTTTCGTCAAAGACAATGCAGATGATGGGGACTTGCTTATTGTCGCCTTTGGTGTCCACATCCACACAGACTCCGTGCATGCCCTGCCCCGTAATGTCGAGCTTCGCTGCAAAATAAAACGTCTCGGGCCGCGGGGGCAGGGTGTTGGCGGGGTTGGGCTTGGGAACCTCAAACTTACAAGAAGCCATGGCACCAAGTGTGTGTTTTATTTGATCCAGGTGATTGCAATTCGCCGTAATAAAATACACGATTTGGTGCATGTTTCCAAAATAGATTCAGGGGATTTGTGGCCATGTGCAGACAAATACACTCGCGACTAGTTGGCGTAGGACCATTCATTGGTGTCCGGATCATACTCCAACGCTGCACCCTCTTCTTGTACAGGTGGCACGTCGGCAATTTCCTGCAAATGGGTTGTCTCGCCGAATGTGGTAGGTTCCGCTGCTACTTCCCCTGTCGAAAGTGACGGCCAGTCCACCGAGAGCATCAGCATCCAGTTCGACGTTGACATCGTCTCCATTACCGTGTCGTGTTCGTCGAGTTCAGCCGTCTGTGAGCTCATTTTAAATGGCACGTCATATGTGTCCGTGTTCCAGCCTTCCACACCTGCAATTGCAAAGAATATTTCGTGCATCGTGGTGTTTGCTGTCACTGCCACCGCACGATAGTAACAGCCGTAGTCCTCAAATAGGAGGGAGTCGTATGGAACCGTGAGCCCAGTAAGACCCATGGAGGAGCGAATCACATTTGGCAATCTCGACAGGTCGGCCATACCCCCCGGATTCTCGGGCACCATCGACGGGTGTAATAGGTACGGCACCATATAACCCACCTCTACCAAAAGACAAAACCGCTGTACACCGTCGTCGTCCTCGTTTTCGGTTTCGAATGATTCCAACCAACCTTGAAAAATGTCCGAGACAGGCAATCCGTGCTCAGAATGCCACTGCATGCTGCCATTTTGAAACATCTCGAAGAATTGGTCGTTATCGTCCACCACGGTTAGCGGTGCTACAGTCACTGCACGATATGGAATGTTAGTCCCGGGGAATGTGTGCCAAAGCGTATACAGAGCATCGCGAAGCACCTCATCTTTCATTTGAGCACGGGTCACGTTGAGCATATGCCTGCTGACGGCTTTTAAATTCGCATACATTTGCAGTGTATCGTGCGATATGGGAAGACTGCCAAAAATTGATGACAGCGCATCGTCTTGCAGTGTTCCCAGACTCAACACACCCTCTGCCGTTGCTTGTGCACCACTACTGGTACTTGCTTCATCGCCAGTTGCGGCAGCTGTGGCCTTTGCCCACTTGCTACAGCCGCTGCCCTCACCTCCGCCGTCGCTGCCTCTACCGCTTCCGCCGCTTCCGCCGCTTCCGCGGCCTCTGCCGCTTCCACCCCCTCTATCGCTTCCGCCGCCTCTACCGCCTCCACCGCACCTTCCTCCACCTCCACTAGTACCATTGTCCATGGGTTGTTTTTGCGAGCTCATTTTAATGTTTGCACGTGTCTTGAAAGCAAGACGCTTATATACAAAAAAAGCACTGTAGTCGAGATTTCGTTTCGTTCGTGGCCGAGTCCGGACAGTGCACATCGACATGTGTCCGAAATCGACCCAGGCGATTTGTGCCAGTGTGCAGACACATGCACTCGTGACAATTAAGCGTAGGACCATTCATTCGTGACTGGATCATACACCAACGCCGCACCCTCTTGTTGCGCAGGTGGCACGTAGGTCATTCCGACGTCTTCTTGCGGCGCTACAGTGTCACCAGCTACAACCTCAACTTGGGTCGTCTCGGCCAATGTAGTAGGTCCCGCTGCCACGACCTCCGTGGACAGTGAAGGCCAGTCCACCACGAGAACCCACCTAACTTGCAACTCCTCTGCTGCTGTCATCGTGTGCATTACCGTCGTGTTTTCGCCAAGTGCATCTATGTCCAACCTCATGTCGAATGGCACGTCAGGTGTGGATGTGTTGAATGGTAGGTTGGATGTGGATGTGTTCCAGCCTTCGTGGCCTGCAATTGCATCGAATATGGCTTGCATCGTGGTGTCTTGAGTCACTTGCACCAAGCGATAGTAATCGCCCAAGCCCCCAAATACAAGGGAGTCGTACGGAACCGTGAGCCCAGTAAGACCCATGGAAGCGCGAATCTCATTTGGCAATCTCGACAGGTCCGCCATACCCCCAGTATTCTCAGGCACCATCGACGGGTGCAATATGTCCACCAAATCATAATTCAACTGCACCACAATAAAAAACGGTATGATACCGTCGCCCTCGTCTATGCCTTCGAGTGATTCGGCGTCGAATCCTGGTGCACACTGAAAACTGTTGGAGACACGCAATCCATTTTGCGCACACCACTGCATGTCATCACTTTCAACCCAATCGAAGTATTCGTCTTGATTTTGCACCACTCTTGTCGGTGGTACAGTCTCTGCACGATACGGAATGTTGGTCCCGGGGAATCTATGCCAAACCGTTTGCAGAGTCAAGGCAAGATGGTTATTACGCATTTGTGCACGGGTCACTCTGAGCATACGCTTGCTGACGGCTTTTAAATTCGCATACATTTGCAGTGTATCGTGCGATACCGGAAGACTGCGAAATATTGCCGATAGCGCATCGTCGTCCAGTGTTCCCAGAGTCAACACACCCTCTGCCGTTGTTTGTGCACCACTACTGGTACCGGCTTCATCGCCACTTGTGTGCACCACTACTGGTACCGGCTTCATCGCCACTTGCGGCAGCTGTGGACTTTGTCCACTTGCTACAGCCGCTGCACTCGCCACCGCCCTCTCCATCCTCTCCGCCCTCTCCGCCCTCTCCGCCTTCTCCGCCTCCACCGGCGGCTCTGCCTCTACCACCTCTGGCTCCTCCGCCTCCTCCGCCTCGGCCACCGCCTCGGCCACCGTCTCCGCCACCGCCTCCGCCGCCGCCTCCGCCGCCTCTAGTTCCTCTGTCGCCTCTGTTGTTTGCACTGTTTGCACCGTACCCTCCCCCGCCTCCACCGTTAGCATGGTCCATCGGTTGTTTTTGAGAGCTCATTCTAATGTTTGCACATGTCTTGAAAGCAGTACGCTTATATAGAAAAACACTGCGGTTGAGATTTCGTTTCATTCGTGATCAAGTGCAGACACTGCGCATAGACATGTTTTCCGACAAAACTCCAGGGATTTTGTGGCAATGTGCATGCACATGCACTCGCGACTACTCTGCATAGGACCATTCATTGGTGTCGGCATCGTACAGCAATGCTGCAGTTTCTTGCTGCACATGTGGCACGTCGGAATTACCGACGTCATGTAGTGGCGCTACAGTTTCACCAGCAACCTCGACTTGGGTTGTCTCGCCCAATGTAGTAGGTCCTGCTGGCACGATCCCCGTCGACAGTGCCGGCCAGTCCACAACGACAATCCACTGGTTTTGCATCGACTGTGCGCTCTGCATGGTTTGTTCTACCGTCACGTTTTGGCCAAGTTCGTCCGTGTGCAATCTCATGTTGAATGGAACTTCAAATGTTGATGGGTACCAGCCTTCCTCACCAGCAATTGTATCGAATATTTCTTGCATCGTCGTGTCATTGGTCACTTGCACCACGCGATAGTAACCGCCCAAGCCCCCAAATACGAGAGAGTCGTATGGAATCGTGAGCCCAGTAAGACCCATGGAGGAGCGAATCACATCTGGCAATCTCGACAGGTCAGCCATACCCCCCGGATTCTCGGGCACCATCGACGGGTGCAATATGTCCAACAAGTCATAATTAATCTGTACCACAAAATTATACCGCTCTAGATTGTCGTCTTCCTCTTGGATTTCGTACGATTGGAACGCAAATGCTTCTGCACACTGAAAAATGTCCGACACAAGCAACCCGTGCACTGCTCTCAACGACATGACCGCTGTCTCGAACAACATAATGAAGTCTTCTTCGTTGTTCACAAAGGCTGCTGGTTCGACAGTCACTGCACGATACGGAATTTCAGTCCCGGGGATTGTGTGCCAAAGTGTCTGCAGTTGATAGCGCAAGTCGACATCCTTCATTATACGACGGGTCGCTCTGAGCATCTCCTTACTAACGGCTTTTAAATTCGCATAAATTTGCAGTGTATCGCGCGATACCGGAAGACTGCGAAATATTGCCGACAGTGCATCCTCCTGCAGTGTTCCCAGATTCAACACACCCCCTGCCGTTGTTTGTGCACCACTACTGGTACCGGCTTCGTCGCCACTTGCGGCAGCTGTGAACTTTGCCCACTTGCTACAGCCGCTGCTCTCACCTCCACCCTCACCGCCCTCGCCACCCTCGCCGCCCTCTCCGTCTCTTCCGCCCCTTCCGCCTCTTCCGCCCCTTCCGCCTCTTCCGCCCCTGCCACCCCTTCCGCCTCTTCCGCCTCTGTCTTCTCTTCCGCTTCCACTATTACCACCACCGCTGGTAGTGTCCATCGGTTGTTTTTGCGAGCTCATTTCAATGTTTATGCTTGTCTTGAAAGCAGCACGCTTATATACGAAAAAGAACGGGTGTCGAGATTTCGTTTCGTCATAAATTGGGCATTGCACCTGCCGAAATCGTCGGCGCGTTCACAATCAAGCACAATTCAATGAATTCCTGACCCCACGGGACTTGGCAGAAAGGTGCATTGGGAGTTTTGCGAACTCACTTCGATGCTTGTTGAGCGATACGTTTATATACAAAAGCGCGTATGATATGACCGGCCACGGCCATCCGGTTGCATCTGGCGCCAGATTCGTCATTTTGACGACGTTGTCGAGGCAATGTTCAATGTCACAACAGACTGCCACCGTCGACAATTTCGATCTGCGCTACACTGTCATCTGTATGCAAACTGTTGCCAGGGCCAGCGATGGTCGCGCCGCCACGATACACAAAGTATTGCCGCAGCGTGTCGATGATGCCAGCGAACCCCGCGACAATGTCATTGTATTCGCGGGCACCCGTCACCACAATCCTGGAAGACTGCAGCGGTATATTATGCAGTGGTCAGCGGCCACCACCATTTTCACCCAGCTACCGTGCACACACGCCCAAAACCATGCAATATGCACACCATACCTTGAAGATCAACAAGACAATCGGCGAATTGTCCGGACGGAAAATGAGGCCGGGGAAAATCGAGGGCTGTTTGTGTGTGCGACGTGACCCATTCACGCATGCAGAAGCACATTCTGTTACACACGCAACACCACGCATTCTCTCGCGCAACACCACGCATTCGCACATGTGACACGACCTGGTACGTGCAGCTCGTTCCGAAATCCTTGTGGAGACGTTTAATATCGATGGTGACGAGGTTGCGGATTTGAACGTTGCACACAATGTTCTGTATGGTGTGGTTGGTGTAGGCAATGTCAATGTACGGAAATATAGACTGCAGCATATACATGGTGCTGCGGATGCCGGCAATCGCCATCTGCTTGCTGGAGGCGCCGGTAATGACAAGTTTGCCCGACGAAAATAAGAGCGCCGTCGTCTTGGGCTCGTCGATGCGGATCGTGATGGCCGCAAACCTCTTTTTGTTGTACGCGCTGTTGGGAATGCACCCAGATATCATGTCCAGATCGATCTTGTCGCTGTTGGTCTTGATGTGAATGGTGGACACCATGTTGTGCGTAGTCGGCGTGCAATTGTCCTCGTCACTGCGGAACTTTTGGCACACGTTCTTGTTGTCCAGCCGCGCCAGTAGACGCACAAGACACTCCTCGGGAGACAGGTCCTGATACCGCATCAATGACAAGCCAGTCACGCCAGCAGCCAAGTTTGCTCGGCTCGAGATGTTGCAATACTTGCGCTTCCGCATGATACCGTATTACAACGGTGACGGCGAGCGCCGCGGGGCACTCTGTGTCTAAATTTTATTTTTAAGGGCCGTTTCCCATCGAGGAGCACGGAAACACACACGGAACCAAAAACACGCCAGTTTGGCATTTGTGATTTCGATTGATTGGTTTGCATACATCTTGTATATATATGCAAGTGTTGGGGTAGGGACACGAACGTGATCCGCTGTTGAAACACATACGCCCGAAATATGACTCTGTGCCTCGGAGATAAATTGGCGAGGCTCGTGGTGACAGAAGACGGGAACATGTCTGTGTGACATGACTAATTCATGTGTGTGACAGAACTCATTCATATGTGTGACATGACTCATTCATATGTGTGACATGATGCAAATATTTGATAAGATGCACTTTGAGCCCCACGCAGCCACTCCAGATGGCGTGCGCGACATGCTGGGACGCCGAATACCACGCCGCGTGGCCGCATTGCACCACGATGCTCCTGTACTACCAGACGAGCAAGGCCAAGAATAGTG
>Ga0209702_10009036_pt1 | contig 11310 bp, 7 predicted proteins | sample FRY01_FD_187210 | JGI IMG/M metagenome (GOLD analysis project Ga0209702, IMG submission 187210) | Freshwater microbial communities from Lake Fryxell liftoff mats and glacier meltwater in Antarctica - FRY-01 (SPAdes) (version 2) | ecosystem: Environmental > Aquatic > Freshwater > Ice > Glacier... | reverse complement strand
GATTTGGAGGCAGTTGCTAAGCTTTGCAAGCGTTGTGGCGCGTTTTTCCATTCCGATACCGTACAAACTATAGGATACTACGACATCAATTTACAAGAAGTGCCAGCGGACTTTATCAATGGAGCTGCACATAAATTTAATGGTCCAAAAGGAGTAGGTTTTATCTACGTCCGGGCTGGTTTAGGCGTCAAGCCATTGTTACAAGGTGGGGCCCAAGAACGCAACATGCGCGGTGGCACAGAAAATATATACGGGATTGTAGGTTTGGCCAAAGCCATGGAAGTTGCGTATCGCAATTTGGAAGAAAAGCGTTCCATCATCAGCGACATTCGTGCCTATATGATTCAAAAACTGATTGAAAATATCCCAGGTGTTACCTTTAATGGAGATTACGACGGAAACAGCTTGTATACGGTGCTGAATGTATCTTTTTCTGCACATCCAAAAGGTGAAATGTTGCTTTTTAACCTCGATATAGCCGGGATTTGTGCCTCAGGCGGCAGTGCCTGTTCGTCAGGAAGTAATGTTGGTAGTCATGTGCTGGGCGGCATTCATGTCGATCCAAACCGTCATAACGTGCGTTTTTCATTCGGTAAGCAAAACACCAAAGAAGAGGTAGATTATGTAGTGGAGCAGCTCATGCAAATTTTTGAGCTGCATCCAGCCTAAAGCCGTTCCGTTAAAAAAGCCATACTATCGATGCCATCAGCATAATCCCATAACTCAGGTCGCTGACTTTGGCCAAAAGGTAGACTTCCTTTAAAATTACCAGTTGCGGAAAGTATACACTGAATTTGATCTAATTGACCCCCGATTTCCTGCTCCAAAGCTTTTTTATTGTCGTAAAACTGATAATGAAGTACGCTAACCGGTGAGGAAATATAGTCCGATTCTAACAATATGAGTGCGTTATTGGTGTAATGCTTTATCCGATTCACCATCAGCAAGGCCAAATGGTATTCAAAGTTGTTGAAGTAACGGTTGTGCGTGAGTAGCGCTGTGCGGTAGGGTTCCCAAACGGCCAAAAGACGAGTAGGATTGAAATCAGAAGGTAAATACACTTTGCTTACGTTGCGACAACCTAAACCAAAATAGTCGAAGACATCTTTTCCCAAGGCAAACAGCTCCTCGTCGGTTTCTTCACCAGATAGAACAGCAATCGAATTGCGGTTTTTACGTATGATGTGTGGAATATCTTTGAAATAGTATTCAAAATAACGGCTGCTATTGTTACTACCCGTGGCAATGATGGCTTCGATACCAGTCATTTTTTCGGTGAATTCAATCTTGGCCACCCAAGCAGGATGCGCCTCAGTAAGCAGCGAAACTACCCAACGCAGGAGGATGGTGTCGTCTGAAGCGGTTTTTAAAACAGCCTTGTGGCCACTGACTAACACACACAGCAAATCGTTTAGACCCACCAAAGGAATATTACCCGCTAGAATCAGACCCACGCGTTTTGAAACAGTCTCAAGCTTGTAAGTACTTAGCCACTTTTCAATGGAGGAGGGTTGAAGTGCATGTTCCCAAGCCTTTAAAGCCGCATGAATACTATCTTCCGTAAACCAAGGATTTTGCTGGATGGCCAGTGCACAAACATCTTTAAATGCTGGAGCTTGGCTTTTGGAACTAAACAGCTCGGAAAATTGCTTTAATCCTTGTATTTCTAATTGCAAATCGTAAAAATTTGGGCGCGTTAACGTTAGAATTGTATTTTTGTGGTACAAAATTACTGAAGCATTTTCACTATGGCGATAATAATTACTGACGAATGCATAAACTGTGGAGCTTGTGAACCTGAATGTCCCAATAACGCCATTTACGAGGGCGGTGTAGATTGGTCATATGCTGACGGCACAGGTGTAAAAGGTAGCTTCAAAACGAGTAAAGGAGAAGAATTAGATGCTGACGAACGTCGTGTGCCTATTTCGGATGACGTATATTACATTGTTCCTGATAAATGCACCGAGTGTGTTGGTTTTCATGAAGAGCCACAGTGTGCAGCCGTTTGTCCGGTAGATTGTTGTGTACCCGACCCCGATCATGTAGAAAGCGAAGAAGTATTGCTCTTACGCAAAGCTGCGCTGCACCTCGATTAAGAACAAGTCACTACGGTGGCTTTCTTTTTACACATTACATTTACAGGCATTTAAGCCTGCATCTCAAACACTATATTTGCTTTATGCGTGTAGGCATTTTTTTTGGTGGCAACTCTCGCGAAAGGGAGGTTTCTTTTGCGGGCGGTCGTACAGTTTACGACAACCTTAATAAGTCTCTTTTTACGGCGGTGCCTATTTTTGTAGATAGCTTTGGTAACTTCGTTATTTTAGACTGGCAATACCTTTATAAGGGCTCAATACGTGATTTTTATCCACCTGTAAGTGCCTTAAAGCCTTCACCCAACCAATTTCAAGTATATGCAGAGCATTTGGGTGACTTAGATAAGGCTACCCAGCTGAGTGTTTTAGCTGAGTTGGGACAACCGGTAAGAGCAGAGGCCCTTAAAGAGCACATCGACTTCGCTTTTTTAGCATTGCATGGTAGAAATGGGGAAGATGGACGATTACAAGGGCTGTTAGAATGGCACGGGATTCCCTATTCTGGTTCTGGTATATGGGCGTCCGCCTTCGGCATGGATAAAGCGGCTCAAAAGCACCTCATGAGCGCTGCGGATATGGAAGTTCCTGGTTTTAAAGTTTTGGAACGAAACACCTGGTTGTCGTTTAACAAGGAAGAAAAGCAAGCTTTTTTCGGTTCATTACAGCAGCAACTAGGCCTTCCTTTCGTGGTAAAAGCAGCCAACCAAGGCAGTTCAATTGGTATTTCAATCCTACACGAAGCCGATTTTGAAGCTTTTCAAAAAGCAGTAGATAAGTCTTTGTTTAGAAGTGTAATCACTGCCGCGTTTTGGTCGTGCTTAGGCCAAGCGGAGCATATCCGTTTTGTTCGGGAATTTTCCGACATCCGTTCAAATATCGGATTGCCTGTTAAACTCAATGGCGGTGAGGTTATTTATCACCCTGAGGACTTGCTTTCTGCACTAAACGAACATTTGACTGAAAAGCACCATGAGGTAACCCTGGAAGCCTTGGATGCGGAGCACACTTTGCTGTTTGAATCCTTCATTGAAGGCGATGAGTTTTCTTGCATTGTGATCCAACAAGAAGATGGGAGTGCGGTAGCCTTGCCACCAACAGGTATTGTTAAAGGCAAAGAGCTATTTGATTATCGATCAAAATACTTGCCTGGACTTTCTCGTAAAATAACACCCATTGATTTACCAGAACAGGATATCCAACGCATCCGCAACGCAGCAGAAAAGCTATTCCATGCCTTCGGTTTTGATGTTTACGCCCGTATAGACGGTTTTTTCACAAATACAGGTGGCGTATTGCTCAATGACCCAAATACCACTTCGGGTATGATGCCCTCTTCCTTTTTCTTTCATCAAGCAGCTGAAATAGGATTAAACCCAAGTCAGTTTTTGACTTATATCATCCGTACTTCTTTGCGTCAAAGAGCCAAAAAAGGCATGCTGCTGGGTGATTTGGTAGTAAAGCTCGACTTTGCTCTGAAACAAGAACAAAAAGCAGTTGCTCAAAAACGAAAAGTCGCAGTGATTATGGGGGGCTATTCTAGTGAGCGCCATATTTCGGTGGAATCCGGTAGGAATATATTTGAAAAACTAAGTTCATCGGTCGATTATGACCCGATAAGTGTGTTTTTAACTGGCAGTGCAAATCATTTTGAACTGTATGCCATCCCCATAAACCTGCACTTGAAGGATAATGCCGACGATATTGCTGCCAAAATAAGCCATTTTAACGTGCATCCGCTGATTGCGACCATCCAAGAACAATGCAAAGACATAACCGATTTATTTGCCTTTAATATCCTTTTGCAGCCAAAAAGGTTAAGTTTTGAAGATTTGGCGGCTAAAGTAGATGAAGTATTTATTGCCTTGCATGGTCGCCCGGGTGAAGATGGTACCTTGCAATTAGAGCTTGAAAAAGTAGGCTTGACTTACAACGGGTCTAAGCCAAGTTCGAGCGCTATCACTATCAATAAGTTCGAAACCAACGAGCTTTTAGCACAAAATGGCATGCTGGTGGCTCGGCACATGCTGGTGAAAGAAGGTGATTTTTCGAACCACGAAGTCTTGGTAGCGCATATAACCGATACGTTTGCGTTTCCAATCATCGCCAAGCCGGTAGACGATGGTTGTTCCTCGGCCGTAAAAAAATTAAAGAATAAAGAAGAGCTTTTGGCCTATGCTGCTTTAATTTATCGCCAGCAGGAGGAATTAATGCCTGAGTCTGCTGCTGTTCTCAAGCTTAAGCTCAAAGAAGAGTTTCCGCAAAAACCAGTCTTTTTGGTGGAATCGTTTATTGAAAAAGGAGATGCGAAATTTTTTCTGGAGGTCACCGGTGGTTTGTTGACACATCGGGATACAGCCGGAAACATAGTTTATGAGATGTTCGAGCCTTCTGAAAGTCTAGCTGAAGGCGAGGTTTTGTCGCTTGAGGAGAAGTTTTTGGCAGGAGAGGGCCTAAATATAACCCCAGCGCGCTACACAGATAATAAGACCGACAGTGAATATGTTAGCGGTATAGTCAAAAAAGAATTAGAACGCGCTGCACGAATTTTGAATGTGGAAGGCTATTGCCGCATCGATGCTTTTGTGAAGATATACGATTTACACAAAATCGAAGTTTACATCATCGAAATTAATTCCCTTCCCGGCATGACGCCAGCCACTTGTATTTTTCATCAATGTGCCATCAATGGTTACAAACCTTATGAATTTATTGACCAGATATTGGCTTACGGACGCACACAAAAATCACTCGCATGAGCTTCATTAGATTTATAAAGACCAAATCGTTTCTTATTCAGCTCGGTATAATAGTTGGGATTGCAGTCGTGCTGCTCATTGGTTTGGTGCAATACATGAAGTTTTACACAAAACATGGCCAGGAGATTGAGGTGCCAGATTTGACCGATTTACACATTGATCAGTTGCAGCAATTATTGGCTGAAAATGATTTGAAATACATGGTTATCGATTCAACATATTTGCAAGGCAAATCGTCGATGTTGGTATACGGACAAGATCCTAAGCCAGGAAGCAAGGTAAAAGAGGGTCGAACCATATATTTATCCATTACAGCATCAAATACACCTAAAGTTAAACTACCCGATTTAATTGATTTAAGTCTCCGTAAAGCCACTATCGACCTTAAAAATCTTGGTTTAGGTGTAGGGCAGTTGATCATGAGGCCAGATATCGCGAACAATGTGGTGTTGGAAATGACGATGTCCGGAAATAAGGTTTATCCAGGTAAAGAAGTACCAAAAGGCAGTATTGTAGATTTAGTAGTAGGCATTTATAATGTAGATTCATTGGTAAACGTGCCTAATTTGGTGGGATTGACAGTTGAGGAAGCTAGATTCTACCTGAGCGAAACTGCGCTGTATCTAGGGGCAGTAAATTATGGACTAGCAATAAGCGACAGCTCAAAAGCGTTAGTCGTACGTCAGTTTCCAGAAGTAAACGATGAAGAGCCCCTCAACACCATGTCTTATGTAGATATTTGGGTTGAATAAATACGAACAATGAATAATACCTTTTGGGCACTGCTTGCGGTTGCTGTTTTTTCAATGGAGGTTACTAAAGCACAGGAAGTCATAACACCTTTGCGTTCAAACCCACTTCAAGCCCAGAAAAATGCAGCTTTTCGGATTGCAATCGAGCTCGATACGATCAATTTACCATTTATAGATGATTTTTCGAGAACCCAGGTGTCTCCAGCAGCAGCCCGGTGGACTGATCGATTCGTGTTTGTGAATACAGACATGGCAGATGGTCCGCCTACCTTAGGTGTTGCAACTTTTGATGGGTTGGATCAGTTCGGAGTAGCTTATGACATTTTTTCACCTACAGCCTCTGGTGTTGCAGATCGTTTAACATCTCAAGCCATCAATTTAGGAGCAGATGATGCTTCAGATTCGATTTACATCAGTTTTTTTTGGCAACCTGCAGGATTGTGTGACCCTCCAGAGGCAACCGATTCACTAGCGCTCGATTTTTTTGGAAGTGATGGAGACTGGTACACTACGTGGTCGGTAAGAGGGAGTCCAAATAGTCAGTTTAAACAGGTGATGATAGGCGTACTTGATAGCTTGTTCTTCCATCAAGGTTTTCGTTTTCGATTTACTTCTCACGGAAATTTGACGGGTAACGTAGATGTTTGGCACCTAGATTATGTACGAATGTCACGAAACAGGACTTTTAATGATACAACCATAACCGATGTTGGATTTAAATCTCGTCCAAGTTCGTTGCTGAATTTGTACCAAGAAATGCCATTTAAGCAATTTCAAGCAGACTCAATAAAGTATAAAGCCGCCAATCATAGGGTTTTGGCACGCAACTTGGGAGATGGTCGAAATGTGGCCTATAAATTCACAACACGGAATTTTTTAACCAACGACATCTTAGCGGATGCGGCTTTTCAAAGCATTTCTCCCTTTCCTAGTTTGACTGACGTTACTTTTACCTATCCGAATTTCTCAATTGGACATTCTACTTCCGATAGTTTGACCTTAAGAACAACTTACCTGCTTCAAGCTAGTCCGGATTTTAATACCGGTAACGATACCGTTCGCCGTTTTCAGCGGTTTTGGAATCATTTTGCGTACGATGATGGGACAGCAGAAACGGGCTACGGACTGAACATCATTGGAGGAAGCATTGCTTATAAATTTTATGTGTCAACTCCCGATACACTTCGCGGCATGTGGATGTACTTTACCCAAGCTGCTGAAAATGCGGCTTTGGAATTATTTAACTTAAAAGTGTGGTCATTTATTGGTGAAAATCAGTTTACTGGTAGTGAATCACAACTGGCACAACAGGAATTATTGAGACCTCAATATTCTGATAGTCTAGGCCAGTTTATGTACTTTGCCTTAGATACGCCGGTTGTGGTGCGCGATTCGTTTTATGTGGGTTGGCAGCAACTCACGCCGAGGCTGTTAAATATTGGCCTCGACAGGAATAACAATCCACCACAAGTAAAATGGTTCAATACACAAGGGCAGTGGAACCCCTCTTTGATTACCGGAAGTTGGATGATTCGGCCAGTTTTAGGAGGTCCCTTAGTCTATCCAGCCTCCATCCCTAAAGTTCCCCATTTAGAAGCGGTTTGGTATCCCAATCCTGCAACGGAGTTTGTAAAATTGCGCTGTGATTGTGAGGTAGTAAACTGGAACATCAAAGACATGACAGGGCGGGTAATATCAAAAGGGGGGGAGTTGAATGGCTCATTGGCGGTTGGTGATTTCCCTAATGGTATGTACTTAGTTGAGTTCAAGGACAAACGAGGCTTAACAAATCGACAAAAGCTTGTCGTAAGCCATTAAATTGAAAATGCGTACCTTTGCGGTCAAATTAAGCATTTATGCGTAAAAATTTCAAAGTACCAACCGATTCACTCACTATTATGAATGAATTGGTGCTACCTAACGATACCAATACTTTACACAACTTAATGGGCGGGAAACTCCTGCATTGGATGGATATCTGTGCTGCTATTGCCGCTCAAAAACACAGTAACCGCATCGTGGTTACTGCTAGTGTAGACAATGTTAGTTTTAGTAAAGGCATCAAACTAGGAGATGTGGTCACCTTGTCTTCAAAAGTGACTAGGGCTTTTAATTCTTCTATGGAAGTGCACATTGAAGTTTGGGGCGAGAATATTCCTGCTGGACAAAAATACAAGTGTAATGAGGCCTACTTTACGTTCGTGGCGGTGGATCAGCTTGGCAATCCTATCAATGTGCCGGAATTAAAGCCTGAAAATGAAGAGGATGTTCGTTTATATGATGGCGCTCTCAGAAGACGTCAACTTCGATTGATTTTAGGCGGCCGAATGAAGCCCGATGAAGCCACTGAGCTAAAAATGCTTTTTACCACACCAAAAACATAAAAAAGCCCGTCAATCGAAAAACGGGCTTTTTTACTCCTTAAGAAATAGTTCTACTCAACTGCAAACTCAGTCTTTTTCATTTTGCTGTTAATGGTAACTGATTTCATCTCTAGTTTAATCAGTTGTGCACCCATGTCTAAGGTGGTAGCATGGGGAATGAGAACTCCTGGCTTCACGTTTCTGTAGTCGCTAATGTCTGTGATTTGTGCGGCTTCACCTTGTGGGCCATCAACAGTAGTGATTTCACGAACTTTCAAGCTTGTATTTACATCATAATATTCAGTAATTTTTTTACCAGAGGGACTAACCACGTTAACAACATAGGCAGGCTGGTCATTGAGCTTTTCGATACCTACTAAGGTCAACTTTGTTTTTCCATCTAAGTAATTGGCTTCAGGAAGCATGGCAGCACTTTCTTCAATTTCCGCTAATTTCTCTCCTTCCAGATTTTCATTGCCTTGCATGCCCGAAGCTTTTCCTTTTTGGCCGTCAAATACAATTTTTTGCATGGTCATAGCCCCGTTTAAGGTGATGTGGGTAATCACTAGATTAGGTTGCATTTTTTTCATTTGCAAGCTCAAGGTCATGTTTTGAACCGTAGCACCCATCGTGATGTCAAGGTTCTTCACTTTTGACCAATTTTTGCGACCACCAATGGCAGTAATGTAGTTTTCAATCACAGATTCAGCCGTAAGACCGTCGGGAAGCGGAATTGGTGCTTCTTTAACCTCGTTCCCAAACATATCGAAGAATTCCACTTCGCCTGATGCGGCGTATTTTTCTAAACCGTCAGCAATGGCTGCTTTATTGCCCACGCAAATAATGTATGACTGAGCGGGTAAAACATATTTTTTCGCCATGTTTTGAACGTCAGTCGGTGTGATGGCCGCCAAATTCTTCAAATAATTACGATAATAGTCCTTTGGCAAATTGTAACGCTCAATTTCGATAGCGAATGTGGCTACGGTTTGTGGATTTTGAAGTCCAATAGCAAAAGTCCCGTTCAAATACTTAAGGATACCATCAACTTCAGATACATCTGCCATGGTATCACGAATGCGATTAAGCTCATACAAAAACATCATCACCGAGCTGTCGGTAACTGCACTACGTACCTGTGCGTTGGCGTTAAAAGAACCTACCAATCTATTGCGACTCAAACTAGAGTAGGCACCGTAGGTAAAGCCATAGGTCTCTCTCAAATTATTAAATAAGCGAGCATCACCACCACCGAGAATGGTATTCATGACGCTGGATTTGATAGCATCTGCCGAACCTGGCTTGAGATCTACAGGGTATGAAATGTTGATTACAGTTTGTACGGCAACTGGACGATCGACCACAATTACGCGGGTTTTGGCGGGAGGTTGTGGCATTGTGTACTGATGACGAGGAACCTCGGCGCTTTTCCAGCCACCAAAAGCTTTTTCTGTAAGTTCACGCGCCTCCGCAACAGTGATGTCTCCTACGAGTGCTAAATAGCCTACGTTTGGTTTAAAATAAGTGTCGAAATATTTACGACATATCTCCAAATTTACTTTTTCGATGGTTTTTTCAGTTGTAATTTGACCATAAGGATGATCGTTTCCAAAAACCAATGCACTTCGGACCTTTCCAGCAATGGCATTGGCATCATCTTTTTCAGTTTGGAGGTTCGAGATAGATTGCTTTTTAATGCGCTCTAATTCTTCTTGACGGAACGCTGTTTCAAGAACTAATTCACCTAAGATGTCAAATAAATTGGTTTTATACTTCGACAAAGAAGCAGCATACAAACCACTTGCTGAAGTACTTACGGAAGCACCAATTTGGTCGATGATCGCATCAATTTCAGCCTTGGATTTCGTTTTTGTACCTGTTCTAATGAGTTCACCTACGATGTCAACGTATCCAACAGCTTCGCCTTCCATTACGGGATCTACATCCAAAACTAACGACACACTAACGCGTGGTAATTTATTGTTTTGCACCACAAAAACCTTGAGTCCATTGGCTAAGGTGAAGGTGGCAGGGTCCTCTAGACGAATTTCAGGAGCTGGACCAGGTTTTGGACGCTGACTTCTGTCTAATTGGGCGCTAGCTTGCAAGCCAAAGCTCAAAGCGAGTATAAATAAGAGTATTCTTTTCATAGTTGTAATTATTGGGCTGATTTAGGAAGATAATAAATGGCCACGCGGTTGCTATCGATCAGGTATTTTTGAGCAACGCGACGGATGTCTTCACGTGTAACTTTTCGGTATCGCTCAAGTTCGGTATTAATCAAATTCGGATCGCCTTGGAACATCCAATAATCTGAAAGATTTTCAGCAATGCCCTGTACACTAGCATTTTTAATTACGAAATCATTTTCCACTTGATTAAGTACTTTTTGAAATTCCGATTCGGAAATTAAATCCATTTTTACCTTGTCATATTCGGAGATCATTGCCTCTTCTAATTCCTGTGGGTTAACGCCCATGTTTACTATGCCGAACATCACCGCAGCCCCAGCGTCTTCAAATGCTAAAGGAAATGCACCCACAAAAAGGCCTTTTTGCTGCTCATCCACAATGCTCTTTTGGAACCTGCTGCTTTGGCCTTGTGACAACAGGTTGGTCAACATGGCTAACGCATAATAATCTGGACTTCCCAAGGCAGGGATTTTATAGCTATGTATTACAGCTGGTAACTGGATGTTATCGTAAACCGTATCACGTACTTCTGCGGTTTGAACAGGCTCTTTTACAGTGGGGCGAGGAATAGGTTGGCCACCTCTAGGGATTGAGCCAAAATATTTTTCAATCCAGGCTTTGGTTTCTTTCTTATCGATGTCACCTGCAATGCTTAAAATGGCATTTTCTGGCACATAAAACGTGCGATAAAAGTCATAAAACTCATCCCGTTTGGCGGAATTCAAATGGTCCATGGAGCCAATAATGCTTCGGCCATAAGGGTGTACTTTAAAAGTGCGTTTCATGGTTTCGTCAAGCAATCCACCGTAAGGCGTGTTATCGTAGCGCTGACGACGTTCTTCTTTTACTACCTCTCGCTGGGTTTCAATGCCAATATTTTCAATTTTAGCATGCACCAAACGTTCGCTTTCCATCCACAAGCCCATTTCTAATTGGTTAGAAGGTAGGATTTCGAAGTAAAACGTACGCTCATAATTCGTATTGGCATTCAAAACTCCTCCGTTTACCTTCACCAACTTCATGTATTCACCGCGGGCGATATTTTCCGTGCCCTCAAAAAGTAAATGTTCGAAAAAGTGCGCGAAACCCGTACGATCAGGATGTTCATTTTTACTTCCTACTTTGTAAGAAATAGTTACCGCCACAAT
>Ga0209702_10009035_pt1 | contig 11311 bp, 9 predicted proteins | sample FRY01_FD_187210 | JGI IMG/M metagenome (GOLD analysis project Ga0209702, IMG submission 187210) | Freshwater microbial communities from Lake Fryxell liftoff mats and glacier meltwater in Antarctica - FRY-01 (SPAdes) (version 2) | ecosystem: Environmental > Aquatic > Freshwater > Ice > Glacier... | reverse complement strand
GCGGCTTTGTTTGCGGCCTCTTGTGCGGCGTCCTCTTCGGCTTTTGCCTCTGCGCGGGCCCTTTCGGATTCGTTCTTGGCGGCCTCTGCCTCGGCTGCCGCTTGGGCCTCATGTTCGGCTTTTTCAGCAGCCTCTTGTGTGGCCTCCGCTTCGGCCTTGGCCTCTGCACGGGCCTTTGTGACTTCATTCTCGGCGGCTTCTGTCTCGGCTGCGGCTTGGGCCTCATACTCAGCTTTTTCGGCAGCTTCCTGCGCGGCCTCCGCTTCGGCTTGGGCTGTTTCCTCCGCCTCGGCGGCGGCAAGGGCTGCGGCGATGCTGATGGGGGGACGCGTGGTTTCGCCGGAAGCGCGGGTTTCGGCCATGGCTTTGCGGATGCGGGACAGCTTTTCGGCCACGCTGTCGGAAATGGCGCGCTCGCCGTTGTCGCTGGCGTGCTGGTCTTCGAACATCGCCTCGGCTTTGGCGCGGGTTTGCGCCAGAGGGGGCGTGATGGGGGCCAGGGATGGCGCGGTGGGATTGGCGACGGGCGAATCAGTGGCGCGCAATATCACGCCATTGTCTTGCACCTTCGCCTCTACCCGGCGGTTCATCTCGCGCTGGGCGATCTGATGCAGCATGGCTGCATCGGGCGTGGGGGGCTCTGCGCCGAAATAGCGGTCATCCGCCGCCAAATCGCGAAAATATTCGGCAATCGCCTTCATCGTGTTGAAAGGTTCGTCGAACCCCTCCAGAGTGCAGGAGAAAGTGCCGTAGGAAACCGTTAGAATTTTGCTCGCCCCGACCATTGGATGCTCGCCCTTTGTTACCAAACTGATGGCCTATATGGCCGCAAGGTCTGTTCAATTCCGTGGACATATAGAGGTGATTTGAAGGATTGTTTGTGTCCACGCGGCAAGATTGTGCCTTAATCTGGATACAGTATTGCGATGCCCAAGCCAATTGTCCAATCCCAAACAGGTGTTACGCTGATCGCGGGCGGCCCGGTTCTGGCGCGGGATTTTCGCGCGGCACTGGCGCTTGCGCCGTATCTGGTGGCCGCCGATGGGGGGGCAGACCGGGCGCTGGCCTTGGGGGAAATCCCGCGCGCGGTGATCGGCGATATGGACAGCCTGTCGGATGCGGGGCGGCGGCTGTTGGGGGCGGCGGTGCATGAGATTGCGGAACAAGACAGCACCGATTTTGACAAGGCGCTGCGCAACATCCAAGCGCCGTTCGTGCTGGGGTTGGGCCTGCTGGGCGGGCGGGTGGATCATGAATTGGCGGCGCTTTCGGTGTTGGCGCGGCGCCGCCTTGCCCGCTGTGTGCTGATCGGACGCGAGGATGTGATTTTCGCGGCTCCGCGCGTGGTGGAACTGGCGATGCAGGCGGGGGATCGGTTCAGCCTGTTTCCTTTTGCCCCTGTGTCCGGGCGCAGCACAGGGCTGGAATGGCCAATAGCCGGGATAGACTTTGCGCCAAATGCGCGGGGGGGCACGTCGAACCGCTCGACGGGCCCGGTGCGGTTGGAGTTTGATGCGCCCGGGATGCTGGTGGTGGTGCCGCGTGCGCGGCTGGCGGTGGCGCTGGCGGCGGTGGTCAGCGCTTTGGCTTGGGGGGTGTGACGCGGGCGCGCGCGCTGATCTGTTCACGCCAGATGATATAAAGCCCTGATCCGGTGATGATGGCGATCCCCGCCCATGTCATCGGGTTGGGAAAGTCGTCAAAGATCAGATAGCCCAGCACGACTGCCGAGATGAGTTCGGCATAATGCAAGGGTGCCAGCGTGGCGGAGGGCGCGAATTTCAGCGCATATGTCATGCACATATGGCTGCAGGCCGCCCAGAATCCCACGCCAAACAGCCACAGCCATTCGATGCCGCGCGGCATGACCGCGTCCAGCGCCGTGATGCCCGAGCCGTCGAACGCCCACATCAGGGGCAGACAAATTGCCGACCCCACAAGCGCTGTGTGCAGTTGCATCGCCACCGGATGCATCCCGCGCGACATGGCCCGGGTGATAAGCATATAGCCCGCAAAGGTGAACGCGGTGCCCAGGGGGTAAAGTGCGACCGAGCCAAAGGCTGCGATGGAGGGTTGGATAACCAGCAAAGCCCCCGCAAACCCGATGGTGGAGGCGATGATGCGGCGTGGCCCCACCTCATCCCCGAACAAAAGGCTGCCAAGGATAAGAAGGATGAAGGGTTCCACGAATACGATGGCGAGGGCATCGGCGATGGGCATCACCGCGACGGCGGCCACAAAACAATAGGTGGCCAGCATCAGGCACACCGCGCGGGCGACAAGAAAGGCGAATGTGCGCCTGCTCATCCGCCAATCCAGCCGCATGACCAGCACGAAGGGCAGCATCAGGGCCGCCTGCACCACAAAGCGGGCGACCACGATTTGCCCCACGGGCAGGGTGGCTGCGGCAAGTTTGGAGGCGACATCAAGCAAGGGGGCCAGCACGCAAAACGCAAGCATCAGGCCCACGCCTGTCAAGATGCGGTCGGTCTGGGGCGGGGAGAGTGCGAGAGTTGCCATGAGATCAAGGGTTAGCGGGGTGCGGGGCCAGCGTCCTGCCCGAAATCACCACGCGGTGGGCCAAAAACGGCACCGGAGAGCAGCCGGGGGTTGCGCGCTCCGTTAGCTTGGGCTTTGTAAAGGGCAGATTGGGGGCGACGGGCGTGCTGATATTGGGAGTGCAACATCTGGTCGTGCTGGAGGTGCCAAAGACCGGGTCTTTGGCGCTGCGCGCGATGTTGCGGCCCTATACCTTGCCCGCCTCGGATCTGGCCGCGCGCCATATCGGCTATGACGGCTATCAGCGCAACCATGCCCCGGCCCTGTCGCAGGCCTTTGGCCAGGTGCCGCAAACCGTGGCCGTGCTGCGCGACCCGATGGAGCGGATGCAAAGCTGGTATCGCTATCGCCGCCGCCCACAGTTGAAAGGCCTGCCCGCCAGCACCGCAGGGGTGAGTTTTGAGGATTTTGTGCTGGCCTATCTGGACGGGACCAACCCCGCGATGGCCAGTATCGGGCGGCAAGACCGGTTTGTGGGCTGGAACGGGCGTATGGCGCGGGTGGACCATCTGTTTGATTACGGGCAACTGCCCTTGATGGAGGCGTTCTTTTCCGCGCGAATTGGTGCCGCGCTGACCCTGCCCAAAAAGAACAAATCCGCCAGAGGCGCGCAGATCGACTATAGCCTGACCAAGCGGGTGATCACCCGGTTTCAGATTGAAAATCTGGAGGAAATAACGCTGTATCATAAGGTTGCAAGCACGGGCCACTTGATGCGGCCGGGGGTGTAGCGCCGTCAGCAGTTGGGCACGTTCACGGCCAATCCGCCAAGGGATGTTTCCTTGTATTTCTCATGCATGTCTGCGCCCGTCTGGCGCATGGTCTCAATACAGGCATCAAGACTGACCAGATGCACCCCATCCCCGCGCAAGGCAAGTGACGCGGCCGAGACGGCCTTGATCGCGCCCAGCCCATTGCGTTCAATACACGGCACTTGCACAAGGCCGCGCACCGGGTCGCAGGTCATGCCCAAATGATGTTCTAAAGCAATTTCAGCGGCATTTTCAACTTGTTCCACCGTGCCGCCCAGAACGGCGGCAAGTCCAGCGGCGGCCATGGCGGCGGCAGACCCCACTTCTGCCTGACAGCCGCATTCCGCGCCGGAAATACTGGCGTTGTGTTTGCACAAGCCCCCTATCGCGGCGGCGGTCAGCAAAAAATCTCCTACTTTTGACCTACTGGCCCCCGGCACATGGTCAAGGTAATAGCGTAAAACGGCAGGCACCACGCCCGCTGCGCCATTGGTGGGGGCGGTCACAACCTGCCCGCCTGCCGCATTCTCTTCATTCACGGCCATGGCGTAAAGCGACATCCAGTCGTTGATGGTGTGCGGCGCGGTCATGTTCAGCCCGCGTTCGGCGATCAGCTGATCGTGGATGCCCTTGGCACGCCTGCGCACATTCAGACCGCCGGGCAAGATCCCTGTGCCCTCCATTCCACGGTTGATGCAGTCATTCATCACCTCCCAGACCCGCGCCATGCCTTTTTCCAATTCATCGTTGCTGCGATGGCGCAACTCGTTTTGCCGCTTCATTTGCGCGATGGTCAGGCCTGCGGCATTGGCCATGGACATCATTTCGGCCCCGTTCTGGAACGGGAAGGGCACATCGGATTTGGCCTTGCCTTTGGTCTCGGCTGCGGTGGCATGCTCGGCTGCGGTCAGCACAAAGCCGCCGCCGATGGAATAATAGGTTTCGGAAAGGATAACATCGCCTTGGGCATCGGTGGCGCGGAGAATCATGCCATTGGCGTGGCCGGGAAGGTTGGGGCCGTAATCAAACAAAAGGTCGCTGGAAGGGTCGAATTTCAGCGGCCCAAGCCCCGGCGCGTCGATGGTTTTGGTGGCTTTGATCGCGGTCAGCACCGCCTCGGCGCGGGTGGCGTCATAGGTTTGGGGAACAAACCCTGCGAGACCAAGGATTGTGGCGCGGTCGGTGGCATGGCCCACGCCGGTAAAGGCGAGACTGCCGTGAAGGGTGGCCTTCAACCCGTGCGCGTGGAAGGGGCTTTTGCGCAAGGTGTCCAGAAACTGTGCGCCCGCCACCATCGGCCCCATGGTGTGCGACGATGAAGGGCCGATACCGACTTTGAACATATCAAGGACAGACAGGAACATGGCATGCTTTCAAGTGGTGCAGCCCGCGATAGGCATTTCGGGCGCGGATGGCAGAGGGGGTGGGGCCGCCCTTGCGGGCCGCCTTTTGCTGTTATTAGCGCGATTGAGCGGGTTTGGATGCCCGAAAAGCGACATGTCCCACGGTTCAGCGGCGTTTTCCGTAAACCTTGCGTTAACTTTTGGATGCGAACATAGCAGGAACATTAGGTTGGGGGCAGGCGGATGATCGGGAGGATTGTAGACTTGTGGGCGCTGGTTTTGCGGTATTGGTTTGGCGTGATGCCGCCCATGGCCGGGATCTCGCCCTGTCATGGCGGCGATTTTGGCTTTGCTGTGCCGGGTTTTCAGGCGACAGTATTTGATATTGACCGCTTTCCCGGGTTTTCAGGCGGCAGATGCGCGCGGCGGCGACGACATATTGGCCCCTATCCCGGCATTTGATCGGTCTTCTGGCAAATTGCCCCCTCGCACCATGCGGTCGCCTCCCCTATAAGCGAGGGGCAACAGTCAGCGAGGACACCATGGCGGCAGAGCTTTCCCCGATCGACAAGGCCAAGTTTGTGGCGGCCAAGCGTGCGGTCGAGTATGTCGAGAACGGCATGAAGCTGGGGCTTGGCACCGGGTCCACCGCCGCGTGGATGGTGCGCTGTCTGGCCGAACGCATCCGCGAGGATGGCCTGCGGGTGACGGGGGTTCCCACCTCCAGCCGCACTGCGGAACTGGCGCGCAGTCTGGGTGTGCCGATCACCTCTTTGGATGAGGCGCGCTGGCTGGACCTGACGATTGACGGCGCGGATGAATTTGACCCGGAGTTGAACCTGATCAAAGGCGGCGGTGCGGCCTTGTTGCAAGAAAAGATCGTGGCCACGGCAAGCGACCAGATGATCGTGATCACCGATGCCGCCAAGTCCGTGACACAGCTGGGCGCGTTTCCCCTGCCGGTGGAGGTGATCCCCTTTGGCTGGCAGACATCGAAAGCGCTGATCGAGGAATTGCTGGTCAGCATGGATGTGCTGAACCGCGATTGTAGCCTGCGGATGAACGGCGAGGCGCCTCTGATCACGGATGAGGGGAATTATATCGTTGATCTTCACCTCAAGCGGATCGGCAATGCGCGGCAATTGGCGATGGTGCTGAACCAGATTCCGGGCGTGGTGGAAAACGGGCTGTTCATTGATATCTGCGATATCGTCATCATCGGGCATGGCGATGGCCGGGTGATCGTGCGTGACATCAACTCGGGTGAGGTGGAGGAGGAGCGCGTCGATTTCGTCCCTTCGGACAATATCTTTGCGGACTTGGGGGATTGATCTGGTGCCTATGATCCGGGGGAACGACCTGTGAGCGATGCGTTTGACTATGATCTTTTCGTCATCGGCGGCGGTTCTGGCGGAGTGCGTGCGGCGCGTATTGCGGCGGGGACGCATGGGGCCCGCGTGGCGCTGGCGGAAGAATACCGCATGGGCGGAACCTGCGTGATCCGAGGCTGTGTGCCGAAAAAGCTGATGGTTTATGCAAGCGAATACCCGGGGATGGTCGCGGATGCGCAGGCTTATGGCTGGGACACGTCGATTGGCGGATTTGATTGGGGCGCGTTTCGCACAAAGCTGGAGGCGGAGTTGGACCGGCTGGAGGCGGCCTATCGCAGTGGGCTTTCGGGCGTGGGGGTGACGGTTTTTGATGCCCGCGCGACGCTGGTGGATGCGCATACCATCAAGCTGGTGGATGGCAAGACCGTGACCGCCAAGCATATTCTGGTTGCCACGGGCGGCGCGCCTTTTGTGCCCGATATTGCGGGGCGGGACTTGGCGATCACCTCGAATGAGGTGTTCTGGCTGGACGCTTTGCCCGCCCGTGTCTTGGTGGTGGGCGGTGGCTATATCGCGTCGGAATTTGCCTGCATCCTTAATGGTTTGGGCTGCAAGGTTGCGCAATATTACCGCGGCGCGCAAATTCTGCGTGGCTTTGACGACGAGGCGCGGGGCCATGTGGCGCAGGCCATGCGCGAAAACGGGATTGATATTCACTGCGGCACCGATGTGATGCGGCTGGAGAAAACCGAGGCGGGGATCAGGGCCGTGGCCACCGATGGATCCGCGCAAATTTTTGATGCTGTGCTTTATGCCACGGGCCGCACGCCCAATTCCAGGGATTTGGGGCTCGAAGCGCTTGGCGTGGAATTGGGGCGGGCCGGGCAGATTGTGGTGGATGCGTACAGCCAGACCGGCGTGCCGTCGATTTTCGCAGTGGGCGATGTGACCGGCCGTATCAACCTGACGCCTGTGGCGATCCGCGAAGGCCATGCCTTTGCCGATACGATCTTTGGCGGGCAAAGGCGCAAAGTCGATCACAGCCTGTTTGCCAGCGCCGTGTTCACTCAGCCTGAAATGGGCACGATTGGCCTGACCGAGGAGGCCGCGCGCGCGCAAGAGCCGATCGAGGTATACGCCACCGCCTTTCGCCCCATGCAGACGGCCTTTGCCGGGCGCGCGGGCCGTGCGCTGATGAAACTGATCGTGAGCCAGGAAACGCGCAAGATTTTGGGGTGTCACTTGGTCGCGCCCAATGCGGGCGAGATGATCCAGCTTGTTGGCATTGCGGTGACGATGGGGGCCACGAAAGAACAATTTGACGCCACAATCGCGGTTCATCCGACGATGGCGGAAGAATTGGTGACGATGCGCAGTCCAACGCGCACTGGGTGAGCTTGAATTTCTGGTGAAAACCACCAGTTTAGACAAAACGTATGAAGATAAGGGAATGACAATGGCAGGAAACGGGGGACCTTGGGGCGGCGGTGGCGGCAACCGAGGCGATGATGAAAACGGCAACGGCGAGGATAAGCGCCCGAATGGCGGGCGTCGCCCCGGCAATGACGGGCCGCAAATTCCTGAAATCGAAGAGATCATGAAGAGAGGCCAAGAGCAGCTGCGCGTCTTGATGGGCGGTCGTGGCGGCAATGGCAACCGGCGGGGCGGCAGTGGCGCGGGCGGTGGCGGAGCAGGGCCCCTGTTCACAAAGCAAGGTGCGGCACTGGCTGCGATCGTGGCGATCGGCCTTTGGGGGTTTGCGTCTTTTTACACGGTGAAACCTGAAGAACGCTCTGTCGAGTTGTTTTTGGGAGAGTTTTCGACCGTGGGCAATCCGGGTCTGAATTTTGCGCCCTGGCCGTTTGTGACCGCCGAAATCGTGCAGGTCACGGGCGAGCGGCAAACCGATGTCGGCACGGGCAAAGATGGTGCGATGGACACCGGTTTGATGCTGACGCGCGACCAGAACATCGTCGATATTGAATTCCAGATTGTCTGGAACGTATCGGATCCCGCCAATTTCCTGTTCAACCTTGGGGATCCTCCGGGGACGTTGCGCGCGGTGGCAGAATCGGCGATGCGTGACATCATTGCGCGTTCGGAACTGGCACCGGTCTTGAACCGGGACCGGGGTTTGATTGCAAGCGATCTGCGGACCGCGGTGCAAGGAACGTTGGACAGCTATCAGGCAGGCATCAATGTGGTGCGTGTGAACTTTGACAAGGCCGATCCGCCGCGCGAAGTGATCGACAGCTTCCGCGAAGTGCAAGCGGCACAGCAGGAGCGCGACCGGCTGGAGAAAGAGGCCGATGCCTATGCCAACCGGGTTACGGCGGCGGCGCGGGGTGCATCCGCGCAGTTGACCGAAGAGGCAGAAGGCTACCGTGCCCGCGTGGTGAACGACGCGCAGGGTGAGGCGAGCCGCTTCTTGTCGGTTTATGAGGAATATGTGAAGGCGCCGGAAGTGACCCGCCGCCGGATGTATCTGGAAACTATGGAAGGCGTTTTGGGCGGGATGAATAAAGTTATTCTGGACGGTGTTTCGGGCGAAGGCGTAGGCCAGGGCGTGGTGCCTTACCTGCCGCTTGACACCCTGCGACCCGCCCCGGCAGCCGTCACAGGGGGGACAAACCCATGAAAAAATCTGCAATAATCCTGCCCGCTATCGCAATTATTGCCGCGGGTATTCTATCTTCGGTCTATATCGTGGATGAGCGTGAAAAGGCATTGGTTCTTCAATTCGGGCAGGTGAAAACCGTTCGCGAAGAGCCGGGGATTGGTTTCAAAATCCCGCTTGTTCAGAACGTCGTCCGCTATGACGGACGAATTTTAGGACTGTTGACTCAACCGTTGGAGGTCACCCCCCTAGATGATCGCCGTCTTGTGGTCGATGCTTTTGCCCGCTGGCGCATCGTCGATCTGGTGGCCTTCCGGGAATCGGTCGGCACCGAAGGCGTGCGCGCTGCACAAGCGCGGATTGAACGCATCCTGAACGCTGCCATCCGGGAGGTTTTGGGTGCAGTGCCATCGCAGCGTGTTTTGTCCGAGGACCGGACCGGCCTGATGAACCTGATCCGCGACCAAGCCCGGCGTCAGGCCCTCAGCCTTGGGGTGGAAATAGTGGACGTGCGTTTGACCCGCACCGATTTGCCGGAGCAAAACCTTGCTGCGACCTATGGGCGGATGCGGGCAGAGCGGGAACGCGAAGCTGCCGACGAGATTGCACGCGGTAATGAAGCCGCACAGCGGGTTCGGGCATCCGCTGACCGGACGGTGGTGGAATTGACATCGGAAGCGCGCAAGGAATCGGAAGTGATCCGGGGCGAGGCTGACGGCACGCGTAATGCCATCTATGCCGAAGCTTTTGGCCGCGACCCGGAGTTTTTCGCCTTCACCCGTTCCCTTACCAGCTATGAGCGGGCCTTGCAGGGCAGCAATTCGTCGATTGTAATGCAGCCAGACAGCCTGTTCTTTGACTATCTGCGCAGCGATCAGCCCCCCACGGCCATCCAATAAGCTCATATGACACATCGCGCGGCCCCCGCATCCCGGGGGCCGCGTTTTTTTTGTGCAAATCGCCGCGCATTCGTTCACATCCTGTTGAGCGCGCGCGACCGGGTTTGAATTGCGCCCGCCCCCGACTAGGTAGAGGATAGTCTTGCATTGGCAGCCGCGCCGGCTACGGTATTAGGACGTTGGGCCACGCGCCGCATGAAAAGGAGTTTCGAGTGCAATCGAGAAACATTTCAACCACCCGGTCTGTGCCGCATCCGCGCCAGATCGGTATGATGCGCGGTCTGACCGCGTTGGTTCTGAGCGCGGCCCTTGTTTTGGGCCAGGCACTTAGCGTAGAGGCGCGTGACGCGCCTGGCAGTTTCGCGGATCTCGCGCAAACTATCAGCCCTTCAGTGGTCAACATCACCACCTCCACCACGGTGGCGGCGAGTGCGGAGGCCACACCGCAAGCCCCACAAGGCAGCCCGTTTGAGGATTTCTTCAAGGATTTTCTGGACCGCAACGGCAATGGCGGCAACCGCCCCCGCCGGTCCGAGGCGCTGGGCTCGGGGTTCGTGATTTCGGAGGACGGGTTCATCGTCACCAACAATCATGTGATCGACAAGGCCGATGAGATTGAGATCGAGTTTTTCTCGGGTAAGAAATTGGTCGCGAAATTGATCGGCACCGACCCGAAAACCGATATTGCGCTTTTGAAGGTGGAAAGCGATACGCCGCTGCCCTTCGTGCCGTTTGGTGACAGTGACGCAATGCGGGTTGGTGATTGGGTGATCGCGATGGGCAACCCTTTGGGGCAGGGCTTTTCTGTCAGTGCCGGGATTATTTCGGCCCGGGGCCGCGCGCTTTCGGGAACTTATGACGATTATCTGCAAACCGATGCGGCGATCAACCGGGGCAACTCGGGCGGGCCGCTGTTCAATATGGACGGTCAGGTGGTCGGCGTGAACACGGCGATTTTGTCGCCCACGGGCGGGTCCATTGGTATCGGGTTCTCGATGGCATCTAATGTGGTCACGAAAGTTGTGGACCAATTGAAGGAGTTTGGGGAAACCCGGCGCGGTTGGCTGGGGGTTCGCATTCAGGACGTGACCCCGGATGTGGCCGAAGCGATGGGGCTGGTCGATGCCAAGGGCGCGCTGATCACCGATGTGCCGGACGGGCCTGCCAAGGATGCAGGCATGATGTCGGGCGATGTGATCACGTCGTTTGATGGGGCAGATGTGGCCGATACCCGCGAATTGGTGCGCCGGGTCGCCGATGCCCCGGTGGGTGAGGCTGTGCGCGTTATTGTGCTGCGCGAAGGCAAAACAGAAACGCTGTCGGTCACGCTGGGCCGCCGCGAAACTGCCGAGAACGAGCCTGTGCCAGCCGTGGCCATGCCTGCACCGGAAGCGTCGAACGCGCAGGTTCTGGGCATGACGGTGGGGCCGCTGACGCCCGAAGTTGCGACCGAACTGGGCCTTGCCGATGGCACCGAAGGTTTGGCCGTGATGGAAGTGGACGAAGTGTCCGAAGCCTTTGCCAAGGGGTTGCGGGTTGGTGATGTGATCACCGAGGCCGGTCAGCAGAAGGTTGTGCGCGTCAAGGATTTGCAAGACCGGGTGGCGGAGGCACGCTCTGCCGGCCGCAAATCCCTGCTGTTGCTGATCCGCCGTGCAGGCGACCCGCGCTTTGTGGCGCTCGGTGTCGAAAAATAAGGCTCAATTCGCATTAGCTATGCACATGGTCTAACCGGCAGGATTCCTACTGCTGCGGCGAGAACGGCGCGTGGTGTGGGTTGCCTTGGAAGCACTGCAAGATGAAACCATCT
>Ga0209702_10009032_pt1 | contig 11314 bp, 14 predicted proteins | sample FRY01_FD_187210 | JGI IMG/M metagenome (GOLD analysis project Ga0209702, IMG submission 187210) | Freshwater microbial communities from Lake Fryxell liftoff mats and glacier meltwater in Antarctica - FRY-01 (SPAdes) (version 2) | ecosystem: Environmental > Aquatic > Freshwater > Ice > Glacier... | reverse complement strand
TTCGTCGGGAAAACCATTCGCAACCCATTTGATCCCCCGGATCAAATGCCCATTGCTCAAACCCAGACTGTTTTCTGAACCACCTCACTGCGCCAGACTGGCATAACCGTTGAAAGAACACACAAATTCAAAGTGGAGGAAGGTCAGAAAATGATCCGGGGGATCATTTTCCCGACGACGCACGGACAGCAACCACACTTTTGACATCGCACCGAACTTGCTGGAGCAAAACTTCATCGCGGAAAAACCCAACCAGAAATGGGCCGGTGACATCAGTTACATCCGGACACGTGAGGGCTGGCTGTATCTGGAGCTCGCCGCGCGACATTGTTTTTGAACCAATGGCAAACAATTCTGCGCTCCTCGGACCAATGGCGGACAAGGTCTCGCTCCTCGACCTGCATTCCCGGCCCTCGCCAGTGGTTCTTGAACCGATGGCGAACAACTGGCTCGACATCGGCTGGGCGGTCAGCAACCGCCCGACATCGGCCGGGCGGTCGGCAACCGCATGAAGCGCGATCCGTTGCCCGGCAGGCGATTTGGCAAAGCCAAATCTGCCGAGAGGGGGGCGATCAGGGCATTGAAGATGGCCATTGCCTTGCGGTCGCCGCCTCGCGGCTGCATCTTCCACAGGTGCGCAGCACGGGGCAGCCAATACTGTTCGCGTTCGCCATTGGGCTCGAACCAATGGCGCCTTCAATGGCTCACTACCAGAAGATCCTGCGCCAACACGGCTTCCATGTGTCCCCTCTCGCGGATGTAAACATCCGCTGCCGGGCAGCGGATGAGCGGCAAAGGAAACTGCCATGAGTTCAATCCGGTCCGCGCCGGCGGATCGAATGATCCGGGGGATCATTCAAAGGCGCAGAATGCCGCAGTGGAAACGTTCTTTAAAACCATCAAGGCCGAGCTGATCTGGCGGCGAACCTGGGAAACCCGTCGGCAGGCCGAAACGGCGCTCGCCCATTGTTCTTGAACCAATGGCGCACAATGGCTCGATCCGGCGACGATCATGGCAGTCCTCGCAACGCACGCACCAAAGCTGCCGCGCGCGCGACCGCCGCGCGCGCAACCGCCACATCGCCCGGAACCCGAAGCACAATCTTTGAACCGATCTCCACCATCCTCATCCCCGCAGGCCCGATCCCAAAAGGCACGATCACCGTGGCCACCGTGGCAACCGTGGCCACCCCGGCCACCTCCGGAACGCAGGATGCATCCGCAAGATCCCTCGGCTCTGGCATGATCGCCAGCGCCACAAACGCAGGCTCGGCAGCCATATCCACAGGAAGGCTCATCAGTGATGGCAAGACTGGCAACACCGTATGCGGCAGCCTCACAAGACCCTGACGCGCTGAACGCCGCCAATCGAGAGGCTGATGGGCAACCATCCCATGCCGCCGGGCGACATCCACAACCCGCGCTCCGGGCTGGAAACTTTTCGCCACAATCCGTTCGCGATCTCTGTCGGACCGATGGCGTTCGATCGCTCCTTCAAGTCATCAGGCCAGCGCCGGTTCCCGCGCCAAGGTTCCATAACCTCGCAACGCCCAACAAATCCATCCCCACCGTCCGCCATCGAAACCTCCACATGATCACGAAGACATTCTGGCAGACCCGCCAAGTTGTAGAAACAGGCGAAATCAATGGATCAGAGACGCCGCTTACGCCAGAACTATCTCGCCAACCGCGTCTTTGACACCTGCGGTGCCATCCTCGAGGCCTGCTGCGAAGCATCAAATGCGCCAGTCGGGCTGCTCGACACGATAAGATCAATCGCAACCCGGGAGTGGGCAAAAGAAGTCAGCCCACAGGGCGCTTGGAATGTTTGTGCAACAAAGCCGTTCAACGGCCCCATTGAGGAGGTCATGCAAAGCCACCACTTCCGATCCGGCGAGGAACTGGAGACTACGCTTCACCGCTACGTCTGGCTTGTCTTATGGATTGGAGCGGCTCCCGGTGTAAAAGGGAGCCACTGCCCACCACACCATTTATGGTGGGCAGTGGCGGCGGTTGGATCGCAAACAGCTGGGTCGTGATGGACCGTTCGAGAGTTTGATCAGCCGCCGTCTTCACCAAAGGGCCTGAACGGATACGCGTGATTGCGTCACGCATGACAAGCATAGGTCGAGACCTTGTTCGCCATTGGTTCAAGAACAATGGTCGAGCGCGAAGATGACAGATCATACCATTGGCGTGGATATTTCCAAATCCCATCTGGACGCTGTCCGGCTGGAAGATGGTGCGGCACAGCGCTTCGATAATTCGACCGCAGGATTTCGCGCGTTGACCAAATGGCTGGGCAAGGCTCCGGTTGCACGGATCGTGTTCGAGCCTGCGGGGCCGTATCACAAGGCGTTCGAGGCGGCGCTTGGCGAGACGTTTCCTTTGGTCAAAGTGAACCCGCTGCAAGCGCGCCGGTTCGCCGAGGCGCACGGAACCCGTGCTAGGACCGATGCGGTAGATGCCCGGATGTTGGCCCGCATGGAAATGGCATTCGATCTCGTGCCTCAAGTGCCGTGCTCCAGGGAAATCCTTGTTCTCAGGGATTTGCACGTTGCCCGTGCCGGATTGATCAAGGATCGCACGAGATTGCGCAACCGCGCCCAAACCCAAGGTATCGCTGTCCTGAAACGTCAGACCAAGGTGCTACTTGCCCAGATGGAACGTCATGTTGTCGAACTGGACGCCGAAATCGCAGCACTGATCGCGGCAGGGCAGACCACTGCACGCAACCGCGATATTCTGTGCTCCACGCCGGGGACCTGCACGGTCACGGCCGCAGTCATGCTGACCTTGATGCCACAGATCGGCACGCTTGAGCGCAAACAGGTCGCGAGCCTGGCAGGCCTCGCCCCCATCACCCGCCAGTCCGGTCAATGGCAGGGCAAAGCGTTCATCGGAGGCGGGCGAAAACCATTGCGTGATGCCCTTTATATGCCCGCACTGGTTGCCATGCGGTTCAACCCGGACCTCAAGGCGAAATACGAGCACCTCCGCAGAGCAGGAAAACCCGCCAAAGTCGCGATCGTCACCGTCATGCGCAAGCTCATCGAAACGGCGAATGCGTTGGTCGAAGCGGATCGCACGTGGACCCAAAAAACCGCTTGATCAAGACGGATGCTCTACAACCAGCAGCTTCCGCAGTAGCACAGGGCAGCAAAGCGCCCTTGCACGCCATGAAGGACTGGCACGAATTCAGACCAGAGATGGTCAAGAAACAATCATACTCCCTTCCGGGATGTGACACCTACCCGCCAATGTATGACATCTCGATCTTCTCTACTGCAGGCAGAAGCCTCCGCGTCATCGCGCTTCTTGATTCCGAATATTGATCGCTACGCGCCCGCCAAATATGGGCGATGGCGGTAGAAATTTCCTCATCCGAGCACCCGCCCCGCATCAATGCACGCAGGTCATGACCACCCGTTGCGAACAGACATGTGTAGAGCTTTCCTTCAGTCGAGATCCGGGCACGGGTGCAGGAGTGACAAAAAGTCTGGGTGACGCTGGAGATGACCCCGATTTCTCCACTGCCGTCTTGATAGCGCCAACGCACGGAGGTCTCCCCGGTGTAATTGGGGGCGATTTCTTCCAGTGTCATCTCAGCCATGATACAGCGCACGACTTCGGCCGAGGGGATAACTTCATCCATCTTCCAGCCATTCGTGGCGCCGACATCCATGTATTCGATAAAACGCAGAATAAAGGGGGAGCCTTTAAAGTGCCGCGCCATCGGCACAATATCCTGATCATTGAGGCCCTTTTTTACCACCATGTTGACTTTAATCGGGCCGAGGCCCACTTGATGAGCGACAGCTATACCTTCCAATACTTCCGCGACCGGGAAATCAACATCGTTCATCAGCTTGAAGGTCGTATCATCCAGCGAGTCGAGCGACACGGTTACGCGCTTCAGTCCTGCGTCTTTCAGCGCTTGTGCTTTTTTGGCGAGCAAGGAGGCGTTGGTGGTCAGGGTCAAGTCCAACTCGCGGCCGTCCGGTGTTTTCAACACGCTTAACATCTCGACCAATTTTTCGATATTTTTGCGTAACAGCGGCTCGCCCCCGGTCAGACGGATTTTTTCGACACCGTGCGCCACGGCCAGTCTGGCAATGCGGGTTATTTCATCAAACGTCAGCAGCGAAGACCGCGGAAGGAATTCATAGCCTTTGCCGAAGACATCTTTTGGCATGCAATACACGCAACGGAAGTTGCACTGGTCCGTGACCGAGATGCGCAGGTCGCGCAACGGGCGTTTCAGCGTATCCGTGACCAGACCGACGGGGGCTTCAAGATTTGACGGGATGGCAGCCACCCCGTTGGAATAACGGTTGTCGATGGCGGTGGCGGACAGGATTTTCGATTTGGCGTTCATTTCATCGGATTCCCTGGTCGGTTACGTTCGGGTCTTCAGACTGTCGACGGCGTGCACCGGAGGAGCGTCACCTCGCATCAAGTGGGCGATTGCGCCGTACACCAGTCGCTGGGTCTCAAGCATGCTCTTGCCGGCGAACACGGGCGACGTCACTTCAATGCTGAAGTGTCCGCCGCCGCCAGTGACTGTGGCCCGTGAATTGTTAATCTGCTGTTCGATGGCTTCGCGCAACGCGTCGATGACGGAACCTTGGAAATCGGTTGGATGGGATGACATGGTAGTCCTTTTTACGTGGTTGTGCTGTGGTCAGTGCCAATGAGACTCTGGAGCTCTCCCGATGCATGCATTTCGCGGACGATGTCGCAGCCGCCGATAAACTGCCCGCCGACGTAAAGCTGGGGGATCGTTGGCCAATCGGAGAATGCCTTGATCCCATCGCGCAACCCGGGTGAATCCAGTACGTTGACAGTTTCGTAGTTCACCAGCAGCTTGTTGAGGATCTGCACGACCTGACCGGAGAATCCGCACTGTGGCATCTGCCGGTTGCCCTTCATGAACAGGACGATCCGGTGACTTGCCACGAGTTCGGAGATCTGTGTCCGCAGTGTTTCTTTCAGTGCCACGGTGCTCATTGTTTTTCCTCCAGTTGGGATGCGGGTAACGTGCGGAGCCGTCGGTCTTCGACGGAGCCACCTAGGGTGAAGTGGGAGAAGCGCTGCCGTGCACCGGAGCTTGCGTTGCCGCCTGAAACCCGGCCTTTCCGTGGGCCCCATCGCAGAACGGCTTGTTTGCCGACTGGCCGCAACGGCACAGGGCGTAGCCAGTCTCGGATCTCGGGAACGGATTGCCGGCCGTGTCGAACAACTCGATGTCTCCCTTCACGAGGTAGGGGCCATTCGCTTTTACGGTGATCTTGAAGTTGGTCATCTCTTGGCTTCCTGTGGTTGCTGTGGGCGGTACACCGTCGTGGGCGCGGCGGCGATCCCGATCGAAGTCATCTCTGGCGCCTCACAACATGCCAAGCTGCAGTTGGGCGGCCTCGGACATGCGGCTCGCGTCCCAGGCCGGCTCCAGACTATCTCGATGTCGACATCGGTGACGCGGGCCACTCCCTGCACCTTGCAGCCCGCGTCGGCCATGAGCACATCGCCCATCACAACGCCGGGTGCCGTCATCGACATCTTGATCTCGAGCCGGTGGGCATCGTCCGCCAGCGGGTGCGCTTCGCAGACGTAGATCAGCCCGAGGTCCACCACGTTGACCGGAATCTCCGGATCGAGCGCGGTTTTGAGCTTGTCGATCACCTTCTCCAGATTGAAGGGCCCCGCTTCTCCGGCGCTTCTTGCTCCGGCGTGTCCTAAAGTCCTGACACGTCGGCTTTCTAGATTTTTCGTTTATGCGACAGAACCAACCACTCGGGGATCCGTTTCGTAAAATCGCGCATTGCGCCCGATATCCCATCATGCGCCGCGAGACTCGGGGGAGCCGGAAAGGCGCTCTTTCATCCAGCTGATCAACCCGCCGCTAAGCAAGAACTGAACTTGTCGCGGCGACATGGTGTGACGCACTTGGAATTTGTACTGGCGCGTGAGGTTTTCGACCACCAATTCGCCCCCCTCTGCAAGCACGTGCCGCAGGTCGGTCAGGCGCAGCATATCGCCGGCCTGAATGCCGTCGCAGTCCGCAGGATCGACGAAGGTCAGCGGCAATACGCCGAAGTTGATCAGGTTTTGCGCGTGGATCCGCGCAAAACCCTTGGCCAGAACCGCGCGCAGCCCAAGATACTGCGGGCCTAGTGCAGCGTGTTCGCGGCTCGAACCTTGCCCGTAATTGCTCCCGCCGACCACGACGTGGCCCGGAACCTGCTTGGCTCGCGCGGCGTAAGTGGGATCGAGCCTGTCGAAGGAAAACTCGGCGATCATGGGAATGTTGCTGCGGAACGGCAGAACGCGCAACCCCGGCGGCATAATCTCGTCGGTAGAAACGTCGTTCCCTACCTTGAGTATAACCGGCACTTCGATCTCATCTGGCAGCGGCTCGAATTTCGGCAGCGAAGCGATGTTCGGACCCTTCACGAGGTCCACGCGCAGCGCCTCCTCAAGCGGCAATGGCGGCATGAACATCGCGCGGTTGATAACCGGGTGGTCCGGGTCCGCGATGCGTGGATATGGGATGCCAAGTGTACGCGGGTCGGTGATAACTCCGGTGAGCGCCGACGCCGTGGCGGTCTCCGGACTGACCAGACACACCTTGTCTTCGCGCGTGCCGGAACGGCCGGGGAAGTTGCGCGGCACCGTGCGCAGAGAGAGTTCATTTGTGGCCGGTGCCTGGCCCATGCCGATGCAACCGTTGCAGCCGGCCTGGTGCAGCCGCGCGCCGGCGTGCAGCAGGTGGGCGATGTGCCCGTCGCGCACCAAGGTTTCGAGTTGCGCCCGGGACGTGGGATTGACGTCGAACGAAACGCGGTCATTCACTTGCCGACCCTGCATCATCATCGCGGAAACGGCGAAATCACGGTAGCCGGGATTGGCCGACGAGCCGATATAAGTCTGGTAGATGCGTTCCCCCGCGACTTCGCTGACCGGGCGCACGTTCCCCGGGCTGGACGGCATGGCGATCAGCGGCACGAGGCTCGCCAGATCGATCTCATCGTGCACGTCGTAGGCAGCATCGGTGTCTGCGACCAGTTCGACCCAGTCCTCTTCCCGCTGCCAGGCGCGCAGGAAGCGGCGCACCTCCTGATCGGAAGGAAAAACGGTGGTGGTCGCGCCCAGCTCGGCGCCCATGTTGGCGATCACGTGCCGATCCATCGCGCTCAACGTGGCCAGCCCCGGTCCGTAGTACTCGACGATCCGGCCAACTCCGCCCGCCACGCCGTGGCGGCGCAACATTTCCAAGATCACGTCCTTGGCGCTCACCCAGTCCGGAAGGCTGCCGGTGAGCTTCACGCCCCAGATCAAGGGCATCCGCGTAAAGAACGCCTCCCCCGCCATTGCCAACGCCACTTCCAGCCCGCCAGCGCCGATGGCCAGCATGCCAATCGCGCCGGCCGCCGGCGTGTGACTGTCAGAGCCGAGCAGCGTCTTGCCGGGCTTGCCAAAATTTTCCTGATGGCACGGATGACTCACCCCGTTTCCGGGCCGCGAGTACCACACGCCGAAACGCTGACAGGCGCTGCGCAGGAAAAGGTGGTCGTCGGGGTTCTTGAAGTCCTCCTGGATGATGTTGTGGTCAATATACTGGACGCTCACCTCGGTCTTCACCCGGTCCAGGCCCATCGCCTCCAGCTCCAGCATCACCAGCGTCCCGGTGGCGTCTTGGGTGAGCGTCTGGTCAATGCGGATCCCGATCTCTTTGCCGGGCTTCATGTCACCGTGCAACAGATGCGATTGGATCAGCTTCTGCGTGACGTTCATGTTCATGATCACTCCCCCAAGTTCGATAAAATTACGGAATCGCAAACAGTTATAAACCCGGCCATTAAAGACATCTCATGAGCGTCGCAGCTTATCCATTGACACATCTTGGCTTCTATACCGTGTCGCATTTGGAAATTCTGATCCGATTGAACGCGGCGCGCTATAAATTACCGGCTGGAGTGAATTTCTGAGAACTTTGCCTGCAGCAGCACCATGAGCCCCCATCCGCGCGCGTGTTACAACCTGTCATTTTTTGAACCGTACCGTTTCCTCCGATCCAACCGGGGCGTTACCGGCGCTGCGCACGCGCGTGCCTGCCGCATAGCGTAGCGTAGCGTACCTGCGCCGACAGCGTACTGCCTGAGATACGCGGCGTCATGCCGTGGTGCGGCATTGTCCGCTCTGCGTAATCCTGCGGCGCCGATTGACGGAAGCCGCCACGACTTCCCCGATGCTTATCTGGATTTGTCTGTCGGTCTGCTCGATGAAGGCGATGATATCGTGGTGATCAAGGATGTTGTGACTGCTCCCCACTTTCCCAAGAATGTCCCCGGGCTGATATCGGCAGCTGTTCCATCCGCCAATGTGGCAGCGACTGAACAAAACGCGCTTCGCGCTCGGATAGCCATCAAGGATCTCTTGCATCGTACTGGGTTTCACAATCTTAGCAGTGACTTGCATTGTTCCCTCCTGGTACCGGCTGCTTGTGAAGTTGCATCATCTGTTTGAGCCGTTCCGTGATGAAATCGCTGCACGAGTTGTTGAGGAATCAAGGTGTTTTGGTATCGTTACGCTACTATCAACTTGCAAAAGTAGTTTGTCAACGCTACTATCTTCCTACAAATCAGGAGCCGAAAATGGACAGTCGGATCATCGCGGATCTGGTCTTGTACTTGGGGCGCGTTGCGTCCGGAGATGGGCTCGCGAAGGGGCTGACTGCAGCCCAGTGGACAGCCCTCAGATACTTCGCACGGGCCAATCGCTTCTCGCGAACCCCGTCCGCCTTCGCCGCGTTCCAAGGCACGACCCGGGGCACGGCGTCGCAGACGATCAAAAGCCTCGAAGCCCAAGGCTATCTGACGCGCACGCGATCGGATGCTGACGGGCGCAGCGCCCGGCTCGACCTGATTGACAAAGCCAGTGCCATTCTTGCCCACGACCCAATCGAAGCTCTGGTCCGCGCCGCTGACGCGCTCCCCCCAAGCGCCCGCAGCCACTTCGTCAGCACTTTACAACGCATGCTCCACCAGGTGGCGAGGGAGAAAGGCGCATCTACCTTCGGCACCTGCACGTCGTGTGAGCATCTGGAAGGCAACGGCGGCTGCCGGGAAGGTCAGGCACCCTTTGCATGCGGGTTCAGAGCGAACCGCTGCTTGCGAAAGAACTCGACGAACTCTGTATCAACTTTGTTCCGGGCAAGCCGATGACGGTGACGGGTTCTGTCACCGGAACGGCACCGCGATGAAATCTGTTCCCGGATCAGCGATCTCGGTCACAGGCTGCAAGATCACCATAAATGCCGACCTGCTCGCTTCCGGGCAAGGGCTCGGGCTCGGGCTCGGGCTCCCGGAGGCTCTGCTCAAGCCGGAGATGCGCAAGGGAGTTGTCGCAGGCGTCACCGAGATCGGCCTCAACGAGGACGTCGGACGAACACGCCTTACATTCAGGTTTCACACGCGATCCTTGACCGTAGCGATCGAGCACGACGGCAATTTGGTTAAGAGCATCGCACCCGCCGCAAGATCCTTGCCGGCGAACACCGATCAGTTGAGTCTGCACGATGTCGTCAGGAACAGTTCATGACTGCCACTGCTTGGGAGGTTGCTGCGACGACGACCGTCGCGGACAACACGCCTGAAACGCCCACCCGCCGGCTTCGAGCACGCCTTCAAGCGCTCGCCACACGGCGCTTAATCCCTCATTTGGCACAGTCCCTGAAGCAAAGCCGGTTTTATTTCGTGCCAGGCTCCGGCGTGGGGGATCGGCGCCCGCGCGTGGTCATTGTTGGCGCCGGCTTTGGCGGCCTCACTGTCGCAAAGCGGCTTGCCAAGGCGCCGGTGGACATCGTCCTGATCGACCGGGAGAACCATCACCTCTTTCAGCCGCTGCTTTACCAGGTAGCGTCGGCCGGACTGTCGCCGGCCGACATTGCCTGGCCCATTCGAAGTCTGGTCCGGGACCAGAGCAACACGCGCGTTTTGTTGGGCGAGGTCACCGGCGTCGATCATGCGAATAAACTTGTGAGTATGGGCGATCGCACAATTGCCTACGACGTTCTGGTGCTCGCGACCGGGGCGACCTATGGTTATTTCGGCAATGACAGCTGGGCGGCCCATGCCCCCGGCCTGAAGACAGTCGACGACGCCACAGAGATCCGCCGCCGTTTGCTGCTCGCGTTCGAGCGCGCCGAGATGGAATCCGATGCGCGTCAGCGCGGACGACTCCTCACCATCGTCATCGTTGGCGGCGGGCCGACCGGGGTCGAAATGGCTGGTGCCGTCGTCGAACTGGCGCGCAAGGCGCTCGCCTCCGACTTCCGCTCGATTGATCCGCAGCTTACGCGCGGGCTGCTGGTCGAAGCCGGACCGCGGTTGCTGCCAAGCTTTCCAGAATCGCTATCGCACTATGCCGAGCAGGCGCTTCGGCGCCTCGGCGTGGATGTCCGCCTGAAACAGGCTGTCACGCACTGTGGTGCGGCAGGGGTCACGCTGGGCGGCGAGAACGTGTCTGCGGGCACTGTGATCTGGGCGGCCGGGGTCGCCGCCTCTCCGGCTGCCGACTGGCTCGGCGTGGCGGGCGATCGCGCCAGCCGTGTGTTGGTCGGACCCGCTTTGCGGCCACTTGGCCTGGACGATGTTTTCGTCATCGGTGACACCGCGCTCGCCCATGACGCGGCCGATAAGCCACTCCCCGGAATCGCCCCGGTCGCCAAGCAGCAGGGCGCCTATGTGGCCGAAGCATTCAAGGCGCAGCTTGCCGGCAAGGCCGAGCCGCCACCCTTCCGCTATCGGGACCGGGGCCTGCTTGCCACAGTAGGCCGCAAGACCGCCGTCATCGCGTTCGGGCGCCTGCGGATCAAAGGACGGTTTGCGTGGTGGATCTGGGGCATCGCCCACATCTACTTCCTGATCAGCCTGCGCAACCGGCTTATCGTCATGACGCAGTGGCTCTGGTCCTACGTCAGCTTCGAGCGGGGCGCCCGGCTCATCACCGGCAGGCGCACCCACGCCGAGCCCGAATGGCCGGGCCGTCGAGACCAGGACGATGCAAAGCCCGCCCAAGAGAAAAAGAACGGCTTTAACGACCTGTGACGTCTTGGAATGGCGTGTCAAAAGTCATCCGAAGGCGAGATCTGAACCATGTCAATTCAAACGGTTACGACTGATATCCGTAACAGGAGCAAAACTGCGGGCAACATGGCCCGCTATGCGTTTGAGGCGCTGTGTCTATTGTTCGTTCAAACTGCGTGGCAGCGTTGGCGGACGATTTGGGGAAGGTATGGCACGGGCTGGGCTCC
>Ga0209702_10009030_pt1 | contig 11315 bp, 3 predicted proteins | sample FRY01_FD_187210 | JGI IMG/M metagenome (GOLD analysis project Ga0209702, IMG submission 187210) | Freshwater microbial communities from Lake Fryxell liftoff mats and glacier meltwater in Antarctica - FRY-01 (SPAdes) (version 2) | ecosystem: Environmental > Aquatic > Freshwater > Ice > Glacier... | reverse complement strand
AGTCTTTTTTTTAGCAGCTCCCTCTCTTGGGCTCGAACCAAGGACTGTGACTATCAGTGAAATCAACACTTTACGTTATTTTATTTTTTTATGTTACCGAATTGTATGCCTTTTAATTATAATTTATATTTAATAGATTACGTGAATTGATTGATTAAAAGTTTAAAAACAATAATAATTAATTATCATTACCTAGTATATCCCTCACCATTTTTCTTCCATTTCACTTTATAATTGTCACATGGATCACAATTGTATTTTGATGTCCATGTTAATGATAATTCATGAATACCCCTATTGATTCCTAATTTTGATGTATTCAAATCATAAGAGTATCCAAAATTAAGTTCTCCCAAATTAAATGAGACAAAAGGATTGATTGATGTTACTATATGACTATTGCTACTTTTGCCTTCAAGATTTGTAACTGTAACAGCTCCAATAACAAATTTATCTACTTCAATAGCAGCCCCGAAATCAAGTCTATTATATTGAGATTGCCTCATGTAATTTGCCGTTAATTGTAATGTTGAATTGTTAGAAAAAATTGAAGAAGGAGAGTCATCTAAACTAAAAAAATATCCGCCATGGACAGATAATAACATATCTAAAGGGACATTTTTGAATTCTGTAAAAGAAATATTAGGCCTGTTTAAATGCTTTACAGCAACTCCAAAATACGAATACGAATTGTTAATTACGAAACCCGCAGAAAAGTCAAAAAAGTCAATTTTATCACTATGATTGAAAATACTAGGGTCTACAGTACCGCTAATTGAGCCATTATTAGTATTAATTTGATCTTCTAATAATAAGTTAGAGAAGTTGTAGTTTTTAGTGCCTCGTCCTACCTCTATACCTGGAGAAAAACCCCAATCATATCCTATAGGGATATAATAAGAAAAAACTCCATTAAATTGAAAAAAATTATAATTTGTAAAAACCTCATGATGTTTTAAAAATGTTGCTCCAATTGCGGCTTGATACGATACCATATTATTTAAAAATCCATATTGTGTGTCTATTCTTTTATTTCCATCAGGCCATTGTCTTCTATAAAGCAGTCCTGAATGCCAAGCGTTTGAATATCCTGTAAAGCCTGGATTCAAAGTTTCTGGCACTAAAAATGATTGAGTAAAAATTGGGTCTTGTGCCTTGATTTCTAATGCAGAAGTTATAAGCACTAAAAATAATAATATCTTTAATTTCATTTTCTTTTAAGCTTTTATTTAATTAATGTAAAAGGATTATCTACAGTAACAATTGTTCCATAAAAAGTTACTGCACTTACTTTACAGAAATAATTCCCGTTTTCAGCATTAAACCCTTTTATTTTAGCATCCCAACCTCTTAACACGTCTCCTTTTTCAGAATAAATTAATGATCCCCATGTGTCATATATATCTAATTGAATGTTTTTTAAAGCTTTTGTAACTGGTCTAAAGGTATCATTCACTCCATCATTATTAGGAGTAAAAGCAGTTGGAACTACTAATAAATATCCTTTTTCAATAATTAAAGAAATGGTATAGACATAGACGCACCCGAAAGGATAAGTAACTGTTAGTGTAACTACATAATCTTTTGGGATAACGTAAGTGTGTATTGGGTTTAGTTCTGTAGAAAAAGTTCCATCGCCAAAGTCCCAATAAACCGATACATAATCTCCTGTAATAGTACTTTGAAACTGAATTGGGTCGCCAATAGAATATATTCCATAGGTAGTATATCCAAAAGACGTTGTGTTAAAAGATGAATATCCAAGAACAGGAGTATTGACTACTACGGTTTCTGTGAACGGACACGGACGACTATCGGTTGCCGTTACGGTATAAGTTCCGTTAACATTAGTGTTCATTATTGCTCCTACTATTCCATTAGACCATAAGTAAGTATAAGGTGGAATTCCTCCTGATGCTTGAGCTACAAAGTTTTGATTTATGGAATGTGCCGCACAATCAACAGTGGTTTGAGTAGTAACGTTAATCAGAATTGGTGCTGGTCTTGTAATTGAATATTGTGCCGTTTTAACACATCCTCTAAAATCAGTTACTATTACTGAATAGCTTCCTGAAGTAAGACCAGTTAAATCTTCTGTTGTACTTCCATTAGACCATAAATATGTATATGGCATTGTTCCGCCAGCTACAATAAGGTTAATTGCTCCAGAACTGCCATTTGTGCAATGTAAAGCATTGGTAATATTAGCTGATAAAACTAATAGTCCTGGTTCAACAATTATAAATGTTCTTACGATAACGCAAGACGGTAGTGTTCCATCTGAAATAGTTGCAGTATAAGTTCCCGCTACTAAATTGTTTCTGATTAACCCAGCCGTGCTACCATCACTCCAAACCAAAGCTACTGGTGCAATTCCACCTGTTAAATTTAAATTTATACTGCCGTTATTAGCTCCGAAACATGTAATATTTGAGACTATTGGATTGACCATAAAAACGAGTGCTTCGGGTATTATTACTGTTATTGGTTTTGTACATCCGCGAGAATCGGTTATCAAAATTGAATAAGTAGCTGCGGCAAGATTATTTTGGTATAAACCAGATGCTAAATTACTCCATTGAGCACTATAAGGAGCAGTACCACCTGTTACTGTCAATGTAATAGAAGCATTATTAGCTCCATAACATGTTATAGGTGTAGTAGTGAAAGTTATTACAATATCATTGGGCTGTGTAATTATGATTCCTGTTACTGTTTTAAACCCTCCATTTGCATCTGTAATTATTACACTGTATGTCCCAGCAATTAAATTAGTAAATGTCTGATTGAGATTTGGCGAATTAATTATAGTACTAATTATTGCACCCGAAGCATTTACCAATTGAAAATCATAGGGCGAAACCGATTCTTGAGTTATTGTAACACCTAATGTGCCATTTGAATCTCCAAAACATAATAAATTTACATGTGCCAATAAATTTTCTTGAATTAATAATTCGGGTGGTTGTGTTAAAATAAAAGTCAATATAATTGGACTGCAATAGCCATCATTAATACTTACAGTATAAGTTCCTGCTGGCACTCCATTTAAATCTTGAGTGTTGGCTGTAAAACCGTTTGGTCCCGTCCAACTGTATGTGTAGCTGCCCGAGCCTCCTGATACAGTTAAATCAATAAAACCGTCAGAGCCGCCAAACACACTCACACCATAACCGTTATAATTTGATGTTGTGCCTGATGCTATAAAAAGTGGATTGACAGTAATCGTTGCAGAACCCGTTTGTAATTTAGAACACGAAGGAGATGCGCTGTCTTGAATGCTAACTAAATTATAGGTAAAACTGCCCGCGGTGGGAGTAGGAATATTGACAGTTACACTATTGCCTGTAGTAGCCGTTACCGTTTGTGTTGCACCGCCATTAATGTTATATGTAAAAGTATAAGGTGCTGTCCCTTCCGCACCAACAAAAGTAATTATTGGTTGTGGGGTAGTATTTAAACATACCGTAGTTGTTCCTCCTATTGTTGCCGTAGGAAGTGGATTTACTGTTACTACCAATGTAAATGAAGCACCTTGACAACCATTACTTGTTGGCGTTATCGTATAGGTTGCTGTTTCACTATTAATCTGATTAGTTAATATTCCTGTAATAGTTGGTTGAGAAGTTCCAACTGCTCCTCCTGTTATTCCTCCTGTAACCACTGGAACTGGCCATGAATAAGTGGTTCCTAATGGAACTATATTACTGCCACCATTAGTTGGTGCAACCGTAAATGTTGTAGTGCTACAAATAATTGCTATTTGGTCACTTACTACAGGGATTTGATTTATTATTACTTCTGCTGTATCTGAAGTAATTAACGAGCATCCGCCTGATGAAAACGTTACTACGCAATAGTAAAATAATGTTCCTACGACTGTTGACGGAGGTGCAAATGTTGCTAAATTGATTCCAACAGCAATTCCGCCTGTTGTTGTATTTGTAGTATTGCTGTACCATTGGTAAGTTGGTGTTCCTGTTCCGTTTGAATAGGCAACTGATAAAATAGTTGGAGTTCCGTTTAAACAAACGGCACTTCCAATAGGTTGAGTAGTAATCGCTGGAGCGGGAACTACAATAACTGCAGCCGTGGCACTCGTTACATTACATCCTAATCCCGTTTGTCCGATTACACAATAGTAATAAACCGTTCCTGTTACAGCTGTTAGTGGAGTGTAGGTATCTGAAGTTGCTGTTGAAATAATAGTTCCGCTTGTGTTGTTATTTGCCGCATTACTATACCATTGATAGGTAAAAGTTCCTGTACCTCCAATTGCGGTTACTGTTAACGGAGTTGCTGGACTTCCTTGACATTGCGTTTGTGAAGTTAATGGTTGCACACTTACCGTTGGGTCAGCCACTACGATTACTTGCGATGAAGAACTGGTAACTGTTCCGCAACCACTTCCGCTTACTGTTGCTATGGCATAGTAATAATAAGTTCCTACGGTGTTGAATGTTGGTGGTGTATAGTTAGCATTAGTTGCTGATGCTATTAGTGTTCCTCCTGTTGTTGCGTTGCTAGTATTGCTATACCATTGATAAGTTATGGTTCCAACTCCTCCTGATGCCAGTACTGATAATGCTGCAATAGAACCTCCAACACAAATACTTTGAGTAGGCAATGGTGTGGTGATTGTTGGTAGCGCATTAATAATAACCTGAGCTGTATCTGAAGTAATTAACGAGCATCCGCCTGATGAAAACGTTACTACGCAATAGTAAAATAATGTTCCTACGACTGTTGACGGAGGTGCAAATGTTGCTAAATTGATTCCAACAGCAATTCCGCCTGTTGTTGTATTTGTAGTATTGCTGTACCATTGGTAAGTTGGTGTTCCTGTTCCGTTTGAATAGGCAACTGATAAAATAGTTGGAGTTCCGTTTAAACAAACGGCACTTCCAATAGGTTGAGTAGTAATCGCTGGAGCGGGAACTACAATAACTGCAGCCGTGGCACTCGTTACATTACATCCTAATCCCGTTTGTCCGATTACACAATAGTAATAAACCGTTCCTGTTACAGCTGTTAGTGGAGTGTAGGTATCTGAAGTTGCTGTTGAAATAATAGTTCCGCTTGTGTTGTTATTTGCCGCATTACTATACCATTGATAGGTAAAAGTTCCTGTACCTCCAATTGCGGTTACTGTTAACGGAGTTGCTGGACTTCCTTGACATTGCGTTTGTGAAGTTAATGGTTGCACACTTACCGTTGGGTCAGCCACTACGATTACTTGCGATGAAGAACTGGTAACTGTTCCGCAACCACTTCCGCTTACTGTTGCTATGGCATAGTAATAATAAGTTCCTACGGTGTTGAATGTTGGTGGTGTATAGTTAGCATTAGTTGCTGATGCTATTAGTGTTCCTCCTGTTGTTGCGTTGCTAGTATTGCTATACCATTGATAAGTTATGGTTCCAACTCCTCCTGATGCCAGTACTGATAATGCTGCAATAGAACCTCCAACACAAATACTTTGAGTAGGCAATGGTGTGGTGATTGTTGGTAGCGCATTAACTATTACTGTTTGGGATAAATTCAAAACTCTACTACAAGTCGCTGTGCTGGACTCTTGAACACCAATTAAGTTGTAGTTATAAACACCTACAATGTTTGTAGGAGCTGAAACACTTATGCTATTCCCAGTTGTAGTCGTTATAGTAATAGTCGTTCCGCCATTAATAGTGTAAGTAAAAGTATAAGGAGATATTCCTGAAGAACCTGTAAATGTGATTGATGGAGAAGAAGCATTTTGGCATAATGAAACCCCTCCTGTTATGGTAGCAGAAGGTATTGCTATAATAGTTATAGTTACTGTTGTTGAATTTGCAGCTGGACAAACACCACTTGTTACCACAGCACGATAATAAGTTGTAGCCGTCAATGCTCCCATTTGAGCAGTTGTTAATGTTGTGCTAGTAGCTCCTGAAATGTTAGTCCATGTACTATTATTTAAAGAAGATTGCCATTGAACAGTACCTGTATTTCCAGAAAGTGTAATATCGGCAGGAGAGCTTCCGCTACAAATAGTTTGGTTTGAAGATGCGATTCCTCCAACAGAAGTTGGGTTTACTGTTATAGTTACTGTTGTTGAATTTGCAGCTGGACATACACCGCTGGTTACAACAGCACGGTAATAACGGGTTGCAGTAAGTGTTCCCATTTGTGCACTTGTAAGTGGTGTAGCTGTTGCCCCGGATATATTATTAGGGGTAGTAAATGCCAAATCTGTCGCCCATTGCCATTGAATTGTGCCTGTGTGACTGGTCAGAATTATGTTAGTAGGAGAGCTTCCACTACAAATAGTTTGGTTTGAAGCGGCAGTTCCCCCAACAGAAGTTGGATTTACTGTTATAGTTACTGTTGTTGAATTTGCAGCTGGACAAACGCCACTTGTTGCCACAGCACGATAATAAGTTGTAGCTGTCAATGCTCCCATTTGAGCAGTTGTTAATGTTGTGCTAGTAGCTCCTAAAATGTTAGTCCATGTACTATTATTTAAAGAAGATTGCCATTGAACAGTACCGATATTTCCAGAAAGTGTAATATCGGCAGGAGAGCTTCCACTACAAATAGTTTGGTTTGAAGCGGCAGTTCCTCCAACAGAAGTTGGGTTTACTGTTATAGTTACTGTTGTTGAATTTGCAGCTGGACAAACACCGCTGGTTACAACAGCACGGTAATAACGGGTTGCAGTAAGTGTTCCCATTTGTGCACTTGTAAGTGGTGTAGCTGTTGCCCCGGATATATTATTAGGGGTAGTAAATGCCAAATCTGTCGCCCATTGCCATTGAATTGTGCCTGTGTGACTGGTCAGAGTTATGTTAGCAGGCGAACTGCCGTTACAGATGGTTTGATTGGATGCTGCCGTACCACCTACAGAAGTAGCATTCACAGTTATTGTAAACGTTTGTGGAGTTCCAGGACAACTAACACTACCATTGGTATAAGTAGGCGTAACTGTTATCGTTGCTATTACCGGAGAGGGTCCTGTATTTGTTGCCGTAAAAGCCGCTATATTCCCAGTGCTAGATGTAGCTAATCCTATTAAAATATTATTATTTGTCCAAGTATAAGTTGTAATTCCTCCCGTGTTTGCAGTAGAAAAATCAGGTATAGTTACCGTTTCGCCATTACAAACCACTTGATTAGAAATAGCATTAACTTGCCCTTTAGGATTAATTGTTATAATGAATGTAATAGGAGTTCCTGGGCATGATGTCCCATTAAGTGTGTTAAATGGGGTAACAGTTATAGTTCCTGAAATAGGGCTATTTCCTAAATTTGTTCCTGTAAAACTAATAGCACTAGTACCAGAAGCACTTAACCCAATAGCTGTATTGTTATTTGTCCAGGAATAATTTGTAGCATTTGTTCCAGAAAAAGAAATGGGTCCCACTGTTCCACCAGCGCAAATCACAACATCACTTAAAGAATTTATTGTTGGCGTAGCCAAAACAGTAAAAGTAGTGGTATCAATTGCTGAATTACAAGGTCCGTCAGGATCATTTGTCGTTAATGTCAAAGTAATTGTACCTGTAAATCCTGCTGATGGTGTAAAGGTACTTGTTAAACTATTTGGATTAGAAAATACACCCCCATTAGAGGAAGTCCAACTCCCTGAAGATGCTGCTCCGCCTATAACTCCATTTAATTGTAGTGTACCATTTTGGCAAACGGAGTTATAATTTCCTGCATCTACAGTGGCTTGATCGTTAAATACAACAGAGAAAGAAGTTGTTTCAGAGGGACAAGGACCGCTTGGATCTGCTGATGTTAATGTAAATACAATTGTTCCAATAAAATTTACAGGCGGCGTATATGTTGGAGATAACGCTGTATTATTTGGACTAAATGATCCCATAACAGATGCTGTCCATGTACCTACTGTTGTTCCACCACTTATAGAGCCTGTTAATTGTATAGATGTGTTCAAACAAGTTGCCATTGGTCCTGAAGCTGAAATTTGCACTGCTGGATTAACAGTTACACTACTTGAAAAAACATTGCTCCCACATTCATTGGTTAGTGTTAACGTATAATTATAAATGCCTGCAGTTCCAAATATAACCGTTGGATTCGATACCGTTGTACTTGAAATAGATGTTGGTGGTGTACTGCCAAAATCCCATAAATAGGTTACAGCTTGTGTAGCATAACAATTAAAAACAGTAGGATTTAACGTTAAGGTTGTGCCCTCACAAATTGTTTGTGGCGTTAAGGTTGTTGATGGCTTCCCTTTGATGGTTACGGTTTGAGATTTTACATCAGGTTGACACAATGATCCAGCTACAGCATTTTGAAGCGATGTCGTTAACTGTACGTTGTAAATACCGGGACTAGTAAACGTAATTTCAGGTTCAAAAGCAGTAGCATTGCCAGTTGTAAAACTCCAACCTGGTGTTACTGCACTTGGACAGTTCTCAGGATTTGAAGGTGTAACTTGCCAATTGTACACATTTATATTGTCGCATCCTGGTAAACTTGATAGGTTATCTAATTGAACAGTCGTTGGAGCGCAGCCTGTTGTAGGAGTCAACGTAAAATCTGCAATAACTTCTGGGTTTACGCAGATGGTTTGTGATTCAGAAGAAATACCACAAGTATTAGACCCTGTAAATAATGTAATAGTATAGATTCCAGCTGTATTAAACGTAATATTTAATTGGTTAGAAGCACTAGATATCCAAGCTCCTGAATTATTAGGCTGATTGTTATTATAACCAAAATTTTCAGTAGCCGAAATAAACACATTTGCAATTAAAACACCTCCTGAAGTAACTGGAATATTTCCAAAAGGGCCGATAATTGTCCAATATTTTTTATAAGTATCAGTGCACGTATAAGTTGGTGCATTACCAATATTATTACCTCCAGTAGTAGTATTAGTAAACAAAACGGTTGTGCCTTTACAGATAGAAGCATTACTCGGTGTTCTAGTAAAGTTAGCATCAGGAGGAGATTGAATATTTATTGGTCCAAAAGCACTACTACTAGTTCCACAAAGATTAGACGCGGTGATTGATGCCTGAAAAGAATTAGGAAATACCGTACTGTTTATTATTGAAGTAACCCCACAAGATGTTACCGTAAAATTATGAGTGTAAGTTGCAGGTGGAGGATGAGCAAATACAACAGCTGGACTACCATCATTTACTTGAAAAGTATAGATAGTGTTTGGGCTGTTTTGGGCACCTGGAAAAATAATATAAGTTACACTTCCTGGGGTGCATAAAACAGGAATTCCTCCAGTATTTATAGTAGCTGTTGGACTAGCACCTATATAAATGTTATAATTTTTTATTGTTGTACATCCAGTAGAATTTACAATAGTGTATGTTAAAGTGTATGTGCCTGAATTTTGATAAAAATGGAATGTTTCGGATAAATTTGTTCCTGTGTAAGTGTCACTTTGACTATCTCCCCAGTTAAATATATGTTGAGTTGTTGCAGTGGTATTTGTAGAATTTGTGGTAAATGAAAACGGACCACCAGCCGTATTGGCGTCATTAGAACAATAAATAAAATATTGATTTCCATTAAATGTTGATGTTCCCCAAAAATTACCATCAACCAGTATGATTTCTGCTGAACTTGCGGTACTATCTAAAACCACAACAGTAACATTAACAGCAGTTCCTCCATTAATACTCAGACTTGCAGTAAATGTACCCGCAGCAGAATAGCTAATAGTATGAGGACCTGAAGTGTTTGCACTAATAATATTTCCTCCAGGAAAAGACCATAAATAAGTTGGATTTGCTCCAACTTCTGTTGAAGTATCTGTAAAAGTTACTGTTTGTCCTTTGCAAATCGTAACAGTTCCTGAAACAGCAGCAGGGTTTGTGCTAAAGGAAACATTAATCACAACATCCCGCGTTTTGTTTCCTCCAATAATAGCAGTTGGCGATGCTAAATTATTGATTTCTCTGTTTGTATTTTTTTTCTCTTCCTTTTTTACAGGATCAATATAACGGCTATTGTTTTTAGCATTTAATTGATTTGCTGATAGTATAAAAAAAGAGAGAAGAATAATCGTGCAAAGCTGTTTCATAATGCTGTTTTTTTATCCTTTTTGAATGAGAGTAAAAGAATATCTTTTCAAATGTAAACGATTTAAATTTCATTACTTTACGATTTTCCGTAAAGGCGAGTAATTTTATGAATATTTTTTTTAAAAACCTTTCTCCAGTTGAGCCTGTCTTATAAATAAATCGCAGTTCAAGCGCAGTTAATATCTTCGATTACAACCCCTCCTGAACCTAGCCTCATATTTAAATAAATTAATTTGATTAAAATTGTTTTAATTTGTTATAAAAAACTTGTAACTACTCAACCAAGCCCAAATTTTCTGCCGTAAACCTGCCTACGGCATATTTTTTTCATCGCTGAGGAGTTACAAAAACTTTATATAGAAATTAGAAACTTGACTCTAGTGGTAAATTTAAACATTATCTCATTCTTTTATACGTCAAATCATTAAAATTTCTCTTCATTTTTTGAGAAGGCTTATAAATGATATTCACTCCCTTAATAGTGGCTTTCCCTAATTCGTCCGGCGTATCGGCAGGCAATCCCTTTAACGTGATTTGAAAAGTACCCAGACTATCAATCCTCACGATTTTACCATTACACAAGGATTCGCTAATTACCTTGGTCAATGCCACAACTCCATAACAATCGGCTTTGCTAATAGTAGATTGTGAAGCTACCACATCGGACAAACTGTCTAAATCATCTTCGCCCTGATGAATAGCACAAGGGTAGTATTTTATTTGAGGTGGTGTTACCAAATTGTTTTTCTTAGGTATCATTTTAAAAGATATAGCCATAAAAATAGTATGAATAAGGTTAGATAATATTCTTGTCTTAACAAAGATATAAAAAGATGTACGAGAATTAGATGAAAGATGTATGAAAAATAAATAAAAGATATACGTGTTTTAACAAAAAGTTATACATCTTTTTATTTTATAATCAGCAGGAGAGTAAAATTAGGTACTGACAGTTGATAAACTTGCTCTTTATGGATAGAACTAAATATAATTGCTATAAATTAATTCGGGTTAATTCATGGAAAAAATTTTCTTGAAATCGAAAGCCAAATGCACCAAAATTCATAGTTTTAACTCCATCCAAAATCAATAAACGCCAACTTTTCAAAAATATTTCCCAATTTGAATTTATAAAACATCCTAAAGCCTTGATTTTACTAGAATAAAAACCAAAAAAGACTATCATTTCTGATAGTCTTTTTTTTAGCAGCTCCCTCTCTTGGGCTCGAACCAAGGACCCTCTGATTAACAGTCAGA
>Ga0209702_10009029_pt1 | contig 11317 bp, 7 predicted proteins | sample FRY01_FD_187210 | JGI IMG/M metagenome (GOLD analysis project Ga0209702, IMG submission 187210) | Freshwater microbial communities from Lake Fryxell liftoff mats and glacier meltwater in Antarctica - FRY-01 (SPAdes) (version 2) | ecosystem: Environmental > Aquatic > Freshwater > Ice > Glacier... | reverse complement strand
TGGGTCTGGAGATCACGCCCTTCTCGCCCAAAACCCTGGCCGTACGCGCCGTGCCCACCAGTCTGGCGCAGGGCGATGCGGTAGAACTAGCACGCAGCGTACTGGCCGAGTTGGCGCAGCATGATGCCAGCAGCGTCATCCAGCGCGCACAAAACGAGTTACTGTCCACCATGGCGTGCCACGGCTCAGTGCGCGCCAACCGCAAACTGACCCTAGACGAGATGAACGCCCTGCTGCGCCAGATGGAGGCCACCGAGCGCTCCGACCAGTGCAACCACGGCAGGCCGACCTGGCGACAGGTCAGCATCAAAGAGCTTGATGCGCTGTTTATGCGCGGGCGTTGAACTCGTACAGTTAGCTCACCCAGTAACAGACTCAAAGATCAAACTCTGCACCCCGTGCGCGTAGCCACTCCTTGCGCTCCCGATAGTCGGGCAAAACTTTATCAACTTCATTCCAGAAGGCAGTTGAGTGATCGCGATAACGCAAATGACAAAGCTCGTGTACCACGATGTAGTCAATGACTGAAGGTGGTGCCATCAAACACTTCCAGTGAAAGTGTAGGTCACCACCTTTAAGGCACGAAGCCCAGCGAAAACCGATGTCTTTGATGTGTATTTTTCCAGGCAAGACACCCACCTTGCTGGCAAAAAAGGTAACCCGTTTACCAAGGCGGGTTTGTCCTTTTTGTTTATAAAAGTTTTTAAACACCTGATGAGCGGCTCCTTTGTCATCTGACTCAGTCAACGAGCGCAGCAGCAAAAATCGTCCGTCTTTTAACTTCAGAGCTTCATCCTGTTCACTCACCAATTGAAGGCGATAACTACTCCCCAAATACCTGAAAGACTCCCCATTAACCCATTCCCTGACCACCCGCGTCGCATTGAGGTCTCTCCACTCGGCCAAATTGCGGTAAATCCACATCCGCTTGGCAAGAACCGTCTCGTCAACCTGCTCAGGGGTCATCCGCAAAGGTGGCCGAACGCTGATATTGCCAGCCCGCTCAATCACGATGTCAGTGGTTTGGCGGTCGGCACCCGGCAGCAGTTGATATTTAATATCGCGTACTTGGCGCAACTGCATGTCAAGCACCTCCCACACGCATGGCTTGAGTCAATTGGTCGTGACGATTTTTTGCAAGCTTCATGATTTCCACAGCAACTCGCTCCCGATTGGCTCGTAGCTCCTCAATATCCGCCCGGCCAATCTCGGTTTTTATCAGGCCACGAACCCGCTTCTGCTTGTCCGGGTTCTGCCAAAAATCAATGCTACCTACGGTCTCTTGCAAAATGTCTACAACGCTTTCCATCAGCCTTTTAAATGTTGGTTTGAATTCATCCGAAATGCAGCCACTGGCAAAGCCCACGCGAATGATGTGTTCATAAAAGGTTGTGGCCTCACGACTCATGCCACCCTCGCCCTGCACACGTCCGGCAATCGCCTCACCGCGTAACTCGGCCAATTTTTCGGCCAGCAAATCCCACTGGTCATGGTGCTTGTCAATCAACGCATCCACCTTTGCCGACAAGCTCTTGTAAAAGGCCGGGTCTTCGTCGTGATGAACGGTGCAATGCTTACGAATGGCATGCTCCATTTCGCTGGCTTTGGCCTCTGGGTTCTTGCCCGCATGTGCGACAAGCTTTTCCATAAAATCTGCGGCGAACAATTCAACCGGTTCGACTTTCGGGTTGATGCCCAGGCTAATCAGATGTTCGTTAATAAGCGCCTTGACCTTTTCCCCGGCGTTGCCCAGATCAAGGCTTGAATCTTTGTAGCGCTCTTTGGTGACCTGCAAAATATAGCCAAAACGTCGGGCTGGCACACGGTAAGGCTGCGCAGCAGGCTGCGGCAAGATGACATCCATGCTCAGTAAAAACTTTTTGAAGTAAACATCAAAGTCCGCACGTCGCTTTTCGTCTTTCAGCGCTGTGACGGCCGCATGTACTACTGCTGCATCCGCCTCCATATTCGGCAACGCGCCTGTTACAAACGCCTTGATCTGCTTCACACCCATGTCCACAAAATGCTGCACTAGCCGCTGGTAGCGCTCTTCCAGCACTGGCAGCTCTGAGGTGATATTTTGCAGGCCATCGTGCAATTCGCGCGCCTCATCACTTGCAGCGTACAGCGTCAATGCGTCTGTCAGGTGATTAGCCAAGCCAATGTAATCCACGATATAGCCGCGCTGCTTGCCTTTTTTGACCCGATTGGTGCGCGCAATGGCTTGCAGCAGCGTGTGCTCGCGCAGCCTTTTGTCGATATACATAACCTGTTCAATAGGTGCGTCAAAACCTGTCAGCAGCATGTCGCACACAATCAAAAAAGCAATGCCTGTGTTGTCTTTATCGGCATCTTCAAAGTCAAAGCTTTTACAAAAGTTGCTCACGGCATTCATGCGTGCTGCCTGCTTGCGGGCGTAGGTGATGTAGGCCGCCTCATTGGTGCCATCTGACGAAATCACGACCGCCGTTTTCAAAAATTTCAGCCGCTTGACAAACGCTTCATCAGGTATGGCCTGGCCTTTTTCGTGCTCAATCCGCTCAACCAGCGCAGCCTTGATACCCACCTGATAACGCACACACGCCAGTTTGGAATGGCACACCACTTGGGCCTTGAAGCCGTTGGGCAGAATGTTGTCAACGTAATGTGTCACCAAGTCGCGTGCAATCGCGTTGATGCGGTTTTCAGCTTCCAGAATGTCACCCGTAGCGCCGTATTTTTTCTTAATTGCCAGCAACTCGTCTTCGCTACGGTCTTTAAACAAATCTTCAAATGCAGTGTCAAAAGCGTGTTTTTCACTCAACGCACTGTCGGCCGTTTTACCTTCATACAAAATTTGCAGTGTCGCCCCGTCATTGACGGCATCCATCAAACGATAGGTGTCTATGTAATCACCAAAGCGCTTGTGCGTTTTGCGTTCACCGTGCCGCTCGGTTATCAGTGGCGTACCGGTAAACGCCACGCGTGCGGCGTTTGGAAAGGCTTCAAACAGGTTATCACCCAAGTCTGAGCCCTGCGTGCGGTGCGCCTCGTCAATCATCAAAATGATGCGGTCTGATGGATTGACTGCACCAAAGGTTTTACCAGCCGGAATAGCCAAATAAGTACCCAACGCCTCTGCCACCCGGTTCGACAGCACCTCTTTGGGTTCCTGAAACTTGTGCACCATCACCATGTTGATGTCAGAGCTGCTGGTCGCCAGATGCTCGCGCAAGTCCTGACGGCTTTCAATCACATTGACGCGGCCACCAATCAAGGTGGCGGTTTCGCCAAGTTGCTGTTCCAGGTCTTGCCTGTCGTTGACCAGCAAAATTTTGTAGTCGTTCAAGTCCTGACTAGCACGCAACATGCGCGCCAAAAAAACCATCGTCAGCGACTTGCCAGAACCCTGCGTATGCCACACCACGCCGCTGCGCTCCATGGCAGTGCCACCCGTGCGCAGGCGCTCGACAATTTTGTTAGCCGCGCGAAACTGTTGGTAGCGGCACACCACCTTGATGCGCGGCCCACTATCGGTGTCCATAAATACCGCACTGGTACGCAAAATTTGCAGCAGGTTGTGGCGAGTCAACATACCAGCAATCAATTGCTGCTGGGGGTTTAGCCCTTCGCGCGCAGCATCGTCCTGCGGGTACAGCGTCTTCCATGCATAAAAATGCTCATCACCCGATGTGATGGTGCCGTAGTCAGCCTCCAGCCCACAACTTCGAACCAGCAGCAAGCTGCTGTGAAACAGGCGCGGCTCGCCTTCCTTTAAGCCCGCCAGCTCGGTCTCGGGACGGCGGCGCATATAGCGCTGCAGTTGCACAAACGCCTCCTGCATTGGGTTGGCGCAGGTCTCCGAGCCTTTTTTACACTCCACCACGCACAGGGGAATGCCGTTTACAAACAGCACAATGTCCGGAATGATGAAGTCCTTGACGCAACCCGGCGTGTCAATGCGGAACTGGTTGATGGCGTGAAACTGGTTGCTTTCTGGATTATGGAAGTCAATCAGGCGCACGACCGGGTCGCTCTCGCCCGTCAGCTCATTCACATCCACCTGCGCCTTCAGCAGCAGCGCCTGCACCGCCTCGTTCGCCTCCAGCAGGGTGCGGTTGGGCTGACGAAACAGCTGGTTGCGCAGGTCTTCAAGCTGGCGTTTAGTCAGCCACTCGCGGCCGTCAGCGGTGCGGTTGATGCTGCTGACGGCGGCATCAAACACGCCCGGCAACAGCCATTGCCGAAAATTCACACGCAAGCTCAGGGCCGCGTCTTGCGGTACGCCCGTGCCCTGGTCAATTGCCACCCAGCCCTGCTGGGCCAATTGCTGCAAAAAGGGTTGCTCGACTTCGGTGTATTCGCTCATGACAAAGAACCTGTGTGCTGCATTTTCCGTTGTGCCCTAGCCAACGGATGCATTAGGCTGCGCTAATAGGACTGAACAGAGTCAGGCGCTCCAGCGCAATCCTGATAGCGCGGTCATTAAACAGCGTGGCTTTTCTCTTGGCACCGCCTTCATGCGGCCAATGCCCTAAACCATCGCGCACGGCTGCCACCGTGGGGCTCACACCTTCGCGATTCAACAGCCAATCCACCGTCGAGAGCAGTTCCATGCCAAAAGGCGACTCAAAACCGTCAATTAAAGCCGTGGTTTCTTCCAAGGCAGCGGCGTATGCTTTGGCTTCACCACGCAGATAACCAGACACTAGGTCTTTGCGCTCATCGTTGAACCAGACCACGTCTAACGGTGTTGAATCAGCAATGCGTTTTTCGCTGCGCAAATAGCTTCCGTCCAGACTGTTTAATAGGTGGTTAAGGTCTGGCGCAAAAGGGCCAAATTTATTGGCTTCAAATCTTAGTTTTAGTGGACTCTCGCCCAAGCTTAAGCGTTCAATTGATCGATCCATGAACCAAGCAAGTTTTTGAATCTCCAGAAAGCTGCACTCCATGCCCAGAACCCAGTAGCGGCGCACAAGCTCTGCAATCAATGCACGTGCTGGGGTCAGCTTCTCAACACCCTTACGCTTGGCCACATTTTGGTACTGCTTGGTGGGTTCAAACACCGTTATTTCAATATCGGATAGATCCCCCAGCGCACGCTCAATTTCTGGCTTAACCGCCTCCCAGTCCAGCCCCCCATTGCCTGCGCCCAAGGGTGGAATGGCGATAGATTTGACATGGTTGTTGACTAAAAACTTGCGCAGGTCTTGCAGACCTTCAACAACCCATTCCAGCCTGGATGGCGAACGCCAATGCTGTTTAGTTGGGAAATTTACCACCCAGCGTGGCCCATCCAACTCTGCTGGTTGAGTGACGAACATGGCACCGGTGTGCACTTGGCCCGCCTTGCAGGCAGCTGCGTATTGGCGGTAGTTGTCGCCAAAGCGGTCTTTGAACATCAGCGCGATGCCTTTGCCCATCACGCCCACGGTGTTCACGGTGTTCACCAGCGCTTGCGCGCGGGCTTCCAGCAAATTACCTGTTGTGAAATTGAGCATCAGAAATACCACCCCGGACGTGAATGAACCGGCAAATTCAGTCCAAGGACTGAAACTTGCGCTTGAGTCTGCATTTTGCCCGTTTCTGAGTGGCAGACAATCCCTATCAACCCCGATACCGGGCAGTGCTGGTGAATCAGGGCTTCAGCCTGGTAGCGTTCGAATTTGGCGGGGTCGTTCTCGTCGCGTTTGAAGTCGCGCGACTGCAATAGGGGCCAGTCCACCTTATCAAGGTGCGCCACGTCATCGTAATACGTTGCCCAGCGGTAATAGGCGTGCATATCGGTGAAAAGGAACGGCAACCCCTGCTGCGCTAAGTGGTGCAAGCTGGACACCAAAATCACAATCTCGTCGTTCTGGCGCTGCTGTACTCCACCGCGCCCGGATCGGATGTTGCGCATCATCACCGAGAACGGTGTGAAATAGAACGGCACGTAGTCGTTTAGCAGCCCACCCGGTGGCATTGGCACCACATGTCGTGCCCGCTTGTCGATTAACTCTGAATTGCCAATGTTCACCCAGTTTTGCGAACGAAGTGTGCTGTTGCCACAGTGCAATCCGTTTGCCAACACCCACGGCAAGTTGTCGCGATGGATGATGCGCCAGATCAGCGCCTTTGCCGGGTTGAGGCTGGGGTAAAGGTTAGCCACCTAGTTCCTCCGGAACTGGTGCATTTACTGGGACTGCGACTTTGCCGGTTAGCAGGTCTTGCATTAGGCCGAGTTTTTGTAGTTTCAGCTTTTCTGAATGACCTCTCAGCTTGTCGATTTCGCCCTCCGCGTTGTTTAGGCGGGCTGATATCTCGTTCTGTTCGTTTTGAGTGGGGCAAGGAAAACGGACACGGCTCATGACTGAATTGTTCAGGCTTGGCATAGTTGTTCCTACTTGCGTGCCAGCAATTTGCCGTTGAATGTAGTCGTATCTGTACACATGAGAAAAGAAGAAATGATTCAGTTGTGTCCGTCCAAGTCGCAACAAAAAGCAGCCCGTACCGCAGAGCCAACCTTGCTCAATTTCGGCGACTGCCGCAGCTCTGCTTAGTTCACCTCGGCGTGCAATGATGATGTCACCAATTTTCAATTGGTGTCTAGCAAGCGACTTGGCCCTCTTTTCCGAAATACGGGCAATAGCATCGGTATCAATCTTTCCTTCGTTGATATCTTGCGGCATTACGACAGGTACGCCTTCTGATTGATACTCATGAGCATGCAGTTGGCTTCCGAATGGGCCGGTTTGAAGATAACCGCCGGACTTACCCAGCATGATCCCAAGTGGCGCAATCTCCCAATCCCTCGGAATCCACCCCAGCCCAGTCTCCTGATACAGCTCCGGCGCTTGTTCGCGAGGTGGGCGCAGTTGGCCGTTGGGCAGCACGCCACGGGTGAAGAGGTCGTGCATCAGCCCGGCTTTGATCTGCTGGTATTTCTCGATCAGCGCTTCGGTCTTTTCGATGGCTGTGTCGATGCTGGTGAGGATGGCGGCGATTTTTCGCTGCGTTCCCGAGTCCACGGGGTGTGGAATCAATACACGCTCAGTGTCCCTTTTGTTGATCTCAGGGAATGTGCTGCCCGCCGCGTAACGCTCGAAAGCGCTTCGCATACGCTGAATCTGATAGAACAAAAATGTACCATCGATGTCCTTGGTCGGCGTGAGGCTCTTGAAACCTTGATTGGTGCTGACCGGAATGCCTGCAACTCTTGACACTCCCACTGTTGCACGAGACGTAAAAAGTATGGTCCCAGCGGGCAGCAGCTTGGCAGAGCAGCTTTGCAGCCCTTTTTGGGTGATTCTATTTTTCGTTTCAGACAGATAGTTTGTACGGCAGGCTGTGATATCAGTGGGCGTTACCCAAGGAATATCGCCGCCCCAGTATGCGGCAATGTCCGTTGAAGGCGTACCTCCACTGGTGATCGTGGCCAAATCTCCAAGGCGGCGCGATACCCACTCACTCATACCCCAGCTCCACCAAAAACCCGCGCAACTCCGCCGCAGCCGCATCGCGCTCTGCCTCAATCTGCTTGGCTGTCGCCGCATATTTACGCCACAGGTTTTCAATTGCTGCGACGCAAGCGCGCTGGTCAGCGCGCAGGTATTGGCGATAGCTGGCAAACAAGACCTGCCCGAGCCGCTGCACAATCACTTGCCGTGCCTCTTCATTGCTGATCTTCAAGCGCGCCCGCTCTACCAGCGCGTCTTTTTTGGCGGCGGTAGATTTGATCAAGGCCTTGAGGGTTTTGGCCTCATCTTCCAATGCTTTATGGCGGGCCAGTTGGGCCTCAAGCCGCTCGCCTTCAAGCCTAAACCGGTTCCAGTCGCCAAGGCTGGTGTCGCGCCTAGCGAGCTTGGCCATGCCCTTGGCTTCTTTCAGAGCGGCCTTTAGTGCTTTAACGTCGTCGGCTGGCAGCACGCCGGTGTCATCGGTGTCTTCAAAATCTTCTTCACTGGCGGCGGCAAACAAGGCCTGCAATTCGGCCAGGCGGCTGTGCTGCGCCTCCAGCTCTGCCAGTACCTCGGGGAACTGGCTTTGCAAAATGTCTTGGTCCGGAATCAGCTCTGGCCCCCAGCCACTGGCGGCAATCGATTTAAGGTCAGATGCCAGCGCCTGATAAAAATTGGCAAACGCGCCGCGCACTTGGTAGCGGGTGAGCAAATGCTGCTCGGCCAAGGTGCGCTCGATGCTGTCAAGCAAGGCAGCACGCACGGCGTAAACATTGCGGCCAGTGGCGTGTTGGTTGTCGGCGCTAGGCGCCAGCGCTTCAACGATGGGTAAATGCTGGCGCCACCAAGCTTGCAACTGCGTCATGAACCGGGTGTGCCGCTGCGTTACGCCGGGGTGTTGTTTGACATGCTCGGCAATAGCGCGTTTATCTTGCAGGGCCGGGCTGAAGTCGGCGTAGGGTGTTGCTGGCACTTGCCCTTCGACCGGCTCAGGGCGAACCGGGGTGGCCACACTGCGCGGCACGAGGGCGCTTTCTCGCAGGCCTGGGTAGTTATGCCAAAAGTGCGCCAGCGCATCTACTTCGCTTACCGGAACACCGCCGTGCAGGTGGGCGCGCACGTCGTGGGGCTCTGGTGGTGGGGCATTATCTACATAGCGGCGTATGTTGCAGTTGTAGTCTTCCGCCTTGATCTCGCTAACTGGCACGCACCTAGCGTAGGCGCTGATGGTTTTGCCATCACGGTAGGCGTGCAGGATTTTGTCAATGTCTTCAGCACGCAAGTGGTTTTGCGCTTTGCCTTCGCGGTATTCCCGGTCGGCGTTGATGAAGAGTACATGCTCACGTTTGGCAGCGTCGGCCTTGTTAAGCACCAGGATGCAGGCCGGAATACCCGTGCCATAAAACAAGTTGCTAGGTAAGCCAATAACGGCTTCGAGGTAGCCCTTGTCAATAAAGTACTGGCGCGCCTCACGCTCTTCGCCACCCCTGAACAAAACCCCGTGCGGCATAACCGTGGCCATACGGCCATCGCTTTTAAGCACGGCCAGCATGTGCTGCACAAACATGAGGTCGGCTTTTTTGCCTTTCTCGGGCATCCACACCGGAAAGCGACCGGGGAACTTGATGTCTTTTTTGATGTAGTTCTGACTAAAAGGCGGGTTTGCCAGCACCCGGTCAAAGCGCCGGAGCTGGCCGTCATCAGCCTGGTGCTGTGGCTCGCGCAGGGTGTCTTGCTGACGAATCACGGCGTGCGATATGCCGTGCAACAGCATGTTCATTTTGCAGATAGACCAAGTGGTGCCCATTTTTTCTTGCCCAAACAGGGCCAGCTCGGACGCATCGGCACCGCATTCACGCAGATAGTCGCGTGCCTGAATCAACATGCCGCCCGACCCCACCGTGGGGTCGTACACGCTCATGTCTTGCTTGGGGTCACAAATCTCGACACAAATACGCACCACCTCGGCAGGGGTGTAAAACTCCCCGGCCTTTTTGCCGGCAGAGTCAGCAAAGTGTTTGATGAGCCATTCGTAGGCAGCACCCAACAAGTCGGGAAACTCAAAGTCGCTGTCTTTGAGCGGGATTTTTTCGAAGTTCTGAATGAAATTGACCAGGGTGTCGTCGTCCAGCGTGTTCTGGCCGATTTTGCGGTTGAAGTTGATGTTGCCCAGCACGTCTTGCAGGGCATCGGTGTTGTGCAACTCAAGGTCTTCCAGCGCTTTGTTGAGCATGGAGCCGACGTTTTCTTTGGTGTGCTTGAGCGCTGGCTGGCGCTTGCCGTTGTCGTCAGTCCATTCTTCGTTCCAGCGGGCGCGAGGCGGTACGTAAAAGTATTTACCTGAGTATTGATCGGGGTCTTCCAGGTTGAGGGCGATGTCTGTAGCGCTTAACTTGTCGGCTTTGCCTTGCTGTTTGATTTCGCCCTGACGCTGGTCAAACAAATCGCTGGCACGCTTGAGGAACAGCATGCCAAAAATATATTCCTTGTACTCACTGGCATCCATGTTGCCGCGCAGGTCGTCACACGCTGTTAGCAGAAGGTTTTCAAGTTTTGCGAGGGTGAGTTTGGCGTTGGACATGCAGTCGGTATTAACTTGATTAGATTTTTTGCTTTGCCAGGAGGTGTGCAACTGTGGGCTTGCAACACGCTGCCAGATAGCCTACAGCAGTTTATACAATCCACTACGCATCAAAACCAATACTCCAATACCAAGAACAAAAAACCTGCCTCCAACCACAGCCGTCTACCTGCCAACCGCAAGTAGCTGATTGCCTGAAGATGATCGCCGCAAGGGTGATCTGCTAATCTCTCACAGATACCTGCGTCGCCTTTGAAAACTTTAGCCCCCGCCGCCTGAAAAGCTGCCATGCAAAACGATTTGTTGCCAACCTGTATTGCCCTAGCCGGGCCAACCGCCTCTGGAAAAACCGCTGCCGCTTTGGCGATTGCCCGGCGCTGGCCGGTTGAAATCATCAGCGTTGATTCAGCCCTGGTGTACCGCGGCATGGACATTGGTAGCGCTAAACCAACGCTGGATGAGCTGGCCGCCGTACGGCATCACCTGATTGATATTCGCGACCCGCTCAATGCCTACAGTGCGGCCGAGTTTGTGCTGGACGCCAAGCGTTTGATGCGGGAGATCAGCGCCAGAGGTAGGCGGCCCCTGCTGGTTGGCGGCACCATGCTGTATTTCAAAGCGCTGATGCAGGGTATCGACGACATGCCCAAGGCCGACCCCGGCGTGCGCGCACTAATTGCGCTGCAAGCACAGACAAAAGGCTGGCCCGCCATGCACGCCGAGTTGGCCAAAGTTGACCCCATCACTGCCGCCCGGCTGCAGCCCCAGGACTCACAGCGCATCTCGCGTGCTTTGGAAGTTTTTAGAATTTCTGGCCAGCCGCTGGCGTTTTTCCAAACTCGTAATACTGCCAAAGATGCAGCCAATATACACACCAAGATTGATGTCAATTTCAGGCTTATTTCACTCGAACCCCTAGAGCGTAGCTGGCTGCATGCCCGCATTGCTGCGCGGTTTGATGCCATGCTGGCCGCAGGCTTTATGGATGAAGTCAAAGCCCTGCGTGCGCGCGGCGACCTTCATGCCGATTTGCCGTCCATGCGCTGCGTGGGTTATCGGCAGGCATGGCAGGCTCTGGATGGCGACTTTTCCATGCATGAGCTGCGCGACAAAGGCATCTTCGCCACCCGCCAGCTCGCCAAACGGCAGATTACCTGGCTGCGCTCCATGCCCGAGCGGCATCTGATCGCTTGCGATGCGCCTGACGCGCTGGAGCAGGTGCTGGCGCTCATCGAACCGGTCTGGGCATGACGCTACAAATTGAAAACCTCTGCAAACGCTATGGCGACAGTGTAGTGTTCGGCCACGTCTCGCTGGC
>Ga0209702_10009026_pt1 | contig 11318 bp, 8 predicted proteins | sample FRY01_FD_187210 | JGI IMG/M metagenome (GOLD analysis project Ga0209702, IMG submission 187210) | Freshwater microbial communities from Lake Fryxell liftoff mats and glacier meltwater in Antarctica - FRY-01 (SPAdes) (version 2) | ecosystem: Environmental > Aquatic > Freshwater > Ice > Glacier... | reverse complement strand
CAATTTCACATCATTCACGAATTGACGAATCATTTGTTCATCGGATTTTTTACATACTAGGAGAATATTATCAGATTCTACAACAATATAATCATCGAGACCTTGCAATACGACTAGTTTATCTTTCGGCATATTCACAATGCAATTGGTAGTATCGTACATCATTACATTTTTTCCAACCACTGCATTTGCGTTTTCATCATGATGAATGTGTTCGTAGAGAGAACCCCAAGTTCCTAAATCGCTCCAGCCAAATTCAGCGCTCATCACATGCACGTTGCTTGCTTTTTCCATCAATCCGAAATCAATAGAAATGTTTGTGCATTGCTCATAGGCATTCTTGATAAAATCTTCTTCCAAAGGAGTATCATAAGCCTTCTTCCCTTCTGCAAACACCGTTGCCATTTCAGGTAAATGTTCTTCAAAGGCGGCAAGAATAGTTTTAACATTCCAAATAAATATTCCTGCATTCCATAAAAACTCTCCGGTTTGCAAAAAGAATTTTGCCATTTCGAGATTTGGCTTCTCCGTAAAGGTTTTTACTTTATAAATTTTATTTTCCTTTTTGCTCTTATCATCAATGAATTGAATGTAGCCATATCCTGTATCAGGACGAGAAGGTTTAATTCCAATCGTTAAAAGCACCTCATTACTTTTGGTATATGTCAAACACGCTGAAACGGCTTTAGTAAAAGCTTCTTCATTCAATATCACATGATCGCTAGGCGCAACAACGATATTCGCATTCGGATTGCGTTTATAGATTTTATTCGCGGCATAAATAATACAGGGTGCAGTATTGCGGCGTATTGGTTCGCCGAGTACCTGATCGGGTTGCAAATAGGGCAATTGTGCTAAAACCATTTCCGTATAGTCGGCATTGGTTACAATGATAATATTCTCCTTCGGACAAATTTTTAGAAAGCGCTCGCATGTTTGCTGTATTAAAGACTTTCCACTTGCGAGTACATCTAAAAATTGTTTTGGGCGTTCATTTCGACTCATCGGCCAAAAACGACTTCCAACTCCTCCGGCCATTATTACACAATACGTATTTTTCATAGGGATCTATCTTTTAACTAAATTCTTATTCTTCCTTCCAAGCGCAAAACAAACAAAAAAATGCATACTAGCTCTCGAATATTCGCTCGGATGCAGATATTTAAGGAGCATTCGACTTATTTTAACGATGAAAGTGCAGCACGTAAAATTACAAACAAGTCAGCGATTGTATTCGAATTACAAGTACCAACGGACAAACGATACCAGGAACTGTTTTCATCGGCTCCAAACGCGGTAAAAGGCACAATCGCCAATTTCGCATGAGTTAACAAATAATCAGCTACATCTTGATTCGATTCTAACACTTTTCCATCTGAGGTTATTAAACCTTTCAAATCGAATTGCACTGTTAAATAAATTGCAGCACAAGGCTTGATACATTCCACACGGAAACCATCCTTCTTCAAGTCCAAAAATCCATTATAAAAGAGTTGCAAACTATCGTTTAATTCAGATTTAAAACTTTTCAGGTATGAATTTACTGCAGATTCATTCGTTAAAAACTTTGCAGTTGCCACTTGCTCCGGCTTCGGTGACCATGCTCCGATATGACTTAAAATAGCCTTCATTTTATCAATAATATACGTGGGACCCAATGCCCACCCTACGCGCACACCAGTTGCTGCAAAAGCCTTTGAAATTCCATCTACATAAATAGTATAAGGTCTCATTTCAGGACGTAAAGATACTGGGTCAACGTGCTTTATTTCACCGTATAAAAGTGCACCATAAATCTGGTCATACATCACATAAAGCGGTTTCTCATTTTCTCCACGACGTTTATTTTCTTCCAGCACACAATCACAAATATCTTCCAATTGCTTTTTAGAAAAAACTGTTCCCGTAGGATTTTGAGGAGAACATAATGCCAATAAGGTAGCATCCTTAATATGCGGACGAATATCCTCTACGGTAGGCATAAAATTATTTTCATGCGAACAGGTCACTTGAATACCTTCAGCTCCCAATAGATGACAATAATGGTTATTATTCCAAGAAGGAACGGGATAAATTACTTTATCGCCAGGATCCAGAATCGTAGAATAAATTCCATAAATTATTGGACGCGCACCTCCGGCGATGAGTACTTCGGAAGGTGAATAATCAAGTTGATAAAATTGCTTTGTCCAAGACGAAACAGCGGCTCGCAAATCGGGCATCCCATTCGCCATGGGGTAATTGGTGAGATGATTTTTATAGGCATCGATAATTTCATCCTGCAATAATTGAGGAATCGGATAAATAGATGGATTAAAATCACCGATAGTAAAATTGAAAATACTTTCACCTTTTTTAATACGCTCATTAACTTCGTTACCCAACTTAATGATTTCGGAACCAATAAGATTTTCTGCCATTTGGGCGAGCGGGAAATTTTCTACTTTCCGGAGGAGTTCAGACATGATCTTTGCTAAAGCACAAACCTAATAAAAACCATAGAGAAACCCAGTAAGAAAAAACATTATATCTAAAATCTTAATCGCTGTTGAAAACCATTCATTCATCGTGGATAAATCAATGTAAATTCAAGTAAATTACAAGAAGAAATATATTTACTTTGACAGCACATGAAATTTATTCTCAATTCTTTCTATTTCCTCTTAATACTCCTCGTAACGAGTAGTTTTAAGGCTGATGCACAGGCACCTGTGATAACTGACAGCAGTTTGCAGGAAACTTTAACCAGAGCAGTATATTTATGGAAAGAAGGGAAAGCAAAGGATACTTTTATTTCACTCGACAGCATCAATGAACAAGTTATTACTGTTGATAATTCAGTAACTAAGATTAAAGCTGCAGTTTGGACGGCCAATTATTTAATGGCTCAACGAAAATTGAAACCTGCAACATCGTTTTTAGATAGCGCCACAATTTGGGCTGAAAATTTTAGCTTAGGCAACGAATTAATTAAGGTATACGAAACGTATTCAGATTGGCACTTGGCTTCCGGAAATCCGAAAACGGCCATGTTTGCAAAAGAAGCTGCATGGAAAATTAAAGATAGTTTAAGCAAAAAAGAAATGTTGATGCAGATGGATTCATTGCAATCCATTCTCAACTCCTTTGAAAAGGATAAATTAAAAACCAAAGAAAGTAGTGAGCAAAACGATAGTATTCTTGCGTTAGAAAACGCAAGGCTACAAAATTGGATTTACATTCTTAGTGGCGTTTGCTTTGTTTTATTGATTTTACTTTTCATGATGAACGGAAATTTACAGCGGCTACGTCGTACGCCACCGAGTCCATTACCGGATGCAACTCTCAGCAGGCCTCGTGTAGTGACGAAGCCAGTTATAATTCCAAGTCCGTTTGTAGCTGAAATTCCTGCTCCTGAAATAAAAAAAGAAACGATTCCACCTCCAATCATTTCTGAAGAAAAACCGGACGCTACAACAGCAAAAGCGGAAAAGAAAGAGTTGCAAATTTCAAATAACATTCATTCTACAACGGCGAAATTAGCGGAGGTAGAATTAGTATTGATCAAAGCGGATGTATTAGCGAAATATAAAAACGGCGAATCGAAACCCATTCGAAATTTACTCAATGAATATATGGCGCAACTACCATTCATCATGAAAACTTTAGATGATGCCATCGCCTTAAATGAAAAAGACACCATCTTAAATTCTTTAGAGCATTTAAAAACATATTTAGTTTTATTTGGAATGCAAAGTACGCTCACGCTCATTTCGGAAATTGAAGAAGAATCGAAAACTGAAAAAGTAAGTAAATTACTGTCCCGTGTTTTTCAAGTGCGTAATCATTGCAGACGTGCGGCTGACGAAGGGAAATCATTGTTGGAGAAAATTGGGTGAGTTTTGAGCTTTGAGTTTTGGGCTTTGAGCTTTGGGCTTTGAGCTTTGGGTTTTGAGCTTTGGGCTTTGAGCTTTGGGCTTTGAGTTTTGGGCTTTGAGCTTTGAGCTTTGAGCTGTGAGCTTTGAGTTTTGAGTTTTGGGCTATGAGCTTTGAGCTTTGGGCTGTGAGTTTTGGGCTTTGAGATTTGAGCTTTGGGCTTTGAGTTTTGAGTTTTGAACTTTGGGCTTTGAGGATGAACAGCATCATAAAAAATCATGACCATCCCGCCACGGCGGGCAGGCAATATTTGATCAGTGGCCCATTGGACTTTAAATTGACTTGAGGAAAAAAATTAGACCAAATCTAAAATTAATTTCTCTACTTCAGGAGAATTCCAATTGGCTTCGATGTTCGGAAGAGACATCACTTTTTGCATGATGGATTCCTGACGTTTTCCTTCGCGTAACGCTTCACTGTATCGAATATCCGGAGAGAAAGTAACCATGGTATAAAGCGGAATCCATTTATCAGGATGGTTGGTGCTGAACCAGGCTTCGATTTTTTTCTGCAGAAGAAATTCTTTTTGTCCTACTTTGTCGCGCATCTCAATAAAATTACTGACTGCTAATTCTGCAATGGCATCGCTATCGGGTTTGCGTAAATTTTCAAACGCATGAAATATTTTTTTCCAATCATCGCCATGTGCATCCATCAATTGATCCATCACTACACAATCTTCGAAGCCGCAATTCATACCTTGACCATAAAACGGAACAATCGCATGCGCAGCATCACCAACGAGCAATAATTTATCTTCATAACTCCAGGGGAAACAACGAATAATTCCAAGTGAGCTAGTTGGATTTTCAAAATAATCCGTTTTTAAAGTAGGCATCAGTGGCACTGCATCCGGAAAAGTTTTTTGGAAGAAGTCCATCATTTTTTCCTCAGAGGTAAGGGTATTAAAAGAATATTCACCATCAAAAGGAAAAAACAAAGTGCAAGTAAATGATTTATCCAGATTCGGCAATGCAATCAACATATAGGAGCCACGTGGCCAGATATGTAGTGCAGTGGGATCCATTGCAAAATCACCACTTGGAGTAGCAGGAATGTTTAATTCTTTATACCCGTGCTCTAAGTACTCTTGAGAATACTCAAAGCGATCAGTCGATAACTGCAATTGCAATCGTGCAGCAGATCCTGCGCCATCGGAGGCGAACAAATAATCTGCAGTCACTTCCAAATTCTTCTTTGTTTCAAAATTTTCGAAGAATGCATTTCCTTTTTTCAAATCAACACCCGTACATTTTTCGTTAAAGAAAATATCGACACCATTTTTTTCAGCAAGATCCATCAGCAGACAATTTAATCCGCCGCGAGATACCGAATAAATCGCTTGACCTTCCTTGCCATACGGCTGATAGCTCAGTGAGCTATCCACGCCATGCATGATTCGACCTTTCATAGGAAGTGCAACCTTTCGCACTTCATCTGCTACACCAATTTTTTCCAATCCCCTCCATCCCCTATCACTCAATGCTAAATTGATAGAGCGACCGGCGCTTATACGATTTGTACGTAAGTCGGGGCGACGTTCATACATCGAAACTTTATATCCGCGCTTTGAAAGATAAATCGAGAGCAATGAGCCAACGAGACCGGCTCCTATGAGAGTGAATTTTTTCATACTGTAATTTTGCAAAAATACGGATTAGTTTGGAGATGGGAGTTTGGAGTTTGGAGATGGGAGTTTGGAGTTTGGAGCTTTGGGCTTTGGGCTTTGAGCTTTGGGCTTTGGGTTTTGAGCTTTGAGCTTTGGGCTTTGGGTTTTGAGCTTTGGGCTTTGAGCTTTGAGCTTTGAGCTTTGGGTTTTGAGCTTTGGGCTTTGGGCTTTGAGCTTTGGGTTTTGAGTTTTGAGCTTTGGGCTTTGAGCTTTGGGTTTTGAGCTTTGGGCTTTGAGTTTTGGGATTTGAGTTATGGGCTTTGAGCTTTGAGCTTTGGGTTTTGAGCTTTGAGCTTTGGGCTTTGGGCTTTGGGCTTTGGGCTTTGGGCTTTGGGCTAAAAAATAATTTTTAAATTGGTGGATTGCGAATTGGTGGTCCCTGTTTACCCTGCTTGCCCTGAGCTTGTCCGATGGCTATCGGGATCATTCAAGCACTGAACCCGCTTTTTTGCCAAAAGCTTGTTAGTGGTTGCCATTCTTTCGGTCAATGGTCTGTCGTGTCGTGTTTGCAGTGTCCTTGTGCGGTGGGCTGGCATACTCTTTTGCAAACTTTGGACTCTGCGTTGGCTTGTGTGGTTTGCAAATGTGTATGACTGCAAAGGGTTGGCATTTGTAGCACTATTTTAAATTTTTAATAAACGGTTGTAACGCACTTTCAAATTTTGGAAGATAAAGTACGAAAAAGTCATTCATTTTTTTCCAATCTGTTTCATTGAATAAGTTTACTTCTTGTAGTTCAAATTTCACTCTACTCATTTTGCTGTCAGGTAATTCTTCCCAAACCAAAGGATTGCCAAAAGTTTCTTCAATAACTTCTTTATTTTTAAATAACTTTTTGAAGTAAACTTTATTTTTCTCTTTACTCGATGTCGAAATGCCTAACTCTATTCTTATGTTTGACTTTGTTATGATTAGCGTAAAAGCTAGTCCTCCGATACCTGCTCCAGTGCTTAGCCAATGGTCTTTCGATGGGCTTACATTCTCGAATAAATTAGTATCATTTAAAAGAGGTAAAATCTGTTGCCAATATTTTTTTCTTATTCCAAAACGATTTGGCTCTGTTTCGCTTTCATTGCTTGACAAATATTTAATTGATAATTCATCTTCCATTTCAAACAAAGACAGTAACTTCTTTAAAACAGCAAATTTTGAATTGCTGTCTATGTTTGATTCAATATACCAACCATTTACAACTTCTTGTGCTGCTCTGAAATCAGAAGCAGTCCTTGTTATTTTAAAAATATCTTGATTGGTAAGTAATAGTTGCGAATTCTTTTCATAAAGATTTTTAATCACATAAAAATACATTTGAGCAACTGTGTCTTCTTCAACTTTTGTGTTTTCAAAAATAAAGTATTCCAATTTTTTATGTGTCGGACTTTCAGCATCAAAAATGTTTTGTTCCTCTGATTCGTCATCTTCTGAAATTTCTACATCAGGGAACTCCCAAATTTTTAAGAATCTGTCGTAAATAATATTTAGTCTTTCCTCGTATTTAGCAACATTCCAAGTGTCTATTGACTTTAAGTATGAGTTTAACCATAATCTGCTAAATTGATATCCTTGTTCGTTGCCATCAGCATTCATTTCCTTTTTTGCTAAAAATGATTTGTTGCCTAATGCTCCGTTATTTCCCGAAAGTGTGAGGTTTCCAATAGTGTTCAAGTGTTTTTCTCTAAAAACAAAAAACTCTTCGGCTGGCAAATCTGTATTCCAATTGTCATTCGGATTTCTTGGGAATATATGCTCTATTGTAATTTGCTCATTATTTGTATTTACATATTCTCGGTTGTTGTAATTCTCCAACAATTCAAAAAGATAATTTCTGTTTTTGGGTTGTGTGTTATATAGGTCTTTGTCTTTTAATGCAGTTTTTAAATCTTCATTACTTGGAAATTTAGCACTCCCTTTCTTTTTAATTAAAGCTTTTGCAATTGAATCATAATACTCCTCTGTGTCAACTTCTGAGTAAAGAGTCATAAATATTTTATTCAATGAACTGGTTGGTAGCCCAACAATAAATCTTCGCCAAGCATAGCTTTGAATCAATTTTAAAACCTTAATCAATTCACCTTTTGCAAGCAATCCGTTTTCGGTGTCTTCAAATACTTGAAGTAAAAAAGGATAAGCCACATTAATCTCTAAGCGATTAATATATTCCAACTCTTTCCTAATGGCTGGATCTGCAACTGTTGTAGGGTTTATGAACTTTTTATAATGTATAGATAATGATTTTATATTCTCTAATTCCTGATGATAGGCTTCGTCCTTTTTATTTGCGTACAGACTTTTAAACTCAACGTAAACTTTATTTTTATTTGGTATTTTTTTGTTGCGAAGCGTTAGGTAATCACGAAGGTAATCCGAAACCAAAGAATTTTGTTTTATAATGTCTTTTGCATTTTCTTCAATCGGATTCCAAATGGTTTCAAATATTCTATTTTGGTCTTTTGGTGGCAAGTCCATTAAAATAAAATTTCTTATCAAGTCTGATTGTGATAAATCTAAACCCGTTGAATTTAAACTTTCAAAAATTCTTTGCGGGTCGTCTTTGTCTCTCTCTAAAGATATTTCCACAAAAATCAATCGATTTAAACCTCTTAAAATCAATTCAAAATTATCTTCATTGATAATGCTTCTGAAATAGTTATAGTTCTCTGTAACGTTTGAAAATGCACTTGATTCACTATCCGTTCCAAGCATAATGGCTTTAAAAGCCAATGAATTGGTGTCGGTTTGTTTTAGTTTCAATTTGCTCGATTCGTTTTTAACATACTGATTGGTTAAAAACATATTATACAATCTGTCTGCATCCTGTGCATTGCCATTTTCTTTGGCAAAGCGGTAAAGTGCCACATATAAAATATTGATGGTTGTTAGTCGTTGTTGCCCATCAATGATTACCAATTCTTTTACTTCACTTGTGCTGTAAGTACCTTCGTGTACAAATACAATGCTCCCTATAAAATGTGTTCCTCTATCTTCTGTTTCTACCGCTATAATATCATTCAGAAGTTCTTTACATTCGGTATTCGTCCAATCATAATTTCGTTGATATACAGGAATTACAAATTGCACATTTGGTGCTTGTAAAAAGTTGTTTATCTGTAATTCGTTTGCCTTCATATTATTTAAATATTATCTACTTCAATTTCTTTTTCCCCTTAGCAGGTGGCAAAAAGTTTTCTCCAGTTACCACACTTTTACCCGTTTTTGCTTCTAATTCCTTTCTTGCGTTTTTTGCTACTGCACCGCCATCCTTACCTGCTTTGGCATTTTCAATTACCCCTTAGGATTGCTCTGCTTCCGCTATTTGTCTTGTTGAAAGTTCTGCCAATTCTGTAAAAATTAATTCTGCTTCACTCATGTGGTCTCTTAGGTTTTGAGTTTTCAATCCCTTAAAATCTTTATGGGTTTTTATAGTTATTCCTGTCCATTCTTGATGAATAATATTGGAAAGAAAAGCAAATTCATCACCTTTTAGAACTCCACTTTCCTTCCAATAATCCGTAAGCTTATTGCGTGTATCCTGCCCAGTCATTCGCTGCTGAATCCACTTTTCGCTTCTACCAAGTTTTTGCCAGTTCTCTCGTGCTCTATTCAATCCCATTTCGGGATCTTGAATTTCTTGCATCCGTTCATAACCTACTTTGGCAAGCCATTGCTTGAAGGGTTCTGCTTTGGGTGAGGGGATGGATTGAATAATACGCAGCAATGTTTCGGTATCAGCTACATCTGTATCTCTCATTTTACCATCCTCAGCAAGCATTTTCAACTGTCCCAATTTTGAGGACAGTTCACTTCCTTCAGCTGTCAGCTTAGTTTTTAAAGCATTCCAATACTTCCTCGGTCTTGGACTTCCAGTTAATATTTCTATTACATCAATAACAGAAAAAAACCATTTTTCTAGTTCTGCATCCCAATGGGTGCGAACCTGTTTGTCTTCAAACAATTTAATGTTACTCATGTGGTTATTTATTTCTCTTCACTCGCTGTTTATTTATTATCTTTTTTACTCTTTTTAGCCGTCCTATTTTCTTGTTGTGGCAATGTTTTCAACGCATCTTTTGCGTTCAGTGCGCTTACAACTTTCTTTCCTGTTTTGGCTTCCAATTCTTTCATAGCTACCTTGGCAACATTGCCTCCTTGCTTGGCCACTTTTTTACTTTCATTAAACGTTTCAGGATTGGTTGCTGCCGAAATATCTTTTGTTGACGCTTCTGCAAGCATATTCAAAATTAACTCCGTATTGGTCATATTATCCCTAAGGTTTTCTTTTTTTAAGCCTTTCAGAATTTTATATTCCTTAGTGGTTTTATCGCTCCAAGCTTTGGTAATAATATCGGTAAGCGTTGCAAATTGCTGCCCTTCTTTCAATCCTCTCTTTTTCCATTCATCTGTTAATTCTTTTCTTATTTCAATGCTTTTAAGGCGTTGATTTATCCAACTTTCCGAATAGCCCAAGTGCATGTAATTTTCCAAAGCCCTATCAATACTTAATTCCGGGTCTTCCATTTCATCCAATCGCTCAGATGCTACTTGTGCCAACCAAAGTTTAAATGGTTCTGCTTTTGGAGAAGGGATAGATTGTATTAATCTAAAAAGCTGTTCGGTATCAGCAACATCGGTCATTCGCATTTTACCATCAGCCGCTTCCATTTTCAAAGCGTTACAATTTGTAACGGTTTGATTTCCCTCGACCAAAAGGCGTTTTTTCATCACCCTCCAGTAAACCTGTGGGTTTCCACTTTCTGTAAGTATGGAAATAACATCCACTATGGCAAAATACCAAGTTTCTATTTCCTTGTCCCAGTGGGAACGTACCTTTTTGCTTTCAAATAATTTAATGTTACTCATTTGTGGCAATTTTTAATGTTGTATTATATTAATCTAAAAAGCTGTTCGGTATCAGCTACATCGGTTTTATAAAACTTGCCATCAGCCGACTGCATTTTCAGTTGACTACAATTTGTAGCCAACTGACTGCCCTCTGCATTTAGTCTTGTTTTAAGCACACTCCAATACTTCCTTGGGTTTGGGCTATTGGTTAAAACGGCAATTTCATCTACAATAGATATATACCATTTCACTTGTTCCACATCCCAAAGGGTGCGAACCTTTTTGCTTTCAAATAATTTTATGTTACTCATAGTATTTATTTCCCCTCCACAATTTTTATTTCTTCTTTAGTCAAGTCGTAAGGTTGGTAAACAAATTGTTCTATTTAGTTTTCTTGAATAAAAGCAACCAGTTTACTTTTTATGTTTGTCATACAAAACCTGGCACTCTTTATCCTTTTTTTTGAAACTTGCCGTATCAAAGTCTGGAGCTTTAGTAATGCTGGTTAAGTTTACTACCGCATTGTAGAGCATTTCATTGTTGTTACGTCCAATACGTTCAATAAAATTTACTTTGTTACTTCCTTTGGGTGAATCTGAAACAATTACCTCTTCTGTGTTTGTATCTACTGCAAATAATAAATTCTTATTCATTTTCTTATTTTTTAATTATTGATGTAAATGACACCGTCGGTTTGTATTGGTTGTTTTGTTCTTGCATCTTGCTCCTTTTTTTGTGGTTCCAGAGCATTGTTGCGAAGTAGCTGGCGCCTTTTTTGTTGTATTACCAGCGCAACAATTTGTGCCTACTGTTCTGTTATGAATTTTACATACGCAACTATTTGATTTGCTGCGATTGCACTTCATGCAAAGTAATTGAATATTTGAGGGGTTAC
>Ga0209702_10009025_pt1 | contig 11318 bp, 12 predicted proteins | sample FRY01_FD_187210 | JGI IMG/M metagenome (GOLD analysis project Ga0209702, IMG submission 187210) | Freshwater microbial communities from Lake Fryxell liftoff mats and glacier meltwater in Antarctica - FRY-01 (SPAdes) (version 2) | ecosystem: Environmental > Aquatic > Freshwater > Ice > Glacier... | reverse complement strand
ACGAATCAAGCAGTTCTTGCGTATAGACCAAATTAAGAGTCCGTTTTTGAAACTTGACGGCATCAGCACCTGCATCCTTGGCGACATCAATGAGTCTCTTCGCAATATCAAGACTGCCATTGTGATTAATGCCAATTTCCGCTATTATGAAAATGCTCATTTGCTTATCCTAATGCTTTGACCCGAATTCAAAGTGTGAGGTTCCCCAAGGGAAGTAGACGCTGATTTATGCAGCCCAGTTGGCTCCGACTAACCCTATGCGCGCTCAAATGCCAAATGCAACTTTCTGGGGAGGAGATTAAGCCACCCCATGTTTGATGCAGTGCCTGGTTATGTACCGTGTTTTGTGTAGGCAGATTTCTTTAATTACGCCATTGTCAATTGCTTGAATTGTAACTCGAGTTCGAACTCGACTGGTGAAAGCACGCCTAGCGCTGAGTGCAGTCGTTGGCGATTGTGGAACATCTCGATGTAATCGGTAATCACATGCACGCCGAACTAGTCGTTCAAGCACTGCAGAGAGCGGCCTTCACCCGTCAAAATAATTGTAGGGAAACAATTTATCACACTGATCGTGGATCGCAATTCACTTCCCGTGGAGTCGTCGACCAGTGCAACCAAATGGGTTTGGTCCGCTCGACGGGTGCGACCGGTTCGTGTTACGACCATGCCACAGCAGAATCGTTTTGGTCAATTTTCAAACACGAGTACTACTACCGACACGCCTTCACCACTCTCGAAGAACTCATCGTCGGAATTGAAGTGTTCATGCACCGATACAACCAAGTCAGGAGGTACTCCAAAATCGGACAAACCAGCCCGATCAAATATGAGATAACGTTAACTGCAGCCAATCAGGCTGCATAAATCAGTGTCTACTCTTTCCGGGGAACATCAATTCATCATCCATCCCGATAAGACAGCTGTACGACCACCTGATCTAGTCACACGAGACCGCACTGTCCATGCACCGAACCAGTTGTGGCTAGCAGACATCACATATTGCTCAACATGGAAAGGCTGGCTGTAGGCGTCATTCATCATGGATGCGTTTTCTCGGATGATCGTCGGCTGGGAAGTCGCACCCCACATGCGCACCGATCTGGTGTTGGACGCATTAGAAATGGCAACCTGGCAACTCCAAATCGCCAACGGTTGCGTGCATCAAAGCGATGCCGGTTCGCAATATACGTCTCTTCGATACACCGACCGTCTCGATGTTGCTGGCCTGGCGGCATCGATCCGAACCATCGGAGATTCCTACGATGACGCAATGGCCGAAGCGCTCAACGGAACGTTCAAAGCCGAACTCGCCACACTCCATGGACCATGGTGAACACGCCACCAACTTGAACTCGCAATCATCGAATGGATCGACTGGTACAACCACCGACGACTTCACTCAGAGATCGGTGACATCCCACACGCCGAACAATAAAGAAACTGGTATCGTCAACGAGATCTGGTCACCACGACCGGAAACCTATAAACTGGCACTGCGCCCAAAGCGGGACACTTCAAACAGATGAGCCGAGATTAGACTCAACAAATTATTATTGGGGCATCAAATTTGATTTCAGTAAATTTTTTTGAGCATAAGGTGGAAATTTATTGAAAAAGAGTCTATTAATTACCATTAGAAATAGTTACGTATTTGGAGAGTACGCGCAAGAACTTCTTTCCGATCTTGGTGAAGAATTTGATATCACCGTTTTATTACTGAAATGGAACGTCCCTAATTGGTTAAACATATTGTTGTCTGAACTTGACAGAAAGAAAAAATTACATTACAGGATAGTGCCAAACCATAGTTTTAGATTATTTCATCAACCATTTTATGTTAGGGTCCTTGGTGAACTCGCTGATGCGCCTTACGATATCCAATTCTCTGATTCGTACGCTAATGGTTTGTCGCTTTGGGCAAGCGCCAATCTTGTGAATCCCGAAGCCAAACGGTACTGCTATTATCCCGCAATGTCGCAGCTTGCTGGTGTTCAGATGTTTGGAAACAATCCGCCACCGGCGCCTCCTAGAAGATCCTCATTCAGCAAAGCAATTAGTATTTTTAAACTTCGTGGACTTCGAGCAACTATCTTTGTGTCACGTAGTGCACTAAACAATTACTCCCGCAAGTTTTTTACTAATTTGTTTTGTAGCGCAAATTTTAGTGATGCGTATCATCATTGGACAATGTTGAGTGTTTCCGGATTTGATGAAATGCTATTTGATCAACCCGAGGCAATAACTCTATTCAATGCGGTAGCCTTAGGGCCCAAAGCCATCAGAGTTGCTTCACCTGGCTTGAAGTCGGTTAGATTTGCGGAGTCAAGTGTGAATCGTCAAGAAAATAGACTTCTGCTTTTGTCTCCTTTTTGTGAAGATACGGGTTTTAAGAAAGTAGAAATTGACGACTTCATAAAGTACGTCATTACAGTATGCCAACGCTTTGAGATTGGTAAAATTGACTTTCGACAGCATCCAGTAACAAGTGGGTTATTAAAACGTGAAGCGCGCAAGATCACTAACAGATTCGAGATTCCAACAACAATAATTGGATCTGATTGTGCTGTCACTTCAATAATCGGAGACTACGTTGGAATATTGGGGCATACATCTTCTGCTTTGGGACTGTGTCGTGATTTTGGAATGGGCGGATTCGTCATTTGTATCGATGATGACCGATTTGCAGCTGAGCACCCCACATCCCCTCTATCTCAGATCCTTTTTCGGACGACCACACTCGGATTTATAGATCAAGATTTCAACATTCGAATGCCGTTACCGGAACTCATACAAGCGGAGGATGTTTTATCCATTAAAACTCTGCTCAACTCGCAGTCGTAATCGTTACCGGGGGCTTTTAACCACTTGTGGGGCTATTTAGAATCTAACTTCAAACCTCATACTTATCCGGGAAGATGTAAATCTCCGCTGTTGGTGAAGGAATGCCAGAAACCACTGGACTTCGAGATCTAGTTGCAACATCACGAGCAGTGCGCTTTCCTTTGAGATGGCACGTTTAACGCGTTTTGTGCGGTGGCGTAGCATCGCGAAGGTGGACTCGATTGGGTTGGTTGTACAAATTTGCAACCTGTGTTTGGCTGGAAAATCGTAGAAGGCAAGCAGTGAGCCACGGTCTTTCGTGGGACGCTCAACGGCTTTTGGATATTTCACGCCACATTCCTCTTCGAAAATTGATATCGTGTGCTCAGCTTTTGCTCTGCTCTCGGCCATCCAGATCTGGTGTAGGTCGAATTTGGTTTGCGTCTTGGTGCTCTCTGGCAGGTATCTCAAAACATTTCCAATTTTGTGCATCTAACAACGTTGATGCCTGGTCGACGGATAGACCTTTGACAGTGCCGCCCTAAAGCCCGTTGCCCCGCCGCCGGTGGCGAGTTTGGCGGCGTTCATCCCGGGATTTTTGGCGACAATCAATATTTCATTCCAACTTTGGGTCGACTCGCGTACGCCGTCTTCCAAAACAATCATGTGCTTTTTCCCTGTTCGTCGACGCCTATCAATACCAGTAAACAGATCTTGGGGTTGTCACCTCGGATCTTTTGGTAGAGGCCATCGGTGTAGAGGTAGGTGGAGGTCACCTCGGAGAGTTCTCCGGTTGACCATTCGTGGCACTGTTTCGTCCAGTCATGCTTCAAATCTAATAGCACCGAAGGGGTCAGTTTCTTGGCGCCTTTGGCGAGCACCACCTCGAGCACTTTAGCGACGTCGCCTTCGGAGATGCCCTTCAGGTAGAAGAAATCAGCCCAAGCTGATATCGACACTGAGTGGCGCAGATACTTAGGAATCATTGACGAAGTGAAGTTCACTGGCTCACCGTCGTGTGTACGAATTCGTGGGACTCTAACGCTCATATCGCCGGTGGCGGTAGTGATAACACGCTCGGGTAGGTAGCCGTTACGCACCGGGTCTGGGCCGTCGTCGTGTCGACGTCGAAGTCGGGGGGTTATAATTGTCATGGTCTAGGCTCTTTATGTCGGGTTGATTTATCAAATAACATTCAACCCGGAACCCAGACCCACCTAACGGTTTGCAGGTAATACCTCGACCAAGGGACCAAACACAACTTTCCCTCATATCCAAGAATTCTCATTCATGCCGGTGAGAAACATATACACATATTTGGGTCTTTCTTATTGCGGGAGTTGCAGGCGGAAATGTTGGTGTCTGCAGTTGCTTTGTCTACTATTCACAACGGGTTTCAAGTTTTTTAAGGAGGAAGTAATTAGGTCTAATCGTTTATGCGTATTTGTCGGGATTTATAACGGCGCACAATATTTGGACAGACTATTTGAGAGTCTGATGGATCAAGTTGATCAAGATTTCGAACTTGTTGTCATTGACAACGCGTCAGGTGATGAGTCATGGTCGAAATTGCAGTCTTGGAAAAATACATTTAATGGAAGAATTAAACTGTCAAGGAACCAGTCCAACGTTGGGGCTGTTGGATCCGTCGCGTCTAATTTTGAGCTAGTTGATTGTGACTGGATAACGTTTATGCACCAAGATGATATTTATTTGAATAATCATATTGAAGAACTAAGGCGCGGCATTATGCAGAGTGAACCTGATGTTGTCGCGGTTTCCACATCCATGGGGTCGATTGATAGCTTAGGCAAACGAAGACTTGGGCCGCCACGGGCAAATTGGATGTCTAATAAAAATGACAAGTTGGACAATTTTATACAAAACCTTAGAATCCAAAGTTTGCCATACCCAGCCACCGCGTATAAAAGTGAATTTTTTGGAACACTGTTTCCGCCAAGTGATCTTACATCATCTGGCGATACCGAGATAACTCTTCGGCTCTGTGCGTTTGGTAAATTTCGATTCGTTGATCGTGAGACAATGTATTACAGGGAGAACCCAATGAGTGAATCGCATTCGATAAATGAACTTGAGAGAAGGATCGGTATGGCAGCGGGACTATGCCGCGTTTTTTGCTCCGAAGAGTTTAAGTCACTTCTTTGCCAAATTGATGTGAGCGAGCGTTCTAAATTTGTAAGTGCTATAAATGACTCAATTAATGTGCGCTTCAACTCCAGCCCCATATCAACGTTCATACGACTGATTGCGAATGAGGTTATGGCCACCCAGTTTGGTCACAAAGAACCAGCCTCAATTACGAACGCAATAGAACTATACGGCGCTTTGAACGCTTCACAAGCATCAATTATCTCAGAACAAAGGTTAGAGTTATTGGTGTTAGGATCGCGAGACTCCCACGTCGGTAGGCAAAGATTAATTTCTGATTCTGACAGCCAGAATTTTGCTTCTTTAGCAGAATTTCCGCGCCCAAATGATGTTGATATTGATCGCCGAAAAATGGTTACCGAAAAGCTATTTTCCAACAAACTTGCGGCAGTATTGCCATACCGAATTAGGAAGTCCATCCTCTTTCCAATGCTCAGGATTTATGTCCGCCTAAATAGAAGAAGTCCATGGAATCACAAATGGAGGTAGCCGTTAAGTTTTTTCTTGGCGGCTTGTATGCTGATGTGCCGGTAGATCATATGGAATCTGGCGGAAGAACGTTTCGTGATTATTTCCAAGATCGTGCTTGGTTAACCTCAAATGATGGTGGTGAACCAGTCAAATTTGTTTGTATCGAATGGTGCAAGCGTGATCTATCAATAGCCAGAGCGCATGGTATCGGCCAACGAGATTCGGTTTTGATTCGGCACGAGCCTATTTGTGTGCATCCCATGAGCTATCGGAAATCTATTGGTCGCAATTTCAGTCGAATAATAGAGCCGGGAAAGGATCCGGCACTTAACCCATTTGCGGTGCCGCGGTATCAGCAGTTACCTCTGACAATAAACGATGACTGGAAGCAGCGGATTTTCAATCAAGTTGTCATGATAAACAGCAACCAAATTAGCTTTGTAAAGGGCGAATTCTATTCTCTTCGTCGGCGGTGCGTCTACGAAATTGACGAGGTTTGTCTTTTTGGACGAAATTGGAACATAGGGACTATGAAGCGGGTAAGAATTGCGACAATCCATCTGTTGTTATGTCTTCGGGCTCTAAAACTGCCCCAAATAAGTAGCTTAGTTTATTGGTTTCGACGTCCAGTCAAAGCAATAGCATCGCCTGACTCTAAGGCTGAGGCACTTCAGCTCTTTGGTATTGCGTTGGTAATTGAAAACAGTGCCGAATTCTTAACCGAGAAAATTTTTGACGCGCTTACAAATCTATGTATTCCAGTTTACGTAGGACCAATCCCGTCTAACTTTGGAATTCCAGAGGATTTGTTCATCTACGCCGAACCGAATATTGAGGCAATTAAAAAAGCAATTTCGATTGCAAGACTTATCAATTATGTTGAATGGAAAGAGCGAACAATCAGATGGGTGACTTCACAAGAAACACGGCGTCAATGGAGCCCTGATGCCATAATTGGACAGATCTACGAATTGATCTATTGAGGAGTTTACTAAACGTCACTTAAGTAGAGAAAGTCTTTTGTTTGTGTCTATGAGCCAAAGGTGAGCCATGATTATTCAGTTAGCGGCTGACTAGAGTTTATATATATTCCCAATTAGGACCAACCCAGAACTCTCATAGATTCAATCCGTGTTCGATTGCATTGAATCTGCGAGTATGCAGGAATCTTGTGTTTGACATCTTGAAGTGATGACTCCGTGAACTTCGTAGTGGGGCTCGACATCGCGATTCAATGTTGTTGACGATGGTAGGGCGTGGGTTCAACATTGTGGACTGGTATACATCGTGTTTTGTGTAGTCGGATTACTTGATTTTACTACTGTCACCTACCAAGGAGGACAGTATGGGACGACGAGAACACGATCCGGTTCTTCGCCGACGGGCAATCGATTTGCTTGAGAGCGGAAAGTCCGTTCGAGAAGTGGCCAAGGAACTCGGGGTGAGTGGCCAGTCGATCTACGCCTGGCGACGTCGATATCGTGTTGACAGTGGTCAAGAACCTGGACTGACGACTACCGAAGCGAACGAGCTCAACGCTGCACGTCGCCAGATCAAGCACCTCGAAGCCGATCTGGCGGTTCATAAGTTGGCCACAGAGTTGTTGAAGGGAACCACCAACCCAAAAGCCGGCGGGCGGCCATCGCAGTGATGGTCGCCCGAGGGCATTCGATTCAACGGTGCTGTCGAATACTTGACGTGCCCGAAAGCAGTTTTTACTCGGAGCGTAGGCGAGTCCCGTCGGTGCGTAGTGTGCGCCACGCGCGGCTCACTGACGTCATTCGTCAAGTGCACAGTGATGCTCGTGGCGTTTACGGGGCAATGAGGGTGCACGCGGAACTCACGAAGGGGCTGGGGATCAATGTGAGTCACGGTACCGTGGCGCTTCTTATGCAACGCGCCAATATTCAAGGCATCACCGGACGGCGCAAACGTCACTATGTCCCACCACTGACCACGGCCAAGGATCTGGTTGATCGACAGTTCTCTCGAGATCTCCCTAACCAGCTCTGGGTCACCGACATCACCGAGCACCCAACTCCTTGCATTCCAATGGTCATCGCAACACCTGACCTGAGGAGGTTGGCTGTTGTCGGAGTTACAGAAACGAGAGTTTTTTCGAAGGCTGGATCGTGGTGGCACGGTTCGAGCAGCGGCATTGCATGTTGGTGTGAGCCCCGAAGTTGGTTATCGATGGATCCGTCTGGCGGGTTTGTCGACTCCGCGCGGGCGGCCTCGCCTCTACACCAGTGAGGAGAAGGCCAAGTTTATTCGATTGCTCAAAATCAAGGGCAACGTTTCACTAGTTGCCCGTGAGCTGGGCTTCGTTCGAGTCACTTGTTACAAGTGGGCTCATCAAGCTGGTGTATTCACTAGCAAGAGTGTCAGGACGCAGAGGGATAAATTCCTCAAACTGCGTTCCGAGGGGCTGAGCAGAGCCGAGGCAATGGAGTGAGTCGGCACCGATAAGCGAAGCGCGTCCGACTGGGATAAGGGCATTCGTCAGTTCTACGGCGGTCGCATCTATCCCGATGGTCGCGTGATCAAGTATCGAATTGCGGAGATACTGGCGAACGTGAATAAGCCACGAACCGCCTACTTCCACGGGGAGAAGGTCGACCTTGACCGACTTGAACGTCCCATCAGTTCTCGATTTCTCGGACTCCGGGAGCGGTTGCATGATCTACATCGACGTAGTCATTCGATTCGATCCATTGCCCGAGAGCTTGGCCGTGCGCCCTCGACTATCAGCCGTGAACTGCGCCGCGACGCATCGTCATCACTTGGCTATGTGCTCTACGGTGCGCGGCCGCTGCGCGATTATGTGGTCACCAATCTCCAGTCAAGAAGGTCACCGGAGCGGATCAGCCATCGACTCTGCAAGGACTTCTCTAACGATGCCAAGATGCGCGCGGCGACCGAAACCATCTACCAGGCGATCTACACGCCACATCCCGCAGCGTTGCAACACAAGATCACTCCGGTGACTAGGTACGGTCGAACCAGACGCAAACCTCGTCGCGACACTGCTCGTCGAACAACAAGATTCATTGACCCCATGGTATCTATCGCCCTTCGACCATCTGAGGCTGATGGTCGAAGGGTCCCAGGGCATTGGGAAGGCGATTTGATAGTCGGCAACTTGAACAAGTCCGCGATTGGCACCCTCGTGGAACGAGCAAGCCGATACGTCATGCTCGTTCACCTAGAAAAGATCGCACCGCGAAGACAGTGCGCGACGGACTCGTACACACGATGCAAGATCTTCCCGCACCGTTGCGAAGAACACTGACATGGGATCAAGGTGCTGAAATGTCCCAGCACAAATCATTCACCACCGCGACCAACATTGATGTGTACTTCTGTGACCCGGCGAGCCCCTGGCAGCGGGGCAGTAACGAAAACACGAATGGTTTACTCAGACAGTATTTTCCAAAGGGAACCGACCTGTCACGTCACAGCGTCGATGTCCTCAAGTTTGTCGCCGACGAACTCAATACCCGACCGAGAAAAGGGCTCAATTGGGACACACCAGCGGAGCGCCTAGATTCACTTCTAGAGTGGCAATAAATCCAAAGTGTTGCGACGACAACTTGAGTTCCGTGCTCTGACCACTGAGCTACTGGCCCCGATAGATAACGGTCAGAACTTACTGAACTTCTATCAGTCTCCCACCCTCGATGCGTAGGACGCGATCACAATACTTAAGGGTTGAGATGCGGTGCGAAACCACAACCATAGTCAATTTATGGTGGACTGATTCGAGTGCCTCGATGAATTCACTCTCGGTATCAAGATCAAGGGCGCTGGTAGCCTCGTCGAGTACCAACAGCGATGGCTCGTGATACAAGGCACGTGCGATGCCGATTCGTTGGCGCTGACCGCCAGAAAGTCGCACCCCGCGCTCGCCCGTTATCGTGTCGAGGCCTTCGGGCAGCGTGCCGATGAACCCGGTCAACTGGGCGACTTCGATGCTTTTTAAAATTTGTGCCTCGGAGATTTCATTATCGCCAATCCCAAACGCAATGTTGCGGCGGATTGTGTCGTCGACGAGAAAAATATCTTGCGGCACATAACCCGCCTCGGACTGCCATGATGACGTCGCCAGATCGACCGGATTGCCATCGACGATCACTTGGCCGCTACTTGGCGTAAGCAGGCCGAGCAAGATATCGACGAGCGTGCTCTTGCCTGCGCCGCTTGGGCCGATGATGCCCAGCGATTCGCCGGACTTGATGGTGAACGACGCGCCCTGCAGCACATTGGTCGTGCCAGACTCGTAGGCAAACGAAACGTCGCGGAACTCTATGGAGTTGGCGAGATGGATCTTCGACTTCGCGACCTCGTGCTCGTCGCTGATGCCAACCGTTTCGCGATGTACAAGATCGATTGCTGGTCGCACGTATCTGAGCTGGTTTGTAGCAACAAGGATTCGATTCAGAGATGGCACAAACCTAAACGAGGCGCCGACAAATAGCCCGAGAGCCGAGACCACCGTTTTAGGGTCGTCATTCTGGCTCAACATCGCCCCGACTACGACTATCAAGCCGAGAACGCCCCACAACTCGACCAAGTAAGCGGGCATGCGTTGTAACGTGCCAGACAGAACATCGACTCTGGCGACCCTGTGGCTGGTCTTAGCGAACCGATTTTGAAAGAAACTCTCGCGACCGAGCACCTTGACCTGCTTGACGCCACCCAAGGTCTCAGTAATGTTCTTGATAAATTCGCCGCGCAACTCGGCGCGCTGATTGCCATAACGGCTTAGCAGCGGCCCAATTATCTTTGTGTAGGTGACGCCGCAGATGGCAAAAAATATGACTAGCGCGAGCGAACCGACCGGCTCTGCATAAAACAACAGGGCCGAAATACCGATGACCGCTGCGATCTCGACAACCATTGTAAAAACTGAGATAAGGACGCCCAATGCGACCTGATCGATCTCCGAGGTCAGATTGCGCAACAGCGTGGCCGAGTTGGATCGTAGGTGAAATCCGTAGTCGACCCGGAGATAACGACCGAAAAGCCCGTCTTCTAGTGAAGCCCAAACTCGTGCGGTGAACCGAGACTGAAAATAGGTGACGAATACCAGGTAGATGTTCTTGATCAATACCACTACGCCAATCGACCCAAACCCAACCATCAGCATCTGAATCTGAGTAGTTGCGCCAAAAAAATTAAAAATAGGGCTCAGTATTGAACTATCGGGCGAAACATTGTCGCTTGTTAGCAAATTTACGAGAGGCACCAAAAGACCTATGCCGACGACTTCGAGACCCATGCCAATGAACACGAGCACACCCAGAACCGGAAGTTCGCGGCGCTGCGCCTTGGGGATCAGATCCCAGAGCTTGCGCGACAGTCGAATCTCGGTTGGCGCTTTATGGTTCGTGGGCTGGTTTGGCGGTTGGTTCATGGGGATTCGCTCAAGACTAATTTACGAGTGGGGATGTCGCCAATCTCGGAGTGAAGGCGTCGGTGAAAGCCCACCCGCCCAACACGAAACCGTCTGGTATCGTCAGCAAGATCTGGTGACGACGACCAGAAACCTATAAACGGGCACAGCACCAAACCCGGGGCGACTCGCTCGATGCTTTGGCGGCAATAAGCGTGGATGCATTAATCTGTACCGATGCAGTCTTTACGCCCGATTTGTACGGGCCATTGCGGCCGCATCCTAAAGTGATTGGTCTCAGCTTGATGGGAAGCGACTAGCACGCTATGTTCACGCGGCTGGAAATTAGGTACTGCTTAAGGTTGCTCGGGTTTATGCTGGCGCTCTTAATAGTTAGCGGAGTATCGCTCCCGCTAGCGCTTATTTCCTTGATAGCTGTCTCGCTGCAAGTTTTGGTCGG
>Ga0209702_10009024_pt1 | contig 11319 bp, 13 predicted proteins | sample FRY01_FD_187210 | JGI IMG/M metagenome (GOLD analysis project Ga0209702, IMG submission 187210) | Freshwater microbial communities from Lake Fryxell liftoff mats and glacier meltwater in Antarctica - FRY-01 (SPAdes) (version 2) | ecosystem: Environmental > Aquatic > Freshwater > Ice > Glacier... | reverse complement strand
GACCCAGAAAAGGACTCGGGGTACGATCCCCCTTGGCGGTTTACCGAGAGCTGCTCATCAACAACCCGCAGCACTCCACTGCAATTCACTGAAACCCAGGGTGTTGCACTTCAGTTTTGAATCCGACATGCATATTACATGCGGTAACAATGGTGAAGGAGAGGGTTTACCAGAAGGCCAGCAAACGGCCTTTGACGACTTTGGACTCGATGCGCTTGAGCGGGCTGTTCCCTTTTTTGATGCAATCGCCGCTCTTCACATCGAACACCCATTGGTGTTTGGGGCAGGTCAGGGTGCTGCCCTTCAGCGCCAACTCCGGTATGTTGGTGCTCTGGTGCGGGCAGCGGCTGTCGTACATCTGAAAAGTTTTCTTGCTGCGATAGACGAACAGGCCGCGACCCTCGCATTCGGTGCGCGTGACATCGCCGTCCTTGACATCGGTGCTGGCCATCACGTCGTGCCACTGGCCGGTCCGGGTCAGAGCCTCGGGCTGGAACGCGGGGATGTTCATGTCCAGGATGATGTCCACGGCCCAGATAATTTTCGCCAGCCCCAGCGCCGGGAACGCCATCAGCAGAGCATCCAGAATTTCCACTGGTGTGCAGCCCTCGCGCAGTGCCCGGCCCAGATACTGGCGCAAACCGCGTTCGGTCTGCGAATGGACCTTGGTGATGACCGAAATTAGATTCCGGGTCTTCGGGTCGAGATGTTTGCCTGCATCTTTGAGGAACGCGAAGTAATGGCCCAGCGCTTCGGGCCGGGCCTTGAGCAGATAGTTCAGTGCGTCACTCATGGGGAAAGTCCTTTGTGTTGGAAAAAAGAGGTGGGGTAGACCGTGGAGACGCGCCGCTGGCTAGCGCTGTCCCCAACGGATCAGGGGTGGCTTGAGCCTGAGCCTGCTGGCGCGGCTCACCATTGGGCAGATGGGTCTGGCACTCGTCAAACACCCGGCGGGTGCAACTGCGGCAGATATCGTTGTCGAGCAGTGGGTAGACCGCGCGCAGCGCATCGCCCTTGTGCGCCACGATGCGCCCCGCACCCAGTTCTTCGATCTGACCGCCGCGCTCCAGCACTTGCTGCACGCCAGCGGGCGCGCCGACCAGCAACAGTCCCCCGCCCAGAGCTTGCCGTCGCTGCGCCTCGTGCGCCAGCATTGCGGCCCCGGCGAGGTCAATGAAGTTGACGCCGCGCGCAAGCAGCAGCAGCCACTTTCTCTGCGGGTCGGCAACATCGACGGCGTGCAGGTGGTGGCGAACATGCTCCACCGCGCCAAAGTAGATCGAGCCCTGGATGCGCAGCATCGCCATCTGCGGGCACACCGGTGCCTGCGGGCTGGGAGGCACCAGCTTGCGCGCCGGGTTGCCAAGCTCCGAGGCGGGCGCGGTGAGTTCCACCATGGCGGGTTGCGATGTGCGGTATAGGTAAAACAGCAGCGAGGTGAGCACCCCCAGAAACAACCCTTTTTCGAGGTCCACCAGGGTGCCGCCGAACGTGATGACGAGCACGATGCGCTCGCGGGAATGGCGCCGCAAAATTTGACCGATGTGCTTGAAGTCAATCAGCGCCCAGGCCACGATGAACAGGATGGCCGCCATGGCCGGCACCGGCAGGTACGCGGCCAGCGGTGCCGCGAAGACGGCGATGATCAGCAGAAAGACGGCTGACAGCGCCGCCGCCAGCGGGGTGCGAGCGCCCGAAGCATAGTTCAGACCGCTGCGGTTGAAGGAGCCGCTGGACGTATAGGCCGAGAAGAACCCGCCGGCCACGTTGGACAGGCCCTGGCCGATGAACTCTTGGTTGCTGTCGATGCGCTGCCCCGACTTGGCCGCAATCGAGCGGGCAATCGCCACCGCCTCGGTCAAGGCCAGCACCGCAATGACAAAGGCCGGAAAAAACATTGACTGGATGGCGCTGAAGGACAGGTTGGGCATCGACAAGGGCGGCAGTGAGGCCGCAATCGTGCCCACCGAGGCGATTGCGGTTTGCTCTGCGCCGAGTTGGCGGTTTAGCAGCACGGCAACAACGCTGCCTGCCACCATTGCCACAATCATGTAGGGCAGGCGCGCCAAATAACGCCGTGCCAACAGTCCGCAGATAAGCGTGACAACGCCGACCAGCGTGACCCAGAGGTGGGTTTCGCCAATGTGGTTCGCAGCGAAGAGAATGACCTCGTGAAAGTGCAGGCCACGCGGCACCGCTAGGCCAAAGAAGTTGCCAATCTGGCTTGCCATGATCAAGCAGGCGGCACCCGCGGTAAAGCCCAAAATGACGGTGTGGGAGATAAAGTTGACCAGGGCCCCCAGGCGCGCCAAGCCCATGGTGAGTTGAATCAGCCCCACCAGCAAGGTGAGGGTGAGCACCAAGCCGATGTAGTGCGCGCTGCCGGGCTGGGCCACCGGGCTGACGGCGGCGAATACGACGATGGAGATGGCCGTGGTGGGGCCGGACACCAGATGCCAGCTCGACCCCCACAGCGCCGCCACGATGGCGGGCACCATGGCCGCATACAAGCCATATTGCGGCGGCAAGCCGGCAATGCTGGCAAAGGCAATCGCCTGCGGCAACACGATCATCGCCCCGGTGAGCGCCGCCGACAGATCGTGCTTAACCGATTGAGACGTGGCGCGCGGCCAGCCGAGGAACGGAAACCATCGGGACAGGATCGCGGGCGAGATCATTAAAGTGCCGGTTGCCTACGCGTGGGCTTGCTGCTTCCGATGCGAGCGCATGCCACTGATCAGTGCGCCCAGCACGATGGCCGCGCCGCCGACCAACGCCACTATCATGATCCAGAAACTGACCTGCTTGAGTAGCGCAGCGGTGTTGGTGGCGATGGGTGCTATCCAGCCCAGTTCGGACAGATAGACCGGGATGATGAAGCCGCGCGAGAACAGCACCAGCATCATGATCACACCCATGACCACCTTGACCATGTAGGGGCGCACATAGGTCGTGCCAATGGCGCCGAGCTGGATGCCGAACAGCGAACCGGCCAGGATCACCATCGCCAGTCGCAGATCGACGAAGCCGCCCCAGCCGTATTTTATGGTGCCGCCCAACCCCATGACGAAGGCGATCACCAGTTCGGTGGCCGAAGCCATCATCGACGGCAGGCCGAGTACGTAGTGCATGGCGGGCACGCCGACGAAACCGCCTACCGCGATGGTGGCGGCCAGCATGCCGGTGGCAAAACCGATCGGCAGGGTAATCAGCCAGGGAATGTGGGCCTTGGCACCGGCGGAATAAAAGCGCGGCCCCAGCCAGCGGACCTGGTGCACCCAACGTGCCAGGCGTGTGACTTGCTCGTCATGCCCGGTCGCCCCGCGCCGGTACAGGTTCCCGGCATCGATCATGACCCAGGTGCCGACGATGGAGAGCACGACAACGAAGGCGAACGAGACATAGAGGTTGGAGCCGGCGTCTCCCAGGCGGGCCTTGACGTCTTCCTGCACGCCCGCGCCATAGAGCATGCCCAGTTCGGCCGAAAGGCCGAGAATCAGGCCGACTTTCAGGTCCACCTGGCCGAACTTGTAGCGTTTCCAGGCGCCGACCAGCGCTTTCGGAAATTTGTGGCAGATGTTGGAGGCCACGGCCACGATGCCGGGCACGCCCATGGACATCATGGCCGGCGTCAGCACGAAGGCGCCACCCGAGCCGATGAAGCCCGACACCATGCCGCCGACGAAGCCGACGAACAGCAGGAACATGACGTTGCCCAGGCTGAGATCGATGAAGTTGAGTGAACTGGCGTCCATGATCGTCCTTGCTTATTTCGATTGCTTGGGTTTGATGCCCAGCACGTCCCAGAACAGGCCGGTGAAGGCGCCGTGGAAGATCGATATCAGGAAAGCCACGCTGACGGGAAATAGGAACCCCCAGCCACCCTGTTTGCACAGGTTGATCACTTCCTTCTCATAGATGAAGAGCAGGACGTAAATGGACACCACGACGGAGCCCAGGGAAAACAACTTGAGCAACTTCAAAACAGGTCTCCATACATGTAGGAACGGGAAGAATGGATTGCAACCCAAAAGTGCTGGCACAACCATACTCCAGATGGGTAGCTGGCATGCCGTTCAGCGTGGCTACAATGGCCGCTCTTGCGCGCGCCGTGAGCAGCTGCCTAACTTTCCGAACCGAGGTCGAGCCGTGAATGTGACTGTCCCCGATTTCACTGAATCAGAGCGCGAACTGGTGGCCGATGACCTGATCCGTGAACTCGGACCGGTGTTCGGCTTTGCGCCCGGCACGTCCTTTGCCTCTAGGAATCCTTGACAGAATGCGCACCCCATGAAAATCTGCATCGTCTCCGACAGCCATGACCGCGCTCCCATGCTGGCAGCGGCGGTGGCTGCTGCCAAGCAAGATGGGGCGCAGGCCGTCATCCACTGCGGCGACGTGATCGGGGCCATGACCTTGCGGCCGCTGATTCAACTCGGCTTGCCGGTCCATGTGGTGCATGGCAACAATCTGGGCGACCCGCTCGCGTTATTCAACTTGTGCGCTTCTTCAGGCGGGCTGATCACCTACCACGGCGCGGATATCGACTTGGTGCTGGCCGGACGCCGCCTGTTTGCCACCCACTATCCGCACTACGGGCGCGGTCTGGCCTGCACCGGCGATTACGACATCGTCTGCTGCGGCCATTCCCACAAGGCCAGCGTGCTGCAGCAGCCCACCCTGAGCGGGAGCACGACATGGCTGGTGAATCCGGGCAGCGTGGGGGGGCTCGGTGCGCCAGCGACCTGGCTGCTCGCCGATCTTGCCAGTTTCGATTTCGAAATCCGACGGCTGGACTGACCTACCCAAACGGGTAGTATTTTCTTCAATTTTTTCGTTTACCATCGCTCGCAGGTGGGCACCGGGACCGGGATAACCGGAATCTTAACCAGGGGCTCGACGCAGTTCTGCAATCGTGATAATCCTGTGGCTAATAGCAGCCATATCCATGAGAAAAACCTAATGCTAATGAATAATCCCTTCTCCGAGCTTTCGTCGTTTATATCGCCCATGGTCATGCAGGGATATGTCATCTTGATGGCCTTGTTGGTGGTCGGCGGAACGATCCTTGACATGATCCATAAGAAAAGTGCCCAGTACTTTTTCGAAAATGCGAAAAAAGCGAAGAAGAGCGCAAAACGGTCAGTGGGTGCTGGGGAAAAAGCATCGATTGCGGTTCATGTGCTAGTGCAAGAAGTACTAACCTCTGGTGAATTTTGCAACGTAAGACGCAGGCTTTCCCATCTGTTGACCATGTACGGCTTCATTATATTCGTGGCGACTACCGCCATTATGATATTTGGCTATCCAACGTCGGCGACGCCTGCACCTGCCATTCTGCCGCAACTGTGGCATATCGGCGCACTGATGTTGGCTGTTGGTGGATATTGGTTCTGGTTTTTTATCCGGGTTGATGTGTCTGCAGAAGGCCTTTCTTGGTATCGCATTGAACGCGCAGATATATTTATTCTCTCGTTGCTCACCACCGCCACGTTCGGCCTGATCTGGTCCTTTGCGCAGTCGCAAGGCATTGCCGGATGGTCCACCCTGTTCTTGGTTTTGTTCATTGTCTCGAACACGACGCTTTTTGCCACCGTACTCTGGTCCAAATTCGCGCATATGTTCTTTAAGCCCGCTGCCGCTTTTCAGAAACGTGTTACCCGTGCAGACGAATCAAGAGAAAATTTACCTGCTGATTACGATCTGACGGACCCTAAAGTGCAAGCACTATTCCCGGATATCCCGCAATACATGGGCAAGAAACCAGCTTACATGGGGCTTGGCATCAAGCGTGAGTCACCTAACCACTACTAGCATCCATTCAACTTTTATTTGAGTAAAGAGAAAAATTATGCCAACTTTTGTATATATGACTCGTTGTGATGGTTGTGGACAGTGCGTTGACATCTGCCCGTCGGACATCATGCACATCGATAAAACGCTTCGTCGTGCTTACAACATTGAACCCAGCATGTGCTGGGAGTGTTACTCCTGTGTGAAGGCCTGCCCGCACCAAGCCATTGATGTGCGTGGTTATGCAGATTTCGCGCCATTGGGTAGCTCGGTACGAGTGCTTCGTGATGAGGAAAAAGGCACGATTGCCTGGCGCATCAAGTTCCGTAACGGTCAAAAAGATATGGAGCTGTTGGCACCTATCACGACAAAACCGTGGGGCACGGGGACTCCTAAACTCGCAGACGAACCTGCACCAAGCCAGTCAATACGTGACAGTCATCTATTGTTTAGCGAGCCGAAATATATCTCTATGGATGATGCCGGCTTGCGCACACTCAAGACTGCCGGCTTAGAATTAAAAGAAGGAGTGTACTACTAATGAGCTACAAGACTATTATTGAAGACGATATCGATATTCTGGTAGCCGGTGCCGGCATGGGTGGTACCGGTGCAGCATTTGAAGCCAGATATTGGGGCAAGAACAAAAAAATCGTCATTGCCGAAAAAGCAAACATTGATCGCTCCGGTGCGGTCGCCCAAGGTTTGTACGCGATCAACTGTTACATGGGCACACGCTTCGGTGAGAACAATCCGGAAGATCACGTGCGTTATGCGCGTATGGATCTGATGGGTATGGTGCGTGAGGATCTGGCTTTTGACATGGCGCGCCACGTTGACTCCACGGTACACCAGTTTGAAGATTGGGGCCTGCCGATAATGAAAAACGCGAAGACGGGTACCTACCTGCGTGAAGGGCGTTGGCAGATCATGATTCACGGCGAATCCTACAAGCCGATTGTTGCCGAAGCCGCGAAAAAATCAGCTGACAAGGTATTCAACCGTGTCTGCGTCACCCATCTGCTGATGGATGATTCCAAGGAAAATCGCGTCGCGGGTGCTGTAGGCTTCAATGTACGTACGGGTAACTACCACGTCTTCAAGTCCAAGACCGTTATCTGTGGTGCCGGTGGTGCCTCTATGATCTTCAAACCGCGTTCAGTCGGTGAAGGTGCGGGTCGTGTCTGGTACGCACCTTGGTCATCGGGTTCTGCGTATGGTCTGATGATCGAAGCCGGTGCGAAGATGACGCAAATGGAAAACCGTATCGTGCTGGCACGATTCAAGGATGGTTACGGTCCCGTCGGCGCCTATTTCCTGCACCTCAAGACCTATACCCAAAATGGTCTGGGTGAAGAGTACGAATCCAAGTGGTGGCCGTCTGTGGTGGAAATGGTCGGCAAGGAATACCTGGATACCGAAGGACAGCACTTCTCCCACAAACCCATACCGACCTGTTTACGTAACCATGCCTTTATCTCTGAGGTCAATGCCGGTCGCGGTCCGATTCAAATGGTGACCATGGAAGCATTCCAGGATCCGCATCTTGAAGAGATTGGCTGGCACAACTTCCTCGGTATGACCGTGGGTCAAGCGGTACTTTGGGCGGCCACTGACGTCGATCCTAAATACGAAAACCCAGAATTAACAACTTCTGAGCCCTACGTCATGGGTTCACATGCTACGGGTTGCGGTGCATGGTGCTCAGGCCCGGAAGACGTATCGCCTCCGGAGTACTACTGGGGCTATAACCGCATGACCACCGTTGAAGGTCTGTTTGGTGCGGGAGATGCGGTAGGCGGTACACCACACGCCTTCTCATCGGGCTCTTTCACTGAAGGTCGTCTGGCGGCTAAAGCGGCGTGCAAGTATATCGACGACGGTAAGGGCGAAGGCATTGTCGTTTCTGACAAGCAAATTGCCGACCTGAAAGAAAAGATCTACAAGCCACTTGAGACCTATCGGGTTTATAGCAACGAAGTCGTTGCGGGTACAGTCAATCCTAACTTCATCAATCCAAGACAAGGTCTGGATCGTTTGCAGAAACTGATGGACGAGTATTGTGGTGGTTATGGTGTCAACTACATGACCAACGAAAAACTTCTCAGCATTGGTCTCAAGAAGATGAAAATACTTGAGGAAGATATGGAGAAGATTGCAGCATCGGATATACACGAGCTGTTGCGTGCCTGGGAATTACATCACCGTGTGCGTACTTCGGAAAGTGTGTTCCAACATACTTTATTCCGTAAGGAAACCCGTTGGCCTGGTTACTACTACCGTGGCGATGCGATGAAACTAGATGATAAAAACTGGCATGTGTTGACAGTTTCTCATCGTGATCGCAAAACAGGTGCCTACACTATGGAGAAAGCACCTCTTTACCATCTGGTAGCTGATAAATAGGGTTAAACAAATAATGGCTTGATTTTACAAGCCAGTTAATATTTGTTTGCTTAAAAAGGCCAACATTTTTTATATGTTGGCCTTTTTCTATAGTTTATAGTGCGCAGCTTTTATGTGATCAGTAGTCCTGCTAAACTAATACGTGTTTTAGATGAACATTAGAATAATGAATATTATTGAAAAAACAGATGAAGAGATTTTAGCGCTGGCGAACCCAATGTGGGCTGATCTTGTTAAATACTCGAACGAACAAAACTACGGTGCTTTCACCCGGCATTTCGCGGCGGCAATGATGCTGGGTGCGAATGAAATCGAGATGGGCAAACAGTTTGCAAGAAGTGACTTAACAAAAAATCTGTCAAGAAATTATGACTATCTCGGCATGATACGCCGTGGTGAACATGTCACGGTTCTGTATAAACAGCGACATTCTAAGAAAGAAGGTGAATGGCTGGGCAGACTGGTGCTGGGATATGATAAAGACAGGGTAAAAATCTTTGGTGCAACGATGTTCTAAGACGGCATCATCTATAACAGGCTACTCTGGTTATGTCAGATACGATACAAAACGAAAAATTCGTTGAATTGAATTACAAGGTCATCGATGAAAAAACCGGTGACGTACTTGTTACCGTGAATTACCCCTTGGGTTATGTCCATGGTGTGAATGATGTGATGTCTGAACAGGTGACAAAACATCTGGATGGAAAGAAAGTCGGTGACATCATTGAAGTGCCGGTTGACACTAAACTTTTATATGGTGAGAGAGACGAATTGCTGGTGTTTACCGATCACATCGAAAATGTTCCTGAAGAATATCGAGAGATCGGTATGACCATCATCATGGAAAATGAAAAAGGTAAACCCAGAAACTTTATCGTTACCCGATTCGATGACAAGACATTAACCGTCGACGGTAATAATCCGTTGTGTGGCAGAGAAGTGATTTTCAGGCTGGAAGTTTTGACGATACGTGATGCTACTGATGAAGAAGTCGACCTTGGCGGGGCTGTCGGCGCCGACCCGGACATCAATGAAATTCTCAGCCGTACCTAAATGAACTATTCACAGACTTACCTATTTTACCCAGACAATAAGGCCTTAGAACGTGCAATAGCCTTTGCTATAGGGTTGCTGAGTGAAGAATTGGCTGATGCGGCTACGCCAGATACCAAGGTAACTGTAGCAGATAATTTTCTTCATACGCGAGGGAATTATGAACAGCACCGTTTCAGTTCCAATATCCTTGAACGTGCGCGTGAGGCACTTGAGGTAACACTGACAGACAGATATCGCAATCAGGAACCACTCGCCTGGGCTGAGACGCAGAATAGTCTTGGAAACATTCTTGCGGCAATGGGGCAACAGCTAAGAGATGTTGAATTGTTTGAAAAGGCCATTCAGTGTTTTAACAATGCGCTAGAAGAGTTTCACCAGGAAAAGTCACCCCTCGCCTGGATAGAGACACAATATAACCTGGGAACTGCAAAGCAAGCTCTCGGTAGAGAAGAAAGCGACTCGGGATTATTAAAAGCATCCATTAATGCTTATACCAATGCGTTATTGGGATGGTCTCGAAAAGAGACGCCTGATGAATGGGCATCGGCCATGCATCAACTTGGTGCTACTTTCCATACACATGGCAAACTTCTGAAAGGTAACCGTACTTTTCAAAAGTCCGTAGTTGCCTATAAAAATGCACTTGCCGTATTCAATGCTGATAATTACGCATTCGAGTTAGTCGCTACACACAATAATTGTGGCGCGGCACTGCATCATTTGGGTGAATCAGAGGAAAATCCGGAACGCCTGGAAGAGGCCATAAGATCTTATGAAACGGCATTGATAGTATGCATGGAGCAACAACTCCCCATTCATCTGGCCGTCCTGTGTAAGGTAAACAGGGCTACTGCACGATGCGTGCTGGCTGAGTTTACAAAAGATGCTTCAGTTGCCGAGGAAGTAGCCGATGAGTTTGAATTGATTATCGAATGTTTTCCGCATGCCCTGCAGCCACTCTGTTTAAAACATTGCGAGGAGCAAATGAATAAGGAGAAATCGTTAACACTTGCGATTAGCTCTCAATTATAAATAGCCGTGAATGACACAACATTATTTTTCTAGTAACACAACGAAGGGGTTTAAAGTTTAATGTCTGATGAATTACAGGGGGAAATACAGAGGGCAAAGCGAGACCCCAATAACCCATGTCTGTTTTGTAGAGACCCCAAAGGGGTATCCCTGAGTAACGAACTGGCGTACAGCGCGCGCGATTCGTACGCGGTGAGCCCAGGTCATACGGTGGTCATCCCGCGTCGCCATGTCGCTAGCTTTTTTGAGCTGACACCCGAAGAGATCAACGCCTGCATGGCGCTGATAAACGAGGAGCGAAAGTTGCTGGACGAAGAGTTTAAACCCGACGGCTACAACATCGGCGTTAACATAGGGCCGGCGGCTGGGCAGAGTATTTTCCATGTCCATATTCACATCATTCCCCGTTATATGGGTGATGTTGAAAATCCCCAGGGCGGTGTACGGCATGTGATTCCCAGGAAGGGACATTACAAGCGATAGATAGTATGATTGCGTCAGTTCAGTGGGAGGTGCTGACGTACCTGTTTAAATTCCTCCAGTTTCAACCATTAAGGAGTTATGACTATGAGCGAAGCACCTAAAACTAGGATCAAGGTTCCCGACGGTAAGAGTCGTTTTCTGATAACCCGTCAAAAACCGGCAAATGAAAAGGGCTATATCGGCTATGACACCATCTGGGAACCGTTCCAGAAAGAAGTGCCCTACAGAACCCCTAAGACGCCCTAAAGCAGTCGTCCGCGCGGTACCTGGATGGACACGCGGTTACTAGAGTCAGCTTTATTTTGTGATATGCACGCTTTTATAGCGCGCTTTTTTTTGAAATACGAGAAATTAACAGTAACTTGGTAGTGGAAAATGGATTCGTAAAAACCAGCTATTTTTGAATTTAAAGCTTAAATAGTCCAGCCTGCAAAACCCTCGAAACCCGCATAAAACCTCACATTTTTGTGCAATAGCGGTGCACCAAATCCCTCATAAAACGTTATTTGAAGAATAGATTCTTGAGGGATTTTGACATGAACACAG
>Ga0209702_10009023_pt1 | contig 11321 bp, 16 predicted proteins | sample FRY01_FD_187210 | JGI IMG/M metagenome (GOLD analysis project Ga0209702, IMG submission 187210) | Freshwater microbial communities from Lake Fryxell liftoff mats and glacier meltwater in Antarctica - FRY-01 (SPAdes) (version 2) | ecosystem: Environmental > Aquatic > Freshwater > Ice > Glacier... | reverse complement strand
CAATCCCATCCGCCAGGGGATCGAGTTCGACCGGATCGGGCGGCGCGTGGCCTATCATTTCTTTCGCCGCCACCCGGGCGACAGCACCGATCCGGGGCTCGCGGGCGAGATCGTGCGGGTGCCCGCCGCGGAAGTGATCCATGTGATCGACCCGGTCGAAGGGGGTCAGCTGCGCGGGGTCTCAAAGCTGGCTCCCGCCATCGTGAAGCTTTTTCTGCTCGACCAGTATGACGATGCCGAGCTGGACCGCAAAAAGGTCGCGGCGATGTATGCGATGTTTGTGACCTCTCCAGCGCCGGAGAACCCACTCGCGCCGGACGATGAAGATGGGCAAGACGGAGTAGAGATCAGCCCCGGCCAGATCGTGCGACTGGATCCGGGCGAAGATGTCACCATCGGCCAGCCTGCCGATAGCGGCGGCACCTACGAGCCCTTCCAGTACCGAACCCTCCTGCAAATCTCGGCAGCACTGGGCATTCCCTATCCATATATCGCCAATGACATGGTGAAGGGGAACTTCTCGAATTCGCGCCTGGCGCTGATCGAGTTCCGCCGCCGCGTCTCAGCTTGGCAGCATTCCGTCATGGTCTGGCAGCTTTGCCGTCCTGTCTACGCGCGCTGGATGGACGCCGCCGTGTTGTCAGGGGCCCTCACGCTGCCGGGCTATGAGGCCAACCGCAGCCAACTCCTCGCCGCCGATTGGCTGCCGACGAAGTGGGACTGGGTCGATCCGCTGAAAGACGCCAATGCCGAAATCGCCCAGATCGAGGCGGGCCTTAAATCCCGCACGCAGGCCATCGCCGAACGTGGCTATGACGCAGAACAAGTAGACCGCGATATCGCGGCGGAACGCGCTCGCGAACGCGCGCTGGGCCTCGACTTCCGTCGCCCCGGTTCACCCGCTCAAGGCGTGAAGGCTTTGTCGGGCCAGGAGGCGGATGGGAGCTCAGCCGACAACACCGACCAGACAGATGAAACCGATGACGCGGAAGAGCGTCCGCGCGAAGGAGAGGACCAGCCGGAAAGGGGATGATTACCCCAGCAACAACCGAACCCCGGGCAATCTCGCAGCTTTCCGGTCGAAGGTGACAAGCTCGGCAGCACCTGCGCGCCGGGCAGCGGCGGCGATCATCAGATCGGCAAAGCCAAAGCCGTCATTGCGGTAAAGATCCAGCGCGGACCCGACATCATCACCCGCCTCAATCCGCACCTCGGTCGAGGACAACAACCCATCCAGCGCCCCTGCAATCTGCGCGCGCCCGTAGCCATAGGCGCGCTCCAGAACCCACACGAGTTCGATCAACACCTCGCGGCTGACAAAGCCAGGCTCAGTATCCGTCAACTGGTCGAAGATATCGCCCGCGATCCGGGCCTGATCGGCGTCGTCCTGCACAAGGAAACGCACCAGCACATTGGTATCAACGGCGATCGCGGATCAGGCATCATGCTTGCGGCGGCACCGCTGGCGATGGCCTCGTCCATGGCCTCCATCGTCACGGGGGCCTGACCCGGGCGCGCCAGCACCCCGCGCAGTTCCTTGACCGAGCGGGCCTTCAGGATGCGGACCTCGCCGTCGAGGATGACATAACGCACCCGGTCCCCGCTGGTCAGGCCAAGTGCTGCCCGTACATCGCGGGGCAAGGTCGTCTGGCCTTTGATCGTCACGGTTGATTCCTGCATGACCTTATTCCTTACAAATTACTGCATCACATTACCTTATGGAGATTGGAAATGCAAAACCAAACAAAGGACCAATCCTGATGCTGCATGCCCGCATTGCCGCGCGCGCCTTCAATACGCCGCTGCTGATTGAGCCCTCCAAGGCCATGGCGTTTCTCTCCGGCCTTGGGCCGCGCATCCTCGGGCGCAGGGTCGAGATTGGTGACGATAGCGGCGCCTTGGAAAGCACAGTCGTCCCGCCCGCGCGCGCCAGCATCTTGGCCGGTGGCATGCTGAACAATTTCCACCAGCATGGTGAGGCGCCCTACCCAGTGGTGGATGGTATCGCCGTGATCGAAATCTCCGGCGTGCTGATCCATCGTGGGGGTTGGATCGGACAATCCTCGGGCCAGACCAGCTATGAGGGGATCGCGGCCCAGATTGAGGCGGCAGCCAATGACCCTGCTGTGCGCGGCCTCGCATTGGAAATTGACAGTTTTGGTGGCGAAGTTGCGGGTGTTTTTGACCTCGCAGATCGCATTCGTGCAATTCGTGCCACAAAACCCGTCTGGGCTTTTGTGGCCGAACACGCCTTCTCAGCGGGCTATGCGCTGGCAAGTCAGGCAAGTCGTATCCTGCTGCCGCGCACCGGTGCTCTGGGCAGCATCGGGGTCGTTGTGATGCACGCCGATCTCAGCGGTCAGCTTGATCAAGACGGGATGCGGGTAACACTGATCCATTCAGGCACCCACAAGGTTGACGGTAACCCTTACGAGCCACTGCCCGCAGAGGTCCGAAACGACATCCAGCACGAGATCGACGTGCTGCGGTTCCTCTTCGCCGAGACCGTCGCGGCCGGTCGTGCCGGGCGGCTGAGCCTGGACGCCGCAATGGCGACTGAGGCCGCAACCTATCGTGGGGCCGATGCCATCGCCGCGGGCCTCGCTGATGAAGTGACCGACCTTGCGCGCGGCTTTGCGGCCTTCCGGCAATTGATGACCCGCACCCCAACGCTATCACCCGCGCGCGCACAGCGCGCATCCCTTCTCAACCCCAAACAGGAGGCACATATGGCCACCGAACATGATCCCGGCGACAGCCCACAGGACGTTCTTGATCAGGCGACCGAACCACAGGACGGCAATACAGACACGGCTGATGATCCGCCTGCCGCTCCGGCAACGCCCCAAGCGGCAACTGCACCGACGGCTCCTGCCGTAACGCAACCGGGCAATCTGGCGGAGTTATCGGCGCAGTTCCGAGAAGCCGCGGCAGAAATCGCCGAGATCGCGGCGCAGGCAGGCAGGCTCGGTGTCACCATCGACGCGGCGAAAGCGCTGCGCGAGGGCACATCCCCCGAGGCCCTGCGTCGCCTCGTGATTGAGCGCGCAAGTGCTGCCGCAGACGCACGCGACATTGTGGCCGCTCCGCCCTCGCCCGTCCGGCCGCAAGCGAAGGAAAGCCCGATCGTCGCAGCTGCAAAACGCGCTGCTGCAGCAGGCGGCCGGGCCTGACGCCCCTGCTATTCCCAGACAAAATCTCGACACCTCATTGCCTGACTGTCCCCCGCCGCACCGCCCCGGCGGGGGATGCCTTTTGCCCCCTTACACAGGAACGCCACCATGACCGTCCTCAACCAACCCCTGACCATGGGCGATGTCCTCAAATATGAGGTCAACCCGAACTACACCCGTGAGACCATCACGCTCTTGGCCGGCATGCCCTATCCGGTCGGCTCAGTCTTGGGCCGCATCACCGCCAGCGCCAAATACAAGCTGGCCACCAGCGGCGGCAGCGATGGCGCGCAGACCGCTAGCGCCGTGCTGCTCTACGCCGTCGACGCCACGCTGGCCGATGCGACTGGCATCGTCGTGGCGCGGGGCCCTGCCATCGTCTCGCGGGCGGCGCTCGCTTACGACGCCACCGTCGATGACGCTGCCAAGATCACCACCAAGATCGGCCAACTGGCAGCAGCCGGGATTATCGCGCGCGACACTGCCTGATCTTTCCAGACGCGCGCCGGATTGTTTGGCGCGGCCGGCCTTTTTCCCCCTCTTTCCCCAGGAGTCCCCCATGACCATCACCCGCAACCCATTTGATGTGGGCGGCTATTCGCTTGCCGAGATGACGCAGGCCATCAATATCCTGCCCAACCTCTACACCCGCCTCGGCCAGATCGGCCTTTTCCGCTTTGAAGGCGTCACCCAGCGCGCCATCGTCATCGAACAGCACGAGGGCGTGCTGAGCCTGCTGCCCTCGGTCCCTCTCGGCGCGCCCGCCACCGTCGGTAACCGAGAGGCGCGCTCGATGCGCTCGTTTGCCCTGCCTTGGATCCCGCATGACGACGTGATCCTGCCCGCCGACGTCCAGGGGATGCCTGCGCTCGGCCTCTCGGATGCCACCGATCCGCTGGTCGAGGTGATGAACCGCAAGCTGACGCTGATGCGCCGCAAGCACGCCCAGACCCGCGAATACATGGAAATGAATGCGCTGCGCGGCATCGTGAAGGATGGCGCTGGCACCACGCTCTACAACTACTTCACCGAATTCGGGCTTGATCAGATCTCGGTCGACTTTGTTTTTGGGACCGCAGGCACCAACATCCAAGGCAAAGTCCGCACCACCCTGCGCGCCATCGAGGACAATCTGATGGGCGAGACCATGACCACCGCCCACGCGCTGGTCAGCTCCGAGTTCTTCGACAAGCTGATCAGTCACCCCAAGACGGAAGATGCCTACAAATTCTTCTCGGCCACTGGTGGCCAGCCCCTGCGCGAGGACATGCGCCGGGCTTTCCCCTTCGCGGGCGTCCTCTTTGAGGAATATAACGGTTCGGTCACGCTCTCGAACGGCACTTCTGAGCGGCTGATCCCGACAGGCGAGGGCATCGCCTTTCCCATGGGCACGTTTGATACCTTCACCACCTATGGCGGACCCGCAAACCTGCTGGAAACCGCCAATACCATCGGCCTGCCGCTCTATGCCCGCCAGATGATGGACGCCAAGGGGCGCTGGATCGACCTGATGACGGAAGGCTCGATCCTGCCGGTCAACAAGCGCCCGCGCCTTGCGATCCGGCTCTTTAGCGCCGACTGAGGGGTTGCCCATGTCCGTCTTTATCGCTGCCATCGACAACGTCTTTTGCGATCCCAACATCGCCCGTGATGCGGTCTATGTCGCCGACGGTGGAACGCCCGTCCTCGTCCGCGTGGTCATGCGCCGCGCGGACGACATCACCGCGTTCGGCGACACGCGTCTGTGGTCGGAAACCACCCGCGTCGATCTTCGCGTGGCCGAGGTCCCCAACCCGCGCCCCGGCGAACGGATCGAGATCGCTTCCGAGGCCTTCCTCATTCAGGGCGAGCCGGTTCGCGACCGCGAGCGGCTCGTCTGGACCTTGGATTTGCGCCCCGCATGAAACTGAAGCTCGATATCGCGCCGGACATCGTCGCCATGATGGCGGCCGAAGTTGCCGCAGGCGAACGCGCCGTCACGGCCGCCATGCGCGAGGCCGGAACGGGCCTGAAATCCGCCTGGCGGACGCAGATCACCGGCGCCGGGCTGGGCACCCGGCTTGGCAATTCTATCCGGCTCGCCAGCTTCCCAAAGTCCGGCGACAGTCTGAGCGCGGCGGCCTTGGTCTGGTCGAACGCACCGGTGATCGTCGGGGCCCATGACACCGGCCCATTGATCCGGTCCAAGAACGGCTTTTGGCTGGCTATCCCGACTGCGGCCGCTGGCAAAAGCAGCAAGGGTGGACGGATCACCCCCGGCGAATGGGAACGCCGCGCTGGGTTGCGGCTACGGTTCATCTACCGTCGTCGTGGACCGAGCCTGCTGGTGGCCGAGGGGCGGCTGAATACGAAAGGTCGCGCTGTGGCGAGCAAGTCAAAAACCGGGCGCGGCGTGGCAACCGTGCCGATCTTCCTGCTGGTGCCGCAGGTAAAGTTGTCCAAGAGGCTGGACTTGGCGCGGGATGCAGAACGGGCGGTGGAAGACGTGCCCGGACTGATTGTGGCGAATTGGGGTGCTGGCAAGTTATGACAATCTTCGACTTGAAGAACTTAGACGAGACCAATAGCCTGAATACAAAGCGGAGTTGTTGAAATGCGCATCTTACAAAAGTCACTTCCCATTGCCTTGGCATTTTGCTTTGCCACCACAGTCTTCGCACAAACCGAAGATGCGCTTGCCTTTGAACTTGCGTCGATTGAGCAACAGATCACCGAGGTTCAGGCGAAAATCGCTATGTATGATGGTGGGCTGATCAAGGGTTTGGCTGAAGCCCGACTTGAGGCATTGCTGTTATCGAAAACCCTTATCGCGAATCGTATCTCAGCTGCCGAAAGCGGCGCGACAGTTGAGGTGATCGTTTCAGCAGTCCAACCTGACGAGGCTCGTGCACAGCAACTTCTCGGGGAAATGGCGTCGGCCCAACAGCGTATCGAGGAAGCTGAAAAGGAGGCGGCGAAGGGAGGTGGTCTCATGCAGGCACTCGCGCTTAGCCGTGCTGAAACAGAACGGCTGACATTGGCGCAACTGCAGATGGGTTATCTTCAAGCCAAGTATGGCATTGCGTTCCCCGTTGTAGCCGCTTCAACAACTCCGACGTCGGCTCCTGCCGCCGAACCATCCATGGCTGCGCAAAACACTGCACCAGCTGTCAGTGCCATCGCTTGGGCAGATCCGAAATATCCGGAGATCGACTACAGCAGCGCCGCCTTTGAACAGGCCCACAAAGATGGTGATCGGATCGCCGGTTGGTGGGCAATCAAGACAGAACGTGCAGCAGTTGATGACAGCGTGCAGATCACAGCCGTCAACTACTCTGCCTATGAACCGTCAAATTACATGGGATTGACAGGGCTGCTTGCCCGATGTGTCGAGGGAGAAACCGCGCTTATCTTCGTGCAGGATGATTTCCTCATGGCCGATTTTCGGCGCAATACCTTTGACATAACCTTGCGTGCCGATGAAACGCCCGCGCAGCAAACGCGGTGGAATGGTTTGACCAGCAACAAGGGCGCTGGACTGTTTGGTGGTGATGCGGAAGCATTCATCCGCACCATCTACGACGCAAAACAATTGTTCATCCGTCTGACCGAAAACAACGGACAGAACCACGACGCAACATTCAAACTCGCTGGAAGCCAAGAGGCATTCGAAGCGGTCGCAGACGCATGCGGCTGGACAACACTCTCCCTCAGTAAAGACGACTACCGTGCCATTCAAACCCTACTGAACGCAGGCGGTTTCAACACCGGCACGCCAGATGGCCAATGGGGTGCAGGATCAAAGGAAGCAATGAAAGCCTTCCAGACCTCCGTCGGCGTTCCAGCGACAGGAGCTCCTGATAGGACGACTTTGCAGCAACTTGGCTTTGGCGGCTGAAAAGCAAAGTCGTATCAGTACCCAGCGTCACGCAGGTGGCGTATGGCGAGGATAACCGCCGTCGCACCGTCGAACCGATAAAGGGACACGTAGCCGCTGTCGCCAAAGGTGATGAACCACTCGCGAAACTCCGGCTCCATGTCATCAACCGGTCGACCAACTCCGGGCTGATCGCGCAAGATCTGCATGCCTTCATGGATGGATTTGGCCGCACGGCGGGCGGCATCAGGGTTCTTTTCGGCAAGGAACTTATACAGCCGCTCGACATCCCGCAGCGCGGCGGGTGACCAGATCAGGTGTGACATTCAGGGACTTCGGCCTCTTCACCTGCTTCCAGCTTGGCAAGCCAGGCATCGGCCTCGTCATGCGTGACGTGCTTGCCAGTGGCCTGATAGTCTTCCCAAGCCTGCAAACCGGCCTGCCTGAACGCCTCGCGCTTCTCTTCGCGCTCGACGAACTGCGTCACAGCCTCGCGCAGCATCCAGTGCGTGGAGCGGTCCTTGGCATCCGCCAGCCGCTTGAGGCGGTCGCGGGTATCCTGATCGAGCTTCACGGCGATGGGGCGGACGGTGTTCATGCGTGCTGCTCCGAGTGAGTATTCACGGGTATTACCATTAGCATATCTGAAACCATCGCAGAAGCCACAATTCAGAGAGGGGCGCGCAAATGCCCACCACCCGCGAAGCCATCCTCGCCGCGCTCTACGCACGGCTGCAGCCGCTTGCCGCCCTAACCTTGCGTAACGAAGTGCTGCCCGAGCGGATCCCTGCGGCGGGGCTGATCATTCTGCGGGATGGCCAGCCCGGCGAGCCGGAAGTGACGTTGTCGCCCCTGCGCTATCACTACCAGCACCGGGCCGAGCTCGAGGTGGTCGTCCAGGCCCTGATTGGCCGGGCTAGCGCATTCGACACTCTGATCGCTGCCATTGGCACCGCGCTGGAAGCCGACCGCACGCTGGGCGGCCTCTGCGATTGGGTCGAACCCGAAGCCCCGGCCTCGGTCGACCTCCCCGTCGAGGGCGCGGCAGCACTGAAAGCGGCGGTGATCACCGTCGTGTTGCAGTACACCACCACGGGCCCCTTGGCCTGACCACCCCCACATAAAGGAGACCCCCATGGCACGTGCGCAAGGCGCGCGGGCGCAGATGGCGCTTGCGTATGAGACGGTTTACGGCACCCCGCCGGTGAGCGGGTTCCGGTTGATGCCCTTTGCACGGGCAACTCTGGGGTCAGAACAACCCTTGCTGGAATCCGAACTGCTGGGCTATGGCCGCGATCCTCTGGCCCCGATCAAGGATGCGGTGACGGCCGACGGCGAGGTTGTGATCCCGATTGATGTGGAGGCATTCGGCTATTGGCTGAAGGCAGCATTTGGGCAGCCCACCACCTCTGGCACCACGCCCAAGTCTCATACATTCCAGTCGGGCAACTGGACCCTGCCCAGCCTGTCGATTGAAACCGCAATGCCGGAAGTGCCGCGTTTTGCGATGTATTCCGGCTGCGTGCTCGACCAATTGTCTTGGCAGATGCAACGCTCCGGCCTGTTGACCGCGACAGCGCGTTTGGTGGCGCAGGGTGAGGCCATCGCTGCCGTTACCGCCGCAGGCACACCGACAGCGTTGAGCCTTCAGCGCTTCGGCCATTTCAACGGCACGGTGAAACGCAATGGCACTGCGCTGGGCAACGTGGTGTCGGCCGAAATCACCTATTCGAACAACCTTGACCGGATCGAGACCATCCGTGGCGACGGTCGTATCGATGGGGCCGACCCGACCATGGCAGCACTCACCGGGCGCATTGAGGTCCGGTTTTCCGACACGACGCTGGTGACCCAAGCCATCGATGGCAGCCCTTGCGAATTGGAATTCAACTACAGCCTCGGGGCCAATGCCAGCTTCACCTTCACCGCCCATGCCGTCTACCTGCCCCGCCCACGGATTGAGATCGCGGGGCCCCAAGGCGTGCAGGCCAGTTTTGACTGGCAAGCTGCCAAGGCTATCAGCCCCGCACGCATGTGCACCGCCGTCCTTATCAACAGCATTGTGAGCTATTGAATCGCACGCCAAATCCAATCCGCCCAGTGGAGGCTGTCCCCGAATAGCTGTATCTTTACAGATGATTCCCCGATGAAAGGTTCCGCATATGACACCCGCCGAAATCATGACGGCATTGGCAGCCACCGGTCCCCTGCCGCGCGAAGCATTGGAGGCGGCAGGGAAATCCCGCGACGCCATGGTGCCTGTCTTTCTGGACCACATCGACCAACTGCAATCGGCAAAGATCGACGACCTCGAGGGCATGGGGGCCTCCGTCTTCATCTTCTTTCTTCTCGCCGAATGGCGCGAGACCAAGGCCTATCGGCCCCTCGCAACACTGCTTCGGCGCGATCCGGCGTTTCTGGATGCCCTGCTGGGGGATTTGATCACAGAAGCCTCGGCCGGTGTCATGGCGGGGATTTTTGATGGTGATTTGCAGCCACTGTTCGACATCGTCATGGATAACGATGCTGACGGCTTTGTGCGCGGCGAGATGTTTGACACGCTGGCCATCCTGGCCTTGGAGGATCCCGAGCTTCGGCCCCGCATCACGGCGTTCTTGGTCGACTTCTTCGACCTGACAGGCCGCGTGACCGGCGAAGAGATCTGGTGGGCATGGGCCGAATGTATCGCCGCTCTCGGGCTGGTGGATCTGGAACCTTCGGTGCGCGCCGTGTTCGACAAGGGGCTGATTACGCCCGATCATAGCCGCATCGAGGACTTTACACAGCGGCTTCAGGGGACGGTGGATGCCGGACGGCCTGAATGGCTTACCAATTTCTCGAGCAACACCCTGATCACCGACACCATCGCGGAACTTGAGCCATGGTACTGCTTCACTCCGGAATACCTGGCCAAGAAGGCTTCAGGGCGGTTGAACGTGCTGTCATCCCTGATGCCGCGAGCCGGTGACCCGTTCAACAGCGTCTTCACCGGAAAAACTGGGCGAAATGATCCCTGCCCTTGTGGCAGCGGCAAGAAGTTCAAGAAATGCTGCCTGCAGTAACCTGAACCGCCGTTCTTTCTGCAGACCACCCTCCCAAGCGACGTGCCCCGGCACGTCGCTTTTGTTTTGAGAAAGGCTTAACCATGATCCGTCTGAACTTGACTGCCGCGCCGCAATGGCTTGAGCTTGCCCCGGGCCTGCGCTTGCTGGTGGCACCTCTGACCACTGCATTGATGGTCTCGGCCCGCGCGGATCCGGCCATTGAGGCAATGTCAGACACCTCCACCCAAGAGGAACTTGCCCTCACCATGGCGAAAGCTGTCGCCCGCCGGGCTGTCTTGGATTGGGAAGGTGTGGGGGATGACACGGGCAATATCGTAACAGTGACCCCCGAAGGCATCGACGCCCTCTTGGAAATCTGGCCGGTCTTTGAGGCCTTCCAGACCCAATATGTCGCACGCGGGTTGATTCTGGACGCGGAAAAAAACGTCTCCGCGCCCTCGCCGAGTGGTCCTTCGGCGGGGGCGATCGGTATTGCGCCGCCTGCACGGGGCCGTGCCCGGACTGCCCCGCAAAAGTGAATAGGCCGCTGACACCAGAGGGCTGGCAGATCTGGGATCTGATCGGTCGCCTCGGTGGACAATTGCGGGTGATCCCCGGCGCAGTTTTGGGCTGGGATATGGGCGCGGCCTTGGCCCTCGCTCATGCGTTGGGCATCGACACGCTGATCGCCGCTGAACTGCTGCCGGAAATCGAGGCCGTGATGGTACGAAAGCTGAACGAGCAGATTGCGGATAACGGCACCTCTGGCGTCAGCTCTTGATCTTCTCGATCAGGGTGACCCCAGGCAGTCCTTCGAAATGCGCGTCGCAGGTCAGCAGCGTCGCCCCACGCGCCCGCGCCGTAGCAAACAGGATGGCATCTGCCGTTGCCAACTTGTGGGTGCGGCAGGCCTCGGCCGCGCCAAGCGCAATCTCGGTATCAAGCGGGACGATCTGACAGACCTGCGTAAAAGCGATCACCTGATCGGCCTTGTCCTCGCCGACCTCACGCGTGAGCCATTTTGCAAGTTCCAACTGCACCATCGTCGGCACAAGCCAATCCGCTTGCTCCGGCAGATGTTTTGTCAGTTTGTCCCCGGTTGGGGACCCTATCAGCCACTCAATCCAAGCCGATGTGTCGACGAGGACTATCAAAAGCGGTCCTGTCGATCACGATAGTCTGTCCCGTTTGCCCCTTGGGCGAGACCCTTCAGCGCATCCCGCTTCGGGATGGGCACAAGCAAAACAC
>Ga0209702_10009021_pt1 | contig 11323 bp, 10 predicted proteins | sample FRY01_FD_187210 | JGI IMG/M metagenome (GOLD analysis project Ga0209702, IMG submission 187210) | Freshwater microbial communities from Lake Fryxell liftoff mats and glacier meltwater in Antarctica - FRY-01 (SPAdes) (version 2) | ecosystem: Environmental > Aquatic > Freshwater > Ice > Glacier... | reverse complement strand
CACATCGAAGAGACAAATCCCAGCGGTGTCGGTCAGGAGATTCCCATCCGGCCCATCTACCGACCCGACACCCACACGTCCAGTGGCCTGCGCCAGAACGCGCAGAAGTCCCAGGGCGAATGGATTGTTCTCCACGACGAGTTTGTGGCAGGGGGTGACTGATAGTTTCCCGCTGAGGCGCAGAGACGCGGAGAAAATCCGTGAATATCCTTTGCATCTGTTCTATCCGTGTTCTTTTGTTCTGTCAAAATCAGCGGAGATCCGCCCAATCCGCTTCATCCGCGTTCTATTCTTTAGGAACGAATTTTTATGGCTGACAACGTAACCCTGACAATCGACGGCAAACAGGTCTCTGCGGCACCCGGTATGCTTTTGGTGGACGCCGCGGAGAAAGCGAATATCGAAATCCCCGTCTTCTGCTCCCACCCCAAGCTGGACCCGGTGGGCTGCTGCCGCATGTGTATGGTGGAGATCGAAGGGCCTCGCGGATCGCGGCTGATGACCGCTTGCACCACGCCTGTGGCCGAGGGAATGGTCGTTCACACTAAATCCCAGCCCGTGCAGGAAGTGCAGGAAGCCAATCTGGCCTTCATTCTGCTCAACCACCCGCTGGACTGCCCCATCTGCGATAAAGCTGGCGAATGTCCCTTGCAGGACCAGACTTTGCGCTTTGGTCCCGGAATCAGCCAACTGGTGGAAGCCAAGCGCTTGTCGAAGAAAAATTATGACATCTCCGATATGATTGTTCTCGATCAGGAACGCTGTGTGCTTTGCTGGCGCTGCATCCGCTATCTGGAAGAGTGGGAAGACAAACCCCAACTGGGCCTGCACAACCGGGGCAACGAGACGGTCATCGACATCCAGCACGGCCAGCCGGTGGACGCCAAAACCAGCGGCAATATCATCGACATCTGCCCGGTGGGCGCGCTGACCAACCAGATTTCCCGCTTCTCCTATCGGCCCTGGGAGATCGAGCGCACGGCCAGCGTCTGCAACCACTGCTCCGTCGGCTGCAACATCCGCGTAGACACCCGCACCCACACCATCCGCCGTATCATTGGCCGGGAAAATATGCAGGTCAACGACCAGTGGATATGCGACAAAGGCCGCTTTGCCCACGCCTGGGTCAACGGGGAGAATCGGCTGGAGACGCCCCTTCTGCGTAAGAATGGCGAACTCGTTCCCGTGCAGTGGAGCGAGGCCCTGGACTTTATCGCCGGGAAATTGCAGGCGGTGAAGAAGCAGCACGGCGCTTCCGCTATCGGCGCGATTGGCAGCGCTAAAATCGGCAACGAAAGCAATTACGCGCTGCAACGCCTTTTCCGCAGCGTCATCGGCACGAATAACATCGACCACCGGGACGGCGCAGATGTGGCCGCAACTTCCACCGGCCTCTCCGCTCTGGCCGATGTGATGAAGCCTCAGTACGGGCCGAACCCAAAGGTGGATACGATTTTCCTCTTTGGCATCGACCCCAGCGAGGAGTTGCCGATTCTGGACCTGCACCTGAAGCGGGCGGTGAAAAAGGGCGGGGCAAAGCTGATTATCGCCCACCCGCGCAAGATTGAACTGACCCGCTACGACGGCCCTTATCTGGCCTACGAGCCGGGAACCGAAGCGACCCTTCTCAACGGGCTGTTGCGGGCCGCGGCTGGGCAAAAAGAGGGACTGAACAGCGCGGCGGTGGCTCATCTGGCCGATGTGAAGAAGTGGACCGAAGAGGCCGACGACGGGGCATTGCGTGACCTTTGCCGCACAGACCCAGCGGCTGTCAAAGCGGCGGCTGCATTGCTGGCGAAAAGCGAGAAAGCGCTGATTATTTACGGTCCCCAGGCAGCGCGGGGCAGCGACGGCGCTTCTGTCCGCGACGGGCTGGCGAATTTGGCCTTCCTGACCGGACACGCCGATCGGCTGGCCTTTGTGGGGCTGGACGCCAATAGCCAGGGCGCACGGGATATGGGGCTGCTGCCAGACCGCTTACCCGGCCACGCCGCCCTGAACAGCGCCGAAGCCGTCAAACGGCTGGAGAATCTGTGGCAGTGCAAACTGCCCAGCGCCGCAGGCAAGAGCTACAAACAGATGCTGGACGGCGGCGTCAAAGCGCTGTATGTGATGGGCGCAGACCCGGCCAGCGAACGACCGGATTGGGCCGAAAAGCTGGACGGTCTGGACCTGCTGGTTGTCCAGGAACTCTATCTGACTGAGACGGCCAAGCGGGCCGATGTGGTTCTGCCCGCGTTGGGTTGGTCCGAAACAGACGCCACTTTCACGAATCTGGAACGCCGGGTGCAGCGCGCACCCAAAGCCGTCACCCCACCCCAGAGCCGGGCCGCGGCGGACTGGGCGATTCTGAGCCATCTGGCCCAAAAACTGGGAGCCAAGTGGAGCTACGCTGACGCCAAAGCTGTAGGCGCAGAGATCGCCAAAGCCGCCCCCATCTATCGGGGGTTGATCTGGGATGCGCTGGGCGATCAGGGCTTGCAGTGGGACGCTTCTGCTCTACGGGGCAAGCCAGAACTGAAGGAAGTGCGCCAGAAGATGGCGAAGGGGAGCAAGGAATATCCGCTGACGCTTGTCACCGGAACGGTTCTTTACGACGGCGGTACACTTTTCAGCGTCACCGAGAAATTGCATTCCATCGCCAGCGGGCCGGTCGTCGGCCTCAGCCCGGCGGATGCGGCCAAACTGGGGCTGGTCGAAGGCGCATCTGTCGCCGTCAGCAGCCCCGAAGGCTCACTGGCGTTGACGGTACACGTCAACGAGCAGGTGCAGCCCGGCAGCGCCTGGATTCCCGAAAGTCTCCCCGGCGCGCCGGTGGGCGCGCTGCTCAACGGCAATGTGGTGCAGCGGGTGAAGGTGGAGAAGGCATAGTCATTCTTGCGCCCATCGCTCCGCGTGGGCGCACAGGGCGGACGCTCTGCGTCCAAGTCCGCCAGACACAAGAGGCAGCGTTGACGCGGAGCGTCGCTCGGACGTTCCCACGCAGAGCGATGGGAACGAGGAGGGAGTGATAATGACGAAAAGTGTCCAAATCGTCGTAGAAAAACACCCGGACGGTTTTGTCGCTTACGCGACCGGACTGAAAGGCATTGTAATCGGCGAAGGCGATACCTACACTAAAGCAGTCGCCGACTTGCGCTCTGCCATTGATTTTCACGTAGAAACATTCGGCGAAGATGTGTTGCTCGTCCCGCAAGATATTTTTGGTGATCACGAATTGAAAGATAGCGTTTTGCGCTACGACGATCCGACTGAACCGGTAGCGGTCGAAGATTAGGAAGTGCTTGCCGACTGAAAAATCTGTGTAAATCCAAACAATCCGTGCAAGTCTGTGTCCTTCTGTTTGCATCGATTCGAGAAGTTTCATTTTGAGGAAGCCGTATGGACTGGCTCAATTTAGTCGTATTTCCAATCATCCGTATCGTCATACTCTTCTTTGTGCTGCTCACCGGCTTCGCCTATTTGACGCTGCTGGAGCGCAAGCTGCTGGGCCGTTTTCAGGTGCGCTATGGCCCCAACCGGGCGGGCAAATTTGGCCTGATGCAGCCCTTGGCCGATGCGGTCAAGGCGCTCTTCAAAGAAGAGGTAATTCCCAACCACGTGGACAAGCCGATTTACGTCATCGCGCCGGCGCTGGCGCTGGTGCCGGCGCTGCTCATCTGGGCGGTGATTCCCATCGCCCACGGGATGCCAGCAGTGGCGGATGTGAGCATCGGCTTCCTGTGGATTCTGGCGATTGCGGGCGTCGAAGGTTATGGGATTATCCTGGCCGGGTGGAGCAGCAACAACAACTATTCGCTCCTGGGCGCGCTGCGTTCGGCAGCCCAGATGGTTTCGTATGAGTTGCCGTTAGGGATGTTTCTGGTCAGCATTCTGATTCTGGCCGGAGATTTCAGTCTGGTCGCTCTGGTGGACAACGCCCGGCCCTGGTGGGAATGGATTTGGCTCTGGCTTGCCTTCCCCTTCTTCTTCATCTGCATTCTGGCCGAGACCAACCGCAGCCCCTTTGACCTGCCAGAGACGGAAAACGAACTGGTGGCCGGTTTCCAGACCGAATACGGCGGTATGAAATTCGCCATTTTTATGATGGCCGAATATATTAATATGATTACCACCAGCGCCATTATGGCGACGCTATTCTTTGGTGGCTGGCGGGGACCCTTCGCCGAGGAGATCGTCTGGCTTGGCCCGATCTATCTGTTCGCCAAAGTCTTCATCCTACTCTGCGTCTTCATTTGGGTGCGGGCCAGCGTCAGCCGCCCCCGCTACGATCAATTGATGAAGTTCTGCTGGCAGTTTCTCCTGCCGCTGAGCATTGGGTATATGATTATTTCCGCACTGTTAGCGGTGTTTCTGAAATAGGTAATTGGGTGATTGGGTCACACGGCCGATCACCCAATCACCCAATCCACAAGGCATTTTCTTATGGCATTAGGCGACTACGTCAAAGGCGCAATCGACATCGGCAGGGCGATGGGTGTTACACTCAAACACCTGGCCGAGAAGCCGATCACAACCGAATATCCCCGCGACCCCGTGCCGATGTACCCCCGTTTCCGGGGCAAGCACGAACTGCGCCGCTACGCCAACGGGATGGAGCGCTGCATCGGCTGTATGCTATGCGAGGCGGCCTGTCCCACCGGCGCGATTTATGTGGAAGCGGACGAGAACGATCCAAGCAAACCCATTTCGCCCGGCGAGCGCTACGCAAAGGTCTACGAAGTCAACCTGCTGCGCTGCGTCTTCTGCGGCGACTGCGAGGAAGCCTGCCCGGTGGAAGCGATTGTGTTGGGCCACGATTTCGCCATGGCCAACTACGAGCGCAAGGATTTTATTCTGACCAAAGAGCAACTGCTCAATCCCGGCGAACCCAACGTCATCATCCGCCCGGAGTAAGTGGCTATGAGTCTTTCTCTACTCTTTTTTCTGGTGATAGGGGCTGTCTGTCTGGCAGCGGCTTTCGGTGTGGTGGTCAGCCGCCAGCCAGTTCACAGCGCGCTTTTTCTGCTGGTGAACTTTGTCACACTGGCCGTTCTCTACGTGACGCTGGACGCCCAGTTTCTGGCCGCGGCCCAAGTTATCGTCTACGCGGGCGGCATCGTCATTCTCATCCTCTTTGTGATTATGCTCATCGGGGGCGAGACGAACGACTTTAGCGCGGCCCAACGTTCGTGGAGCCGTCTGGTCGGGCTGGGGCTGGGGCTGATTCTGCTGGTGGGGTTGGGCTACAGCGCGGTGCAGAAGTTGCTGCCCTTGCCCGCTGATAGCTCGGCACTTCAGGGCGGCGCACCCAAAGCGGTCGGTCTGGAACTCTTTACCAATTACATCCTGCCCTTTGAACTGGTGGGTGTCCTGCTGCTGGTGGCGCTGCTGGGCGCGCTGGTGATGGGCCGTCTTCCCGAAGGCGCGGGCGAAGGCATTCCGTCTGTGAAAGCGAGCGACCGATGATTCCTACCAGCTATTATCTGATTTTGGCTGCGCTGATCTTCGCGGTTGGCGCGACGGGCGTGCTCGTGCGCCGCAATGCGCTGATTATCTTTATGTGCGTGGAAATGATGCTCAACAGCGTCAACCTGACGCTGATTGCGCTGAGCCGTCAGTGGGGCGATCTCAACGGCCAGATTTTCGTCTTTATGATTATGGCCGTAGCCGCCGCCGAAGTGGCCGTGGGGCTGGCGATTCTGATTGCCAACACCCGCCATCGCAAGAGCATCAATATCGACGAAATTAATTTGTTGAAGTGGTAATCTTCAGTCATCAGTGAACAGTTATCAGTGTTCATCAGGTTCCTCCCACCGATAACTGCCGACTGATTACTGTTCACTCTCTACAGAGGGACTTATGCTCGACTTCGCTTGGCTCATCTTCGCCTTTCCTGCTGCGGGCGCGCTGATCAATCTCTTTTTCGGCCCGCGCTTGAGCAAAAATGCCATCGGCTGGATCGCGTCCGGCGCGGTGATCGGCGCGTTTGCCGTGGCCGTGGGGCTGCTCTTCAGCCTGCTGGGGATGGACCCCCACCACCGGTCAGCCACCGTCCACCTGTGGGACTGGATCGACATCGGCAACTTCCACGCACCGGCGGCAATGCTCATCGACAGCCTGAGCGTGACAATGGCGCTGGTTGTGACAGGCGTCGGCGCGCTGATCCACCTCTACGCCACGGGCTATATGCACGACGAGGAACGCTTCCAGCGCTTCTTCGTCTACCTGAACTTCTTCGTCTTTGCGATGCTGATTCTTATTCTCAGCGACAATTTCCTGGGGATGTTTGTGGGCTGGGAAGGCGTGGGTCTGGCCTCCTATCTGCTCATCGGCTTCTATTTTGACAAAGAGGACAGCACCTACGGTTCCTATGCGGATGCGGGCAAGAAGGCCTTTATCGTCAACCGCATAGGCGACTTTGGGATGATGCTGGCGATGATGGCCCTGTGGACGAGCCTGGGCACGCTTACTTTTGAGGGTGTCTTTGCCAACGCCAGCCAACTGAGCGCAGGTGTGGCGGGTGGGGTCTGCCTGCTCCTGCTCTTGGCTGCCAGCGGCAAGAGCGCGCAGTTGCCGCTTTTCGTCTGGCTACCCGATGCGATGGCTGGCCCCACGCCCGTCTCCGCCCTCATCCACGCCGCCACAATGGTGACAGCGGGCGTTTATATGATTGCCCGTACCCACGTACTCTTTGCCCTGGCTCCCAATGTGATGGCGACGACGGCCTGGGTGGGTGTGTTGACTGCGCTGCTCGGCGCGTCGATTGCTCTGGTGCAGACGGACCTGAAGAAGATTCTGGCCTATTCTACTATTTCCCAGTTGGGCTATATGATTTTGGGCGTGGGCGTGGGCGCGTATGCCTTTGCCATCTTCCATCTGATCACCCACGCCTTCTTCAAAGCCCTGCTCTTCCTGAGCGCTGGCAATGTGATGCACGGGCTGCCCGGCGGGGAACTGAACATCAACAAAATGGGCAACCTGCGGGAAAAGATGCCGACGACCTACAAATTGTTCGCCATCGGTGCGCTGGCTCTGGCCGGTTTCCCGCTGACTTCTGGCTTCTTCTCGAAAGATGCGATTCTGCTCAGCACCTTTGACAGCAATCTACTGCTTTACGCTTTGGGTCTGTTCACCGCTCTGCTCACCGCCTTCTACAGCTTTCGAGCGGTCTTTGTGGCCTTCTGGGGCAAGCAGCGGGACAAGCACGTCTTCGACCACGCGCACGAGAGCCACGGGGTGATGACGACGCCCCTGTGGATTCTGGCCGGGCTGGCGTTGATCGGTGGCTTGCTCAATCTGCCCTTCGTCCTCACTCTGGAACACTGGCTGGAAGAGGCGGTGGGTGCGGCCACTTTCCACCCATCGGTCGGTCTGGAAATCGGCCTGCTGGTAGTGAGCGCGCTGGTCTCTGTGGCGGGCATCGGTCTGGCCTATGGCCGCTACGTGCAGAATGCGTCCTGGGCCAGCCGCATCACAGATGTTTTCAAGCCGCTGGAATCTTTGGCGCAACACAAGTGGTATATCGACGAACTCTATATGTCGGTTATCGTTGAACCCCTGCGCGCCCTGGCCGCTTTCTTCGCCGGAGTGATCGACCAGCGGGCCATCGACGGTTCGGTCAATCTGTTGGGCACTGCCCACCTGGCCGCGGGGAATTTGTTGCGCCGGGTCCACAACGGGCTGGTTCCCACGTATGCGCTGAGTCTGTTTGTGGGTGTGGTGGCGGTGTTGTTCTATTTTGTCTTTGTGTAGGACGTGCTGTGAGGCAAACCTATGCCAAATAAAAGAACGGCAAGACCGAAACCGGTGAGTCGTCTCGGTGCGGCTGATGTGGATCAAATACGTTTGACACTAAGCGTCCCAGCCGGACAGCGTATGCGTAATATGCTTGATATGCAAAATTTGCTGCTGAATATCTGGCACGCGCGTATGCGTAAAGCCCATCCAGAGTTGAGCGATTTGGAGCGCACGCGTTTGGTCTATCAACGGCTATCCCAAAATGGATAGGCAAGACCTGAACTTCTATTTCCATATTTTGAGAACGCTGGAAGAACTTTCAATCCCCTATGTGGTGATTGGTGCTTTTGCTGGGTCAACTTACGGCGTCACTCGCACAACTGGCGATGTGGATATTGTGGTGGATTTGAACAGTGAGCAGATTGAAGCACTTGCTGCCGCCTACCCATCTCCCCGTTATTATGCGGATCCATATCAAATGCGGGATTCGATTCGAATGGGGATTCTGTTCAATATCATCGACAGCAGTATCGGGCGGAAGGTGGACCTGATTCCGTTGACGATGGCTCCCGGCTACGGCTTTGCGATGCGCCGTCGCATTCGTCGCACAGTGCCTCTTGAAAGGCCAGAGCCGGTGCCCATTTGGGTGGCCAGGCCAGAGGATGTGATTGTCGGTAAGTTGATGGCTTGGCAAGAAGGGCGTTCGATCCGCCACGAAATGGATATTCGGGATATGCTCATCGGTGTAGAACTGGATGAAGACCCCGAAATTACGGAAATGTTCGATTACACATATATTGACCGCTGGGTCGAACGTATCGGCGAAGATGCTGCTGACCTGTGGGAATCACTAAAACAGAGTACGCAAACAGACTGATCCCTCTGGGAGAGTTTTGAATCAATGAACTTCTTACTTTCGCTTATTACATTCCTCCCCCTCCTCGGCGCGCTGATCCTCTTGGCCGCGCCCGGCGACGGGGCCAAAAAGAGTATCGCCCTGGGCACGACCCTCGTCACCTTTCTGGTCAGCCTGCTGCTGCTGGTGAACTGGCCGGATGGCGCAGCGGGGATGGTGCTGGAAGAAAAGTACGCCTGGATTCCCGATCTGAACATCTTCTACCACCTGGGCGTGGACGGCATCAGCCTGTGGCTGGTGCTGTTGACCACATTCCTTATGCCCATTGCCATTGCTTTCAGCAACCAGCACATCAAAGAAAATGTGGGCGGCTATATGGCCCTGATGCTGCTGATGCAGACGGCGATGATCGGCGTCTTTCTGTCACTGGATTTGGTGCTTTTCTATGTTTTCTGGGAGTTCAGCCTGATTCCGATGTATTTCCTCATCGGCAAATGGGGTAGCCAGAACCGGGTCTACGCCGCGCTCAAATTCTTCCTCTACACACTGGCCGGTTCCGCGCTGATGCTGGTGGCGATTTTGCTCGTCTACTTCAACACCGGCACATTTAATGTGTTGGAACTGCAAAACGCCAATCTGCCGGTGACAGTCCAGCAGTTCGCTTTCCTGGCTTTTGCGCTTGGATTCGCCATCAAAGTACCCCTCTTTCCCCTGCACACTTGGCTGCCCGACGCCCACGTGCAGGCACCCACCGCCGGTTCCATTATTCTGGCCGGTGTGTTGCTGAAGATGGGGACGTATGGATTTGTGCGCTTTGCCCTGCCCATCTTTCCCGACGCGGCGGTGGGCTACGGCGAACTCTTCGCTATTCTGGCGATCATCGGCATCCTATACGGGGCGCTGGTGGCGCTGGTGCAGAAGGACATCAAATCCCTCGTTGCCTACAGCTCCGTGGCCCACCTGGGCTTTGTGATGCTGGGCATTTTCGCTTTCAACCCCCTGGGGATGAGCGGCGCGGTGCTGCAAATGGTCAACCACGGCCTCAGCACCGGCGCACTCTTTTTGATGGTGGGGATGCTCTACGAACGTCGCCACACCCGGCTGCTCAGCGAATTCGGCGGTCTGTGGAAGAGCGTGCCGGTCTTCTGCTTCTTCTTTCTGGTGGTGGTAATGAGCAGTGCTGGCCTGCCCGGTCTCAACGGCTTTGTGGGTGAATTCACGATTCTGCTGGGAGCCTATGCCCACAACCCGCTCTATGCGGTCTTGGGCACGGCCGGGATTATCCTGGCCGCCTGGTATCTGCTCGTCGCCTTCCGCCAAGTGGCGCAAGGGCCGCTGACCAACCCGAAGAACGAGGCCAGCGTTCTGCCTGACCTGAACAGGCGCGAGTTGGCGATGCTCATCCCGCTGGTGGTACTCTTTTTTGTCATCGGCCTCTTTCCCAATCTCTTCCTGGATAAGATAAACCCGGCTGTGGAAGCAATGCAGGTGGTGCAGCAGAATACGCCCGCTGTGATGGTACAAGCGGGGCACTAATTTTGACAACGAAACGTGAAAGTGAAATGTGAGATCGTTCAGTAATCTCACATTTCACGCAGTACGTTTCTACCGGTACGAAACTCTTCGAATTCAGATCGTATTTTTGGAGTAGGAATGGAAACCTCCGCACTCTTTGTAAATTTATCCGTCCTTCTGCCTGAGATCGTCCTGATTGTGGGCGCGATGGTCGTAATGATGGCCGACGTCTTCCGCCGCAAGCAGAACGAAGCAGGCATTCTGCCCGCGCTGTCGATTGTGACGCTGCTGGTGAGCTTGGGCGCGGCTTTTTACGTCTGGGGACAGCCCACTGCGTCGTATATGGGCGGGGCGACCGCCGATGCCTTTTCGCTGGGCGTGCGCCTGGTGGTAGGGATTGCGGCCATCTTCGGCGTGCTGCTCAGCGCCGATTATCTGCCCATCATCCGCAAACAGAGCGGCGAATACCACTCTCTGCTTCTGCTCACAGCCAGCGGAATGATGCTGATGGGCAGCGCCACCGACCTGATCGTCCTCTTTATCGCGCTGGAAATCTTCTCCCTGGGCCTCTACATTCTCAGCGGCTTCTACCGGGAGAATCCCCGCAGCACCGAAGCAGCGATGAAGTATTTTCTGCTTGGCGCGTTCGCCAGCACCTTCTTCGTCTACGGCGCGGCATTGCTTTACGGCGCAGGGGGCAGCACGAATTATGCGGCCATCGGTGCGGCCTTGAGCAGTGGCAGCGCTAACGCAGCGCTCGCTCTGCCCGGTATCGCTCTGCTGGTGGTCGGCTTTGGCTTCAAAGTCAGCCTCGTCCCCTTCCATATGTGGACACCGGATGTCTATCAGGGCGCGCCCACACCGGTCACCGCTTTTATGAGTGTGGGCACAAAGACAGCCGCTTTTGCCGGGTTCATCCGGGTGTTGATGGTGGCTCTGCCCAGCTTGCAACCCCAGTGGGGGATGGCCCTGGCGATTCTCGCCGTCGTCACAATGACAGTAGGCAACCTGACCGCTTTGCGCCAGACGAGTCTTAAGCGGATGCTGGCCTATTCCAGCGTAGCTCACGCTGGCTATCTGCTGGTGGGGATTGTCCCCGGCACAATCGAAGGCAGCAGCGCGGCCCTCTTTTATCTCTTCGCCTATGCCTTTATGAATATCGGCGCGTTTGCTGTGGCGATTGCCATGGAAAAGGCGGGCGAGGGCGATGTGGAGCAGAGCCGTCTGGCTGGG
>Ga0209702_10009020_pt1 | contig 11323 bp, 6 predicted proteins | sample FRY01_FD_187210 | JGI IMG/M metagenome (GOLD analysis project Ga0209702, IMG submission 187210) | Freshwater microbial communities from Lake Fryxell liftoff mats and glacier meltwater in Antarctica - FRY-01 (SPAdes) (version 2) | ecosystem: Environmental > Aquatic > Freshwater > Ice > Glacier... | reverse complement strand
TACACTAAGCCCACCCCCACTAGATGTAATTGAACCTGTTGCATCAATTGTACCAGTACTGATAAGATTTCCACCAGTGATGTTACCCGATGCGTTAACAGCAGTTGTGGCTGAGAAATTGTTGCCAAACACATCTCCAGTGGCACTCACAATACCTGCAGTCTTTAAGTTGCTGCCGGTTACATTGCTGCCTGAGCTGACTTGTCCTGCAGTAGTTAGGTTACCTCCGGTGATATTGGCTGTGGCAGTTATGCCGCCACCTGTTAACAAGTTACCACCACTCACATTAGCAGCACTCACAATATTGCCAGTTGCAGTAACTAGGCCTGCTGTGCTTAAATTCCCAGCAAGCACATTGCCTGCTGCGCTGATGTTAGCAGTAGCAGTAATAAGTCCAGTAATGCCTAATCCAGCACTGCTGATCACGCTGATAGTAGCACTGTTTACATTAGAAACAACGTTGCCGTTTGGTGTAGCAATTTTAACCAAACTGCCTGAGTTGAAAATTTGTGTGGTGTCAGATGAAACTCCAGTCAGTGCTGATCCATCACCAATAAAGAATGCACCAGTAACGTTGCCAGTTGCAGTTAACTGAGACACTACTAGCTGATTAAGTTCAAAGCTGGCGTTGCCAGTGTCAACTACTGTGGTTGGCTTGACTGTCAAGTTGCCAAACAATTTATATTTGCCGTCTGTGATATCTCGGAAATATCCAGTGTATCTAGTGATACCAGCTTCAGTGTATTGTGATACTATGCCAGTATCAAAGCTGTCACCTGGGTTAGCATTGGCCAAGAACACAAAAGGATCCTCAACTACCAAAGCATCGGTTCCTGTTGTGGTGAATGTTCCGTTAACTGTGAAGTCACCCACACAGGTAATGTCGCCGCCAATGTTAAGGTTTCCTACAATACCTGCGCCACCTAACACAGTGAGTGCACCCGAGTTGATGTTTGCACTGTTAAGTGTGTTGGTTATTGCTACCAAACCGCTGGTGTTTATGTTGCCAGTAATGCCTGCACCCCCCGAAACGGTAAGTGCACCTGTGATGTTGCTAGTTGAATTAATATTGCTGCTGAATTGAACTCTGGAGCTGCCAGCCACTGTCACATTCATTGTGGTAGCATTGGGCCAGTATATGCCTGTGTTGTTGGCTGCTACACTGTATACTGCCGGTTCTCCCACAGTGCCTGCTCCAAACGCATTGGCAGTTAAGTTTAATGAGTTTAGTGCGCCTGCTCGGAACGTAACTGTAATGTTGTTGGTTCCAGCAGCTGGCGCTGATATAAACTGTATAGTAAGGTTCTGTGCAGTATAGTCTACAAACGGACGTTGTGCAACAGTACCAACCATAACATCTAAGTCACTAGCTGACGATACACTTCGTGAAAGAAAGAACTCAACAGTTGACGCATCACCACTGAAAAATTCAGTGCTGGAATTCAGCAACTGCTGTTGTGGGTTAAGTCCAATATAACTCATTAGGTAATTTCCATTATGCTCATCACAGCGTCAAGACTCGAACTTGCACTGCTCTGTACATACACTGTGTCTCCTTCGATCAATACCAATTTTTGATCGCCGCCACCTACTACAAGACTAGAACCTGAACTAACAGGCGCATTCATCACTATATAGGTGTTAGCAGCTCCTACATCTTGAATAAACACGTTGGCTGTGATTGCACCACCTGTTCGATTGGTCACAGATAGTCCTACCACAATTGTGGTTGTGCTAGCGCCTACAGTATAACTGCCGACGTCTACTGCAGTGCTACCAACTAGTCTGCTGAGTTTTCTTGTAAAAGTATTTGCCATTCTATTATCCTAATGCTATTGCCAATGCTGTTGCATCGTCTATTGTTGCTACTTGGTTTCCGTTAATATTTATGGAGGTTGTAGCTGTGATGTTATTAGCAGAAATATTGCCGGCGGTAATCAAGTTGCCACCAGTAATATTGCCTGTAACTGTAACCAATCCAGACGTAATCAAGTTTCCGTTAACAGCATTACCGGTTGTAATGATGTTGCCGCCGCTGGGTGCAGTTAAATTGCCAGCAGCATCAAATTTCCAAGTGTTGTCTATACTACCGTCAACACCTGTGTTGATTGTGACATTGCCACTTAACCCAAACAGCGCTAAGTCGCTAGTGCTAGCACCGTGGGCACCATTGATATAACTTCTGTTTGACGGTCCGCCTGTAATACTGTTGCTGCCAATTATTAAGTTTGAACCTAATGTAGCGTTTAAACTGTTTGTATTAACACTACCGCCGTTGACACTGCCGGCAGTGATCAAGTTGCCACCGGTTACATTTTCAGTTGCAGTAATTGCACCACCTGTGATCAAGTTGCCACCGGTTACATTTTCAGTTGCAGTAATTGCACCAGTAGCAGTAATTGCACCAGCTGTGATCAAGTTACCGCCTGTGACGTTTCCGGTTGCAACAACTTCGCCAGCTGTGTTGACGTTTCCGCCTGTGATGTTGCCAGTTGCAACCACTTGACCAGCTGTGTTAACATTGCCAGCAGTTACGTTTGCAGTAGAAGTTATATTTCCAGTAGCAGTGATCAATCCAGCAGTGTTAATATTACCGCCGGTGATGTTGCCAGTTGCAACTACTTGTGCACCGGTATTAATATTACCGCCATCAATGTTGCCGCTTGCACTTATAAACGTACCAAGTATGTTACTGCCGTTTATATTACCAGTACTAACTGTGATATTGCCAACTGTGCTTAATGCGCCAGCTACAGTGACATTGCCGCCGTTTTCAGTTGAAATATTTCCGCCTACTGTTAGTGCATTGCCAACATAATCAAATACCAGTCCTGTTTTGCCACCTAGTACGCCAGCCTCATTAAATATTAGTTGAGAATTTGCTCCCGGGGCAGTTAAGCTACCTACCAAATTACCAACAAAGTTAGTAGCAACTACATTGCCTGCTGCAGTGATGTTGCCTGCTGCACTTATCTGCGAGTTAGCTACTATGTTTGCGCCAGTAATTGTTGCACTCGACACAATTGCGCCAGTAGCAATCAGTTCTCCAGCTGTCAGCAAGTTGCCACCAGTAATGTTGCCAGTTGCTGTTATTAATCCGCCAGTTTCAACGTTGCCGACGCTTACATTTCCAACTGCGCTGACTGTGTTGCTGGCAAAAAAGTTCAATGCAGAAATAGTGTTTGATGTTACAATATTTCCGCCAGTGATGTTGCCAGTTGCAACAACAGTACCCGATGTGTTAACATTGCTGCCTGTGATGTTGCCGGTTGCAACAACTACTCCAACAGTGTTGATGTTGCCGCTATCAATGTTACCAGTGGCTGTGATCAACCCCGCAGTTGAAACATTACCACCTGTGATGTTTCCAGTTACGCTAGCAATGGTTGCGCTAATCAGCGTAGTACTTACATTGCCGCCTGTTACGTTGCCGGTTGCCACTACTTGGCCAGCTGTGTTGATATTACCGCTGTTAACATTACCTACTGCAGTTACTGAATCAGCATAGACGTTGTCAGTGTTGATTGCCAAGCTGTTGATGTTTCCAGTTGCACTAATAAAGCCTGAATTAATATTTGCTGCAGCTATGTTGCTGACTATCACTGCATTGTTCACATACAATGCATTGTCCACTGAGTCAATAATCAGTGTAGAATCATCAGAAAATACTGATCCTTCTAAATCGCCCCGGAATGTTACTGCAGTAACAGTGTTGGAAATTTCTAAGTTGCTGCCAGCAATCAAGCCAGATACTGTGATATTTCCGCCTGTGATATTGCCAACTGTGATAACATTGCCACCAGTAACGTTACCTGTTGCGGTGATTATGCCAACTGTTGAAACATTGCCGCTGGTAATATTGCCGGTTGCACTAACTGCGCCGCTGGTGGTGATGTTTCCGCCGGTAATTGTTCCTGTTGCACCAACATCACCTGATGTGTTAACGTTACCACCAGTGATGTTGCCTGTAACAGTTGCAAGCCCAGCTGTGCTGATATTGCCACCTGCAATGTTAGCAGTAGCAGTTATACTAGTTGCTTCAAGGTTACCAACTGCAGTGTTTCCGTAATTGTTAACTGTGACTATTTCGCCAGTAATTGACACGTTGGCTGCAACAATAATCTTTGCTTCAGAATTATCGTAACCTATAAAAGCCGATTTTTCAGCGTCAGTAAAATACCAAAGTTGTTCGCCCCGGTCCTTGTTGTCGTTTGTAACCAATGGAGCATTATTTGCACCACGACCAATTGAAATTACCGGATCTTCTATACTTAGATTTGAAACGTTGACATACGATACGTTTCCGTTTACAATCAAGTCGCCGCCAACGGTTGCGTTACCAGTTGTGTTTAGTGTAGCAGAACTAATATTGTTAGTAACTGACAAATTGCCAGATGCTGCGTCACCTGTGGCACTGATTGTACCAGCAGCAACTGCACCTGTTATGCTCAAGTTACCGCCGTTGACATTGGCAGTGGTTGTTACATTACCAGTTAAGCTGTTTAAGTTACCAGTGTAGGTGGGCAAATATGCTGCAACTTCAGTGTTGCCGTAGCCGCCGGTTAGTTGACTACCATTACCGATAAAGTAACTACCGGTGAGGTTGCCAGTTGCAACCACATTACCACCGTTGATATTGGCAGTGGTTGTCACGTTGCCAGTTAGACTAACCAGGTTGCCAGTGTAGATTGGCAAATATGATGCAACTTGAGTGTTGCCGTAATTAGCAGGCAATCCAGATATAAGTGAACCGTTGCCGAACAAGTAACTACCACTGATATTAGCAGTTGTTACAATATTAGCAGCGTTAGTGCCGCTGGCTAGATAAGTCGATACATCAGCATTTGAATAAGTTGCAGGCAGTCCAGTTAGTTGGCTACCGTTACCAATAAAGTGACTACCAGTGATATTGCCAGTTGAATTAATATTGCCTGCTGCTAAATTACCTGTTACGTTGGCTGTGCCACCTGCAGCAACATTACCAGTTAGGTTAACATCGGCTGCGTTTATTGTTGTGATATTGCCAGTTGTGGCAACCAATGTTGTTGTACTTAAATTACCAACAGTTGCATTACCAGTTGCTGATAATTGACCGGCAGTAATCAAGTTACCACCTGTGATGTTGCCGGTTGCATCAACAGTTCCTGCTGTACCAATATTTCCAGCTGTCAAATTGCCTGTTATGCTGGCAATACCATTGGTGCTAATATTGCCACCTGAGATATTGCCAGTTGCAACAACTGTGCCTACGGTACTGATATTACCAGCTACTATGTTGCCACCTATTATGTTGCCAGTTGCAACAACTGTGCCTACGGTACCGATATTACCAGCAAACAGGTTACCTGTTACGTTAGCTGTACCGCTTGCGGCAATGTTGCCAGTCAAATTAGCATCAGCAGCGTTTAGTGTTGTGGAATTTACTGTTGTAATATTACCAGTTGTGGCCACAACAGTGACTGCACTTAGATTGCCAACAGTGGCATTTCCAGTTGACACCAGTGTTCCGTCTGTGATCAGATTACCACCGGTAATATTGCCAGTTGCAATCACTAAGCCTGCAGTGCTGATGTTACTGCCTGTGATATTACCGACAGAATTGATGGTACCGTTAACAGTCAGCCCTTGCTCAACATTCAATCCATCTTCAACATTTACAAAACTTGAATCGTCAGATCTAATGTTGTTGGTTATAATTTGCGGTGCAGTTACAGTAGCACCAGTGATATCTCCTGTGGCATTAACTGTGCCAGCAGTGCTGATGTTGCCTGCAACTAAGTTACCAGTAGCATTAATTGTGCCAGCAGTGCCGATGTTGCCTGCAGTTAAGTTACCTGTTACATCTGCAATGCCACTGGTGATCAAGTTACCGCCAGTGATGTTACCTGTAACAGTTGCCAGTCCAGCTGTGCCGATATTGCCACCAGTAATATTTCCAACAGCATCAACTATGCCTGCTGTGACAATGTTACCACCAATCACATTTGCTTGTGCACTAACTACACCAAGTACAGTAACTGTGTTGGAATCTTTATCATAAGTTAGGCCCGGTACTGCACCTATATTGCCCAGATTGTTGAATAGTACTTGGGTGTTTGATCCAGCTACTGATACGTTTCCAGTTACATTACCTGTAAAATTTCCTACAAAATATCCTAGAGTAGTAATATTACCAGTAGCATTAATTGTTCCTTGTGCACTGATATTTCCAATAGTGTCAATATTGCCTGTGGACCCTATATTTCCAACAACAATGTTGCTAGTAACGCTTAGATTGCCTGCAGTGATGTTGCCTGTGTATGTAGGCAAAAATGCTGCTACGTTTGAGTTGGCATAAGTTTCTGGAAGACCACTTAGTTGACTACCGTTGCCTAAAATGTAATTGCCTACAATATTACCAGTGGCGCTGATGTTACCGGTTACTTCAACACCAGTTGGAGTACTAACTTGAACGTTAGCAACACCACCCACTGTGGTACTTATATTGCCGCCGGAGCCTTCAACACGGAGCACAGTTGTGCCGTTACCCAGTTGACTCACTGCTACGTTGCCGGTGAACACAACGTTACTTAGAAAGCCGCCGTCACCAATGATATATTGACCAGTTACGTTACCAGTAGCGCTGATGTTACCAGCTGTGATTTTGCCGGTGTAGGTGGGCAAATATGCTGCTACATTAGCATTGGCATAAGGAGATATTGTACCGCTTCCTGCTAGTACTAGTGCTCCGCCTGTTGGTGTTGTTAGTGTAAAAGAAGTAGCATTGGACTGTACTGTACTGTTACCTAAATAAATTGTGCTGTTGGATAAATGCAAGTCTTTCCAAGCTGCATTTGCTGTGCCTAAACTGTAAGTAACATTGGCACCTGGTACTAGATTTGCATTCAGCACCACGTTAAAGCGTTCAACTACTAATACATTGCCGCGGCCATCAATTGTGATTGAAACATTGCCGTTGATCACCGGAATAGACACATTTGTATCACCATTGGTGATAGCATTGCCGCCACCGCCGCCGCCTGCAATTCCGGTCAGCAACGAGCCATTGCCTACAAAATATGTAGCATATACAGTGTCTATTCTGTTGCTTGGGGAACCAATATCATACACCGCATCGACGCTGGGCATAATAGTGCTGTTGGCTTGAATGTTACCAATTCCGTTGGCAGCTAGCACCAAATTATTATTGGTGCCTGTTACCGTGACTGTATTTCCAGCAATTACTACGTTAGATCCAACAGGACCAGCAGCATATACTTCTGAAAAGTTTTCGTTTACTGCATTGAACGCACTGCGCAGGGATTCACCAGTTCCGTCATTGGCGTCTTCGCCAATATCAATTATTTGTTGTGACATAGATATTCATGGTCCTCTGGAGTATTTACCAAAAGAACACGAATACATTTTAACCAATTCTGGTGTATGTAATGTATGCGTTTGTGTTAACTGTGAGATCTGCTGCGCTGGTTTGTGCACGAATTGAAACGTCTGTGTTGCCAGTGTGTGCAAAAGTTCCTGAAATGCGTACGGCGCGTTCTGTGGTTCCAGTCATGCTCTGAGTGGTTCCTGTGGTGTTGCTTGTGGTTGATGTTGCCACTGCCCAAGCGCTGGCACTGGTAGCCTGTGTTTCTACTGTGTAGTCGCAAGACCCATTGTCAAACAACACAGAAAATGCTGTAGTAGTTGACCCAACTGGAACAACTGACATGTAGGCAATAAACTTGTAGGCTTGGTTTTCCAGAGCTGTGAAAGTCAGCACTCCCACGTTGGCCATTGTGGCTGACGAAACAGTAGCATCGGTGCTTTGCCATACAATATTTTCTACACCAATTCCTGTGCCGCTGCTGGAGCCGCTGATCACAGCGTTGGTAGCAAATACTGTGTTTGCAGTTACTAGATTGCCAGCTTGAACATTGCCAGTGGCAGTGACTATACCTTGAGTAAACAAGTTAGATCCATCAATGTTTCCAGTTGCCACAATAGCAGCATCACTAACCAAGTTACCGCCGCGCACGTTACCGGTAGCAGTGATTCCTGCTGCTCCTGCAGTAACTGATCCTAAACTAATCAAGTTACCACCTGTGACATTGCCAGTTACAGTTACTAGACCAACTGTACTAATATTGCCGCCTTGTACATTACCGGTAGCAGTAGAGGATCCTGCTGTCAGCAAGTTTCCGCCTGTGACGTTACCAACTATAGTCAGTGTTTGAGATCCGTAAATTGTGCCAGTTACTGCAACTTTGTGTAATGGGGCTGCGTTGGCAACACCTACGTTACCAATGTTGTCAATTGTAACTTTGGTTGTGGCTGCTGCACCGCCTGACGAAGTTAAAATCTGAATGTTTGCATTTCCCAGTGTGCCTGCAGCCACTGCTCGAATTGCTGCAGTGACTCGGGCTCCGGTGCCTGAATCATCGCTGGTAAACCACTCTAAAGAACCAAATGTTTGTCCGTCTGCAACTTCAATGTCAGTATCAGTAAATCTAATAGTGGGCTGTCCTGCGCTAGCATCTCTGGCAATCCAAACGTTGCCTGCTGTGTTTAAATTAGCGCCGGTAATGTTGGCACCCACTTCTAGAGTAGAAGTTACATTAGCAGTTCCTGTGATGTTTGCACCAGTGCTGCTGACAACAAACACATTACTAGTACCGTTGACAGATATTAGTGCGTTGCTGCCAGAAGATGGGATCTCAATTGATGTGGTGCCGTTGAATATTTTGTCGCCGGAAATGTTACCAGTTAAACTGGCATTACCCGACACTGTCAAATCGCCGTTGATGATTACCGTTGCGGTGTTAGCAGTTAACCCTTCAAAGGTCACAGTATCCGTTGCACCAACGGTTTGAATTATAAGATTACCAGCAACACGCTTATAGATAGACATTTAGAGATCCTTTGTGTTATTTATGCGGTCAATAAAGTCTACCATCGACATATGACTCAGATTTGGTATGTTTGATAGTTCCAAAATGCCGGATGTGGTAGTGCCTTGTACTCGTACAAATTGTGTTTTTGGGAAATCTTTTGCAATTGTGCTTAATTGGCGTACCCAGTTTCCGGTATATGTGGGAGTAGCTGAAGACTTTTTGTAAAACTCAGTGTCTGAATACACGTTGTTAAAATGCCCAGTTGTGGTTGGACCCATGTCAAACCCCAGTAGATATATTTTTCTATGTCGGTCAATTGCTGCAATCCCAACAGCCGTGGGTCCTGAGCTAAACCCATAATACTGTTGCGGTATTCGTTTTGCACCCAGATCAGGCAGAGGCTTTCTGGTGTAATGCACATGCTGCTTGCTGTAGCCCGATTCTTGTATGGCTTTGCTAATAGGTACATCTGTGCTGACCAGCACTGCTGGTTCAAATTCTCTGAACAATGCATTGCATCCGTACACAGGTGCTACTTTTGCTAGTTCTATTAGATCCAATGTTAGTCGGCTCTGTCCATTTCCCAATACAAATGCTATAGTCATAAAAAAAATCCTCCCAGTATGTAGCTGAGAGGATTCAGGTGCTAGATCAATTAAGACGTGTAGTTTTCTACAATGCCTATCTCTAATGTAGTACCAGCAGTACCACTCTTGATTTGAGTTCCTTCGTCTGTGAAGAAGTTGACCAAATATCGATTGTTGCTGTAGTCTAACGCATAACGATTAGTCAGGCGAGCAATATTCACGGCTGTGCTATCACCAAGTGTAAAGGTAATGTTCATGTTACCTGCTGTCAAAGCACCATCAGCTTCGTCAGCTAATACACAGACGCCAGTATTGGAGCCATCAGACACAAGATATGCTCTAGATCCTTTTTGACGTATAATGTAACCATCAGCTTCGCTCTGACCAGCAATGCGCACACGACATTTTATAATAGGATAAGATGCAGATTCGCCTGATCCGTTATTACCGCCTACGACGCCAAGGTATTCAGTGCCTGACAGAGTTTCAGGCATAACTGATGCTGTAAGTGTAGCTACACCGTTAAAGCCAATGTCGACTGAGGATGTTTTTTTAATTTTTAAAGGGCGACCCATTTTGTTTGTTTCCTTAAAGATAAGTCTGTAGGTTCTAGCCTACTACGCGGCTGGTGTGCCGCATAAAACACCGTATTGTGTTGACAAGTATTTAGCCACAATGATATTTTTGACCTGGCTAAAAAGCTGTGTAAATATCTTTATGAATTCCAACATTTTAATTGAACAAGGCAACCAACTTCGGGCGCAACAGCAACCCGAACTGGCTCTGAGTTGCTATGCACAGGCGTTTGTGCAGGATCCTGAATCTGCTGCTGCGTTCAACAACTATGGCAATGTGATGCGAGAGCTTGGGCACCCTGCCAGAGCTGTGCCGTTCTTGCAGCATGCTGCAGTGCTGGATCCACACAATATCACAGCAAAGTTCAATCTGGCCATAACTTATCTTCTGATGGGCGACTATGCTCGCGGGTGGCCTGCTTATGAAGCCAGGTGGGATTACGAACATCTTTCAGGAACCGAGCCGCAATTCAGTCAGCCCAGATGGAAGGGCGAAGATTTAACTGGCAAGACCATACTGGTTGTGGGAGAACAAGGCCACGGCGACAACATTCAATTTGTGAGATTTTTGTGGAATCTGCATACCCAAGGCGCTGAAATCAAACTGCAGGTCACTGACGGATTAATTCCGTTGTTGGGTCCAAGTTCAATCATTCAGCAGGTCAGCAGTTACGGCACAGACATGGGCGAGTTTGATTACTGGGTGCCAATTATGAGCTTGCCCGGTATTCTAGGCATAACTCTAAGCACATTGCCTTGTACACAGGGTTATCTGAATGCTGACGCTGGCCTGGCTCGAGCTTGGCAACTGCGCCTGGGTCCAAAGACTCGTATGAGAGTTGGGTTTTGCTGGAGTGGACGCACAGACTCGTGGCTTAACCAACACAAAGCTGTGCCGTTTACAGACATGCTGGACATGATAAGATCTGGTCCTGAATACGAATGGATTAATTTACAAGCAGATGCCACTACAGAACAACAAGCTGAACTTGCTGAGTTGGGAGTCACACAGTATCCTGGCAGTATTCAGAGCTTTGCTGACACTGCTGCACTGATGCAGAACTTGGATGTGGTGGTTGGAGTAGATACAGCAGTGACTCACTTGGCCGGAGCGCTGGGCAGACCCACTTGGATCATGCTGAATGCATATGCAACTGACTGGCGCTGGCTGGCTGATCGAGACAGTTCTCCTTGGTATTCTTCAGTACGGTTGTTTAGACAGCCTGTTCGAGCAGATTGGACCAGTGTGATCAAAAAAGTTAATCAATATCTGAGCTGGTTCAAGGTCTAG
>Ga0209702_10009018_pt1 | contig 11325 bp, 15 predicted proteins | sample FRY01_FD_187210 | JGI IMG/M metagenome (GOLD analysis project Ga0209702, IMG submission 187210) | Freshwater microbial communities from Lake Fryxell liftoff mats and glacier meltwater in Antarctica - FRY-01 (SPAdes) (version 2) | ecosystem: Environmental > Aquatic > Freshwater > Ice > Glacier... | reverse complement strand
AATACCACGGCGTTACGCCTCGCGCAAAATCTCAATCTTCTGCTCAGCCGTAAATCGCCGATGTTCGCCTTTGCTCATAAACTTCGCTCCGTCTGCAGAAGGCCCGCAGCAGCTCGAAGTCTCTCATTTCCGCGTTAGCATTCTGTCCGGAAGTCGCTGAAGCTACACAGAGGTCGTCGGTGAAGAGGCTGCTCTTTGTTTCGACCACGAAGTAAAGGCGCTCGGCTCCGTCTTTCTCCACCAGCACGGCCCAGTCGGGGTTGTAGGGGCCGAGAGGTGTGGAAACACGGAACCAGCCAGGGAGCTTGGCGTAAACCTTGATCGCTTCGTTATTTTCCAGTTGCTCGGCAAAGGTGCGCTCGGTGTCAGCCTGGTAGATCACCTGCTCGTGGACTGATTTGTTGGCGTCGATCATGGACTTGAGGTAGCCGCTTAGCTCTTCGGTCTCGAACAGTTGTTGGGCGTAGTAATCCTCCGTGCCGATGCGCTGATACTTGATGCCGTCCACGAGAGCGAGGCGCTTTGCGCGGTTGATGATCTCGGCGACGAGTTCAATGAACTGCTGAGGGTTGCGCTTGAAGTCATCGAGCCGGGCGCTCTCCACGAGAATACGGAGAATGCTGCGGCGGGTGAGTTGAGTCTTGTCCTGGAGGTCGGTGAGGATGTCGGGCAGATCGATGTCGCCCTCGTCAAGCGTCACGGGGGCGGAGGAGGTGGCTGGTTTCTTCGTGCTCACACCGGAGCGCCCAATAGCAAGGTCGGCCTTGCGCCATTGCAGGCGGGTCTTGGCGATGGGCGGCGCGTCCTTGGTCGCCTGGATGCAGGTCGCGAGCAGGGCCTCGTTGTCGAACTGCACACGGTAGGTGGTCTTGTGCTTGATGCGATCCCACAGCGACTTGAACTCGGCGCCATGCAGTACCGCCTGTCGCGTTCGCACCTGCCTGCGCTCGTCGGCGTTCTTGATCTCCAGCCGACCCGCGAGCTTCTTGAGCACGGCGGTGATCTGGTCGAGTTGCGCCGCGAACGGTTCCGGCACGGCGAGCGTACCGTCCTTGAGCGCCGTCTTGAGCGAGTCCTGCACCTTGCCCTTGGCATCGATGTGGCCCGCTGCCTTGAGGTGCTCCCACAACGCCTTTGACTGCTCGAAGCCCAGCGGTGCGGTCGTCCCATCGGCAGCGGCGACTGCGACAGCCGCGAACTGGTGTGCCTCGACGATGCCGAAGCGGATGCCGGTGTCCTGTTCGATCTCCTTCTGCAGGTTCTCGGCGAACTGCTCGTAACTCTCCATCGCCACCACGGTGAGCGTGTTGACCTCGAAGCCACGCACGCGTTCGCCGTTCTGGTTGACGCACAGGCGCAGGCCCCGGCCGATGGTCTGGCGGCGTTGCTGCACCGACGCCATCTCGCGCAGCGCGCAGATCTGAAAGACGTTGGGATTGTCCCAACCCTCGCGCAGGGCCGAGTGGGAAAAGATGAACTTGAGCGGCGTCTCCAAGGCCAGGAGCTTTTCCTTGTCCCGCATGATGAGGCTGTAGGTGTCGTCGTCGGCCTTGGTGTCGCCGCGCGTGTCCCGCATCATCTCCACGGTCTTCGTGCCGACCTTCTTCTTGTCGATCGAGAAGTAGCCGTTGTGGACCTCTTCGGCGGCGTGCGTCAGGTCCACTTCCTTGAAGAGCGTATTGTACTCAGGAAGTTTCGCCGCGCGCCGGTACTCCTCTTCGAAGATGCGGGCGTAGTCGCCCTTCACCGGGTTGCCCTCGTCGTCGTACTGCCGATAGCGCGACACCTCGTCGATGAAGAAGAGTGACAGCACCTTGATGCCCTGCGGGCGCAGGCGCAGCTCCTTGTCGAGGTGCTCACGGATGGTGCGGCGGATCATCTCGCGCTGGACGGCCAGCGCGTCCACGTCGCCGTGCGCCTGACCCGCCGCCAGGAACACTTCGCCGCCTGGGTAGCGCAGCTCCATGAGCTCGGCGCCCTTCTTGGCGCGGATCTCCTGGCCGATGGTGAGATCGCGGTAGATCTCCCGCCCGGTGGTCTGCTCCAGACTGTCGAGGGGCTGCACCGTGACCGTCTTGCGCCGAACGCCGGTGGAGGTCTGCATGTCGAGTTCCACCGTGGCGCCCACCACACTCTTCCCGCGAGTCACAGGGGCCACGAAGCGCACGTAGGGCTTGTTGTGCGCGTCTTCCACGGTGGCCGCCGCCACTTCAATCTGCTTCACCAGCTTCTGCTCATAGGCGTCCACCGCGTCGAGCCGGTAGACCATGTGATGCTTGTTGGCGTGGGTCGCGGAGTAGCGCAGCGTGCACAGCGGGTTCATCCGGTCCAGGGCTCTCTTGCCGCGCCCCTCCAACCCGCCGTCCACACTTTGCGGCTCGTCGATGATGAGGAGCGGCCTCGTGGCACGGATGAGGTCAATGGGCTTCTCGCCCCCGGTCTTCTCGCTGGCGCGGTACATCACGTTCTTCGACTTGTCGCGACGGCGGGATTCGTCAGACTCTTCGGCCGTCGCCTCAGCCTCGTCGCCAAACTTGTTGATGGCACCGGCCGTCACCACCATGACCTGGATCTGCGGGCTGGTGGCGAAGTTGCGTACCTGGCCGAGCTTGGCCGAGTCGTAGACGAAGTAGTCGAACGGCACGCCCGCGTAAAGCCCCTTGAAGTGCTCCTCGGTGATCTGGAGCGACTTGTACACGCCCTCCTTGATCGCAACCGAGGGCACCACGATGACGAACTTGCTGAAGCCGTAACGCTTGTTCAGCTCGAAGATGGTGCGCAGGTAGACGTAGGTCTTGCCAGTGCCGGTCTCCATCTCCACCGTGAAGTCGCCCGAGACGAGCGCGCCGGATGGCGGCAGACCGTGGCGGAGCTGGATGTCGCCAAGATTCTTGGCCAGCTCGTCGTCGAGCAGGGCGAGGCGGTTGCCGACGCCGAGGTCGTTCTCCGCAAAGGCGAGCGACTGCTGGCCGCCGACGGCGTGCTGCGTGACGGTGAACTCGGTGCGGCAGATCTCCTGCCCGCGGAACAGATCGCAGACCGCTTCGACGGCCTGAAGCTGGTAGTCGAGGTTGGGTTCGAAGTGGAGTTTCAAGGTTTGCCTCCTTGCTCCGGCAAGCGACCAGAGTTCCGCTCCAGTTTCTTTTCCTCGGTTTTCACGCGGCGCTCCAGTTTTTTGAGGTCTTCTTCGGGCGGCAGCGCTTCGGGCTCAATGCCCCGCTCGCCCAGCATCTGGCGGACGCTGGTGTTGTTCTGGACATGTTCACGGGTGATGGCTGGTTCGCCTTGGAGATCTGCCTGCTGCACGTTGTGATTGGTCATCTCCGTCGCCAAGTTCTTGGCGGCGATGGTCAGCGTGGGAAGGAAGTCGGCCAGCGGCCTGGTCTGGGTGATGCCGAACTTGTCCTTCATCGCCTGAGTGGTGTGCCCGCCAAAGAGCGCCGCGTCTCCTTTGGAACGGATGCGCCCGAAGCCCGCGTCATCCACGCCGCGTTCAAAAATGTTTTCGGAAAGGGCTTTTTCGGAGGCTCGGAGCTTCTCCCTCGCTTCAATCCGCCCCAAGAGTCTCATCCGCTCTTCGATCAACTCCTGCTTGCGCGTCTGCACGGCGAAGTAGCTCTGAGCGAACGCAATCGGCTCCTTCCTCGGATCGCCATTCAGGGCGATGAGGTAGCAGGCGTAGCGCGTGAGCATGAAGTCCACGATTTCGCGCTGCCCACCCTTGCCGTGGGTGATCAATTTCGTGACGCCACGAAAATGATCCGCCGCCCGGTAGCCCGTGGTTTCGCAGGACTCGATGGCCCGCTGGATGGCGGTGAGGAAGTTTTCCCACCGCGCATAGCCCAGCGGCTCCTGCAAATCACGGGCGAACCAGAACTCCAGGCCCGTCTCCTCGGGGTGCGTCTGCGCCAGCGCATCGAATTGGCCCTGCATCCGTTGAATCAATTCTGTATTCATCGCTTGTCCTTCATCACAGGCTTCGCACGTTCTGGAGGCCGTGCTGGCTGAGGATGGCGGCGAGATTGGTCTTGGCGACGTCGTCGGCGAAGGCGCTGTCGCGGAAGACGCAGGTGGTGTCGCCGGCGGGCGCGAGCGTCATGTGCCAGGTGACGATGCCCTGCGCGAGCGGCTCGACCTCGTCGCGAGTGATCTGCTCGGGGAGGCACGCCAGCAGCACGCCGCCGCCGATGCTGTGCACGGTCTTGCCAGCGATGGTCTTCTGTTCGATGGGCACGCAGAGGTCGAGGCCGAGCTTGAGTAGCAGCTCGTGCAGGATGTCCGCCTCGGTGCGGTCGCTCTTGAGGTGTTCGACGGACTCTACGAGCGTCTTCGGCAGGTCGTCGCGGTCCGGCTCCCACGCGCGGATGTTGCTGGAGTCGAGCTTGAAGACACGGAAGCCGAGGTCGCCCGCGAACATCGGGTTCTTCTCCCGAATCTTCTTACCGGCCCGGCGCAGGCGTTCTTTGGTGAGTTCGGCGATATTTCGGGGCTTCTTCAGCTTGTCGCAGAAGTCGGCCGCGGCCTTCTGGTCTTTGTTCTCCGGGTCGAGCGGCTCGGGAAGCTGAACGAGGATGTAGCGACGATTCCCGGAATCAGCTGCGTTGTATTCCATTACGGCATGCGCCGTGGTCCCGCTGCCAGCAAAGAAGTCAAGAACCACTGATGACTTGTCACCTGCTGCGATCTGGAGGATGTGTCGTAACAGGCCAACGGGTTTCGGAAAGCTGAAGACCTTTTCTCCATCGAACAGTGCTTTCAGGTCTCTGGTGGCCTTCTTGTTACCTTCCAGTTCCGCCCAGAGGTTTGACGGCTGCTTCAGGCGCCCTTCAAGATAGAACTTCTGGTATGCCTGCCAGGTTGACTTTCCGTCCCTTGCTATTTGCTGCCACTCGATGAGGCCATCGGCCACCATCTCGTCATACCGGTCCTTCCCGCAGATCCACCGGCTTTCGTACCCAGCAGGGGCTATCGGATGGACTATCGTCCCATCGGGTGCGGTGAGGCCGTAGTACATGGTCGGTCGATCTTCACGGCGGTCCTCTCCACCAGTACGACGCAGCGAGCGGGTCAGATACTTGCCGTCCGCGTCTTCTTTGTCGTAGATGGCTGCGTCATCGTCCGTGAAGGCGACTCCTGACATCTCGACATCGGGCTGCTTCAAGTAGATCAGGATATTGTCGGTCTCGTTTACTAGTGCTCGAAAGCCTCCGCCTGTCGGAGTTCCCGTCACCCGCGCGACACATCCGGCGTAGCACTCTTGGCCAAACACATCGTCGCCAAGTGCCTTGAGATTAGAGAGTTCATTGTCATCAATCGAAATGAAGATCGCACCCAGTGGAGATAGGAGGCTTCTGGCGACCTTCAAGCGTGGATACATCATGTTGAGCCAGTCGGTGTGGAAGCGGCCGGAGGCTTCGGTGTTGGAGGAGAGTTTTTTGCCGCCTTCGCCGGTTTGGCCGGTGAGTTCGAGGTAGTTCTTGATGCTGTCCTGGAAGTTGTCGGGATAGACGAAGTCCTTGCCGGTGTTGTACGGCGGATCGATGTAGATGAGCTTCACCTTCCCGGCGTAGGATTTCTGGAGGAGCTTGAGCACTTCGAGGTTGTCGCCCTCGATCATCAGGTTCTGCGTGGTGTCCCAATCCACGCTGTCTTCCGGGCAGGGGCGCAGGGTGCCGGTAGACGGCGTGAGCGCGAGCTGCCGCGCCCGGCGCTTGCCGTGCCAGTTGAGACCGTACTTCTCCTCGCGGTCGTCCACCGCACCGCCGAGCAGTTGCTTCAGCACCTCAAAGTCCACCTTCCCCTCGGTGAACGCCTCGGGGAAGAGCGCCTTCAACTGCTCGATGTTGCCCGCCACGATATCGGCGGAGTGGGTCTCGGTGTCGTCAGCGGTCAGCTTCTTCATTGCATCCTCGGGTTTCATAGCTTGGCTCGCGCGGCAGCGTGTTCCGCCTGCACGCGCTTGAGTTCCAGGTTCAGTTCCACCTGCCGGGAGACTTGGCGTTCCTTGGTCGCAGCGGCGCGCAGGCCGCAGCCGAGGAGTTCGCCCGTGAACAGACTGAAAACGCTCGCCTGCATGGCGTCAATACTGACCTCGGTCGCCGGCTGCGCAGCGCCATCGCGCGTCCTGCCGCAAGCTTGCCCGCCGCCGCCACCGATACCGGCGAGCCTCAGCCTGCCGCCGCAGGGGTCGCTACAGTCGCAGTATCAATTATTGTTGAAGAGCTGGATCAGTTCGCTAGAGACTGCGCAAGAATCGCCGACGAGCGCGGTACCCAAGCCCGCGCCTTGATCGAGGGCTGGCCGCGCTAGTGGCTCACGCATAAGACACTAGCGGGTTTGTGACTCACTATTCACCCATCTTCGAGCGCTTAATCGCGTCGTCAAACATCCGCAGCGTGGCGGCGTGGCCACATTGGTCGTTCACGGTCGAAACATTGGTTTGGTAACTTCGCTCTGCGAAGCCTTCTAGTTTGTGGCTGGCCAACAGATACGTGTCTTGGGTTGCTTCCAGTTCAACGCGGCTCCTAGACAGCGAGCCGGTCGCGCACCATCTAACTGCAGTGGCTTTGTTTCCAGGCGAACACTCGCGCCCCATGACATCGCGCGCTAGCGTTTCTCGTGTCCACGCTCGTCGGTCCGCAATCCGCGCGCGGGCATTCTCAAGCAACTTGGTTACGTCGTTCATCGCACAGCCTCCTGTCGTGGCATCGCTTAAAAACTTGTAAGCCTGGCGATCTCTTCCTGCAGCGCTAGCCGCTCCGACTTTCTCGCCCATCTCACCCTGCTATTGATGTAATTCGCCAGCGCGTGAGCCTCGGGTATCGAAACCTTCAGCTCAAGAACTGCGCCGCCAAACTCATCGGGCAGCGACATGACGCCGGTCGTGCCGTCATAGCTCCATTGCGGCTCAATGACGATCACAGCGCGCTTCCCGCGCTTGGAATCGGACGCACAAGACCCAGCGCCGCGTTGACGTGCGCCTCGACGTGATCCCACGGCCACCCGTAACGCCCGCCTTGCGTGTCCCGCACTAGCGTCAGCGCCACCCTCAGCCGCTCGACCTCGGCGCGAGCCGTTGCTAGCTTGTGGCAGATAGTCAGCGGCCTGCCCTCGCTGTCTAAGGCGCACGAATCCCGCAGATGCTCGTTCTCGGAGCGCAGGGCCAGATAATCTGCCGCCAGCACGACGCGCTGATAGCACGCGGTCTCTATCTGCATTCCCGCCTGCCGACCGATGCGTGGTGCGTCCCACACCTTTGCGTCTGTCACGTTGCCTCTCCTGTAACCGCTCCCTGTCGTAGAGCGTTTTGCGCGATTTCAAATGATGTGCTTTCGGGCGCAATTTGCTTCGCGACCCAATCGCGCATGTACCGCCATCGTCCTTCTGCAGACCTGTCAGCGCGTTGAGCTTCAACGACCCACGCGCTGTATTCGTCGTTCTCGTACATGATCTCTTTCACCAACTGGTTGGCAATCCCGAACAGTTCGCCGATGCCTTCGGTGTCGTCAGGGTCGAACTTGGGGAGGGCCATGCCGCGCACTCGCGCCACGCTGCCCAGTGTGCAGACTTCTCCGTCCGCCTCAAACTCCCCGGACACCAGCCGCTTCTCCGGCATGGCATCGAGCGCCGCCAGCAGTTCCTTCAGGAACGCTTGCCCGCGCTTCCCGCGAATGGCGCTTGCAACCTGCCCACGCCACTTGATCATTGCCCAGTTGTCGAGGCAGTCGCTGTAGCCACTTCTGCTCATGTCACAGTCCCCCGCTCTCGCATGTGCGATGTTCCCGATGCGCGATGATGGACGCATGCATCGCCGTTGCGATAGCCCTTGCGGAAGGGGCGCATACACTCGCCGGCATTGATCTTCTCAAACATCGCGCACCACTGGCGGTGAAAGAGCGTTGCGATACGCCTTTGCGATATCGTCGTCGCAAGTCAGCCCGTACTTGCCGAAGTCGATCAGGCCGTTTTCTGCGATATCCAGCGCCATCTTCAGCGACGCGCGCAGCCGTTCGACATCCACCAACAGGCTGGAATTCCATTTCAGCAGACCCGAAATTTCGGCATACGTTCTGGCCTGCGTTTCTGCCGCAGCCTTAGCTACGGCTTTTAAGCCCTCGACCTCGGCGCGCAGGGCGTCTATTCCGTCTGGCGGAACAAGACCGGACCAAGGCCAAATTACTGGTTTATCCGTCACGTTCCCTCTCCTGACCGAGTAATCCCGAGAGCTTCGAGAATTTTGTCTTGCTGATCGGCGACACCTCGGTTGTGCCCGCGCCCCCACGCTGCACGGTAGACACCACTTACGATTTGACTGATCTGCTTTGCAGTAAGCCCGGCCGGAAACGCCATCCTCTCGGAGCCTTCCCAAAACACGTAGTCGTGGAGCACCTCGTCGAAGGGCGGCTCGTCTCCAAACGGCACGTTACGTTCGACCTTGATGCCTCGCGATTTCAGCCAGTAGAGTTCGTCGTTGTCATCGCCTATGGTGGTCGTCTCTGTCACATTCTTCTCCTGATTCTGTTCACGAGCGATAGAATCCTCACCCCGTAGTCTCCGTAATTGTGTCGTCCCACGGGTTACTCGGCTCACACGCATAGACGTGTTCGTTAACCCGCAGCCAAGTTGGTTTCTCGCCGACTACGGTGAATGCGGGATCGTGGAACACGCAGCAGTTCGTCGGCAGCGACGCAATGCGCCCGTTGTCGAGCCGCGCAAAATGGTACTGCTTGGTTTGCGATGGAGTGAGGCTGTAGGCGTCGCCATAGTGCTGCGCCGTGAACAAATACACGGCGTCGTGCCATTCGCCAGGCCTGACGTAGACGTGCATTTCGCGCTCGGCGAGCTGGGCGTACTCGACCGTGGCGAAGTCAACGCCGAAGCAATCCCATCGCTGGGATTGGTCAACTTCCCACGGCACCGTATCGCGCTTGAACGAGAGCGCGTGAAGCGGTAGAGGTGTGTACACCGCCCCGTTCTCCAGCAACACCGTCGCGCCCCATGCGCGATTGGGCACCGATACCAAGCCGAACCAGCTAGCCTTGATCCAGCCATCAACCTCGCCGGCTGAAAGAAACGCTTTGTCCACGTACACGTAATGATGTCGCGGAAGATCACCGATCAAAGCACTGGCGCGGCTCATCGTTACTCCGAATGCACTGTTGATATTTTAGAGCTGGCTGCGGCTGCGCTCATATCTGAATCGTCAGCGGGCACAGCGAAATCGCGCTGATTGTGATCGTGTACTCGCTGCCGAGATAGTCGTACACGCACTGCTTTGTCATGCCAGTCGTGCGCTCGTACTGAAAAAAGGCCATGCCTGCGTAAGCGGTGCCTGCGGCCAGTGTCAGCGCGATCAATAGAATTGTTTTCATCGTGTTTCTCCGGTTGTGTGGTCGTCTGCTTGATCTGTTGGTGCGTTGGGAGTATTTCAGCCGCAACCCCAATGCTCGGTTGGCAATCCATCTGGGTTACGCGCGACGTGAGCAACAAACTCGGAGCCGTCGTACTTTATCGGGAAATAAACGCGATTCGCCGTCCACAGCGTAAAAGGCTTTCCATTCGTACTTCCGTAACCGTCGCAGAACTCCGCGTCTAATTCATCGTCTGTCAGGGTGCAAGCCACCACGTTTGCCCACGTTTCGCCGCTCCCGCGATCCCACCCGGGATCTTTCGGCGATTCCATCGCTATCGCAATCAGTTTTCGCCATGTAGTCATGTCACGTTCCCCGCTCTAGAATGTTTCGCTTGTAGGGTTCCGGCTCAGTCCGTCTGTGGTGCATGAAACGCCAGCAGGGCCGTTCGTGGCGCGTTTCCATGAACCGCATCGCCGGGGCCGGCTCGACGCGCATCATCCAGAACACGTCGCGGCCCAGCCTGAACCTGCCGTAGCTCATCGCACAGCCTCCCCGCTCGGAATTGCTCCCGCGCTTGCGGATGCTCGTGCTGCAATCCGCCGCACTAGCGCCTGAACCGGGGCGCCGTCTCCGCCTACGAGCGGGTCCAGTAGCGCCACGATGTACGCTCCCTCGGCCCGAAGCCGCTCGACCTCTGCCCTCAACCGCGCGGCTTCATACCCCATCTCAGCGATCCGCTCGATGCGCCAGTCCGTGATTTCGGTAGCGTTAAAGGCAGATTCTTCGGCCTGGGATATCAAGTTGCTGTTCGCCTTGGTCAGCCGATTGACCTCGGCGCGCAGGGCGGCGAGTTCGTCAGACATGACTCGCTCCCGTAGGTGTAACGGCTCCTAGGCCCGGACTAAGCCCCTCAATCATGGTGATCCGTTCGCCGATCCAGCGCATCACCGGCACGGCCATGCTATTGCCCAGCGCCTTGTAGCGCGGACCGTCCGCTGCGGGCTTGCCGCGATATGGGATCGCGGTGTATGGCGTGACGACGGTCAGTTCAAGTGAGAAACGTGCGGGCAGCGTTTCGCTTGGAATGGACCCAGCGATGACAGCCATCACAGAGCAGCACAAGGTTGCTTCGCGTGAGTCGCTGATCGGGGTCAGTCGCCCAAGTTCGGACGTGGTGAACGTGACCGAGCGCTGGCCGCTCATTGCATCGCTGGCACCGGCCCCTGTCGCGCCGCCAAATATCGGCGCAGGCTTGTCTCCATTCCGCGCCCCCGTAGAAAGCAGCATGTGCAGACGTGATGCCGCCTTTCCACTTCGCACTGAGTGGGCCAGTTCGCGCAGCGTGAGTGCAAGCGAGCGAGCAGTATCGACGTTCAGAGTACGTTGGTGACACCAGCTTTGAGCGCTCGCACCATTGGCATTTGAGAGCCACCTTCCTTGACTGCGTATCTGCGCTCCTTCGCCCTCGGATAGCGGTAGCACATGCACTGCTGCAAGTGGTGCGCGGACGGCCTGGCCGATGCTCGAATCCACTTCGGCAGATGACGCAAAAGGCGTCAAGTCGCCGCCGTCGGCAGGCGAGACACTGCTGTGCCACCTGAGACATCGGAGATCCACAACCGCATAGATGTTTGCTTGATCGATGCATAGGTCAATGATGATTCGTTCTGCGATTAACGGAAAGCCCTGCAAGCGCTCGCACTCGCGAGGCGTGAGTCGGCGCACGGATGTCGCTCCGACCACCGCCTGGGAATGCCCGTCCGTATCGAGCGGCCCGGCTAGGTTGCCATACTGGACCACGGAGCTTTGCCGCGCGTCGAAACAGTGGGCCGGCGCAGGGATCAGCGTCTCCGACTCCGCGTCGATCCTGCCCATGCCGCCGGCGTTCAGGCAGTGCGCTATAATCGGAATTCCTCGCCCGGTCCCGTCTTCGCTGGCGTCGAACCCTTCCGCCCGCAGCGCGTGCGTGACT
>Ga0209702_10009017_pt1 | contig 11326 bp, 9 predicted proteins | sample FRY01_FD_187210 | JGI IMG/M metagenome (GOLD analysis project Ga0209702, IMG submission 187210) | Freshwater microbial communities from Lake Fryxell liftoff mats and glacier meltwater in Antarctica - FRY-01 (SPAdes) (version 2) | ecosystem: Environmental > Aquatic > Freshwater > Ice > Glacier... | reverse complement strand
GGAGCAAGACGAAAAACAGCCCGCCCAGCCGAACCCGTCCCCGCTTCCAGCGCACCCGCCAGACGGGGCAGGCGTGGCGGCGAGAGATTGGCGCGTTCTTTACCGCGCTGCGCAGACTGCTGGGGAAGCGAAATTAACGGGCCATTTTGGGCTATGTCTGCGGGGCCAAGCTGCGTGAACTCCTGCCTGGGCCGCCCCGTACACTCAGCATCAATTTCAATGCAAAGGGGAACTGATGAATCCGGTCGATCTGATCACCACAAAGCGGGATGGGGGCGAACACAGCGCCGATGAATTGCGCTTTCTTGTGCGGGGAATGGTGGACGGGTCGATCCCCGACTATCAACTGGCGGCCTGGGCGATGGCTGTCTATTTTCGAGGGATGACCGACGCCGAAGCGACCCAACTCACGCTGGCGATGGCAGAAAGCGGCGACACCCTCGACCTCCACGACGCTGTGCCGTCCGGTGTGCTGATTGTGGACAAACATTCCAGCGGCGGCGTGGGGGACAAGACGACTCTGGCCGTCGGGCCAATTGTGGCGGCCTGTGGATTGCCTGTGGGCAAAATGAGCGGGCGGGGGTTGAGCTTCAGCGGCGGCACAATCGATAAATTGGAGAGTATCCGCGGCTGGTCATCCGAACTGAGCGAAGAACGTTTTCGCCGTCAACTGCGGGAGATCGGGCTGGTGGTGGCAGGCCAGACCGCCGAGCTGGCCCCCGCGGACAAACGGCTCTACGCCCTGCGCGATGTGACTGGCACTGTGCCCAGCCTGCCCCTCATCGCCGCCAGTATTATGAGCAAGAAACTGGCCGCGGGCGCGGATGCGATTGTGCTGGACGTGAAGTGTGGCCGGGGCGCGTTTATGGAAAATCTGGACGATGCCCGCGCCCTGGCCCGGTTGATGGTTGCCATCGGTGCAGGCGCTGGCCGTAAAGTGACGGCGCTGATCACCGGAATGGAGCAGCCTCTGGGCAACGCCGTGGGCAATGCGCTGGAAGTGCGCGAGGCCATCGAAGCCCTGCACGGCAGAGCTCCGGCTGATTTCCAGGAGTTGGTCGAACGGGTCTGCGCGGAGATGCTTCTGCTGGGCGATCCGCTCTGTCCCAATTTAGAGGCAGCCAACGAGCGCGTACGAACAGCCATTACATCTGGCGGAGCCTTTGAGAAACTGGTGGCTTTTGTGGCGGCCCAGGGCGGCGACCCGGCGCAGATTCGACATCCCGAACGGCTGCCCACAGCGCCGGTGCAGCGAAGGCTTCTTGCCGAAAAAGCTGGATACATCCATAAAATCGACGCCCGTGAAGTGGGGCTGGCGGTTGTGGAAATGGGCGGAGGGCGCAAGAAGAAGGGGGATTCTATCGACTTTGGGGTGGGCGTTGTCTGCGCGGCCAAAGTGGGGGATCGGGTGGAGGCGGGGGATACGCTCTGTGTCATTCACGCCGCGGACGTAGCCAGCGCTGCCGTCGCATTGGACCGCCTGAAAGCCGCTTGGCGTGTCGCGGAGGAACCGACGAACTCACTGCCCGTTGTGTTGGACAGAATCGGGACCAGTTAAACGCTAATCCGCGCCGTCAGTCATCAGTCATCAGTCGTCCGCTCGTCTGTGGTCAGCAAAATTACCAATCCACTTGGCGGCGTTCTTCCACCACACTCTTGTAAATTTCATGCGTGCGGGCGGCTATCTCTGACCAGCGATAGAGCGTCTGGACATTTTCCAGCGCGGTGACTCGCCATTGGGCTGCCCGCTCCTCGTCCTCGAACAGAACATCCACACCCCAGGCGATGCTCTGGGGATTGTTGGCAATGACAGTCAGCCCGTTGTGCATGTGGTGGACCACCTCGCTCAGCCCGCCCACGTCACTGACAATCACATTGCAGCCCCCGGCCATCGCCTCCAGCGCCACAATGCCAAAGGGTTCGTAGAGGCTGGGGAAGATGGCTGCATCCACTGTATTGTAGAGGCAATTGCGGGCTGCATCGGTGACAAAGCCGAGTAACTCAACCGCGTGGCCTATCCGCAACTCGTCCACCAGAGATTGCATCTGCTCTGAATTTTTCCCGGCCACCAGCAGTCGTACATCCGGGAAGTGGCGCAAAATAGGGGGCATGGCCCGCAGTAGAATGGGCAACCCCTTCTCCGGCGTAATGCGGCCCACATAAAAGAGCAACTTCTCCCCGTCGGGCGCGTACTGTTGACGCAGACGCGCCACTTCCTCCGGCGCACATTCACACAGGGGCGCGGGGTCGATCCCATTCGTAATCACACTGGTTTTGTCCAGAGGCACGCCGAAGTAACCGCCCAATTCCCCGGCCATAAAGCTGCTGCACACAATCACCCGCCATGCCTCAAAGCAGACCTCCCACTCCATCTGGTTGATCAACACGCTCGTCTGGTTGGGCACATAGGATTGATGGCGGCCCCGCTCGGTGGCGTGGATTGTTGCCAGCAGAGGCGCTTTCCAATGATTTTTGAGGGCGATGCCAGCGCTGGCTACCAGCCAATCGTGTACGTGAATCAGATCGTAGGGGGTTTTCCCAGCCAACCCAAGCGCGTAGCTCTCCAAGCGACGGTTGCCGTCCACTACGCTGTTGAAAAGATCGTTGGGGGTCACCGGCGGCACATCCACCCGATGAACAGTCACATTCGGGGCAATTTCTTCCAGCCGTGCGCCACTCGCGGCCCTGGTGGTTAGCACGTCCAGGTGGAAAGAATCGTCCTCCAACAGGATTTGGGAAAGTGCCGGGACCAGCTCGGCCACGTGCTTGCCGATGCCGCCCACCATATTGGGTGGAAATTCCCAGGTAATCATCAAAACGCGCATTGTTTCCTGCCGATGTGAAAGACGGGCAAATTGTCCGCGTGGGGTGTGGGGTTGTTCAAAGCAACCCGCTTTATACCACAGAGCGGGGCGAAAAACGAATCGGGCAAATTCAGCGGCGGGGCGACAAGACCAGTGCCCCATTCGTTTGCAGTATAAAGAGAGCGGGCTGCCAGACGGTTGTAATCGTCTCACCGGAGAGGTCTCTTAGTGCGTCAGCGGTCAGCCGGTAGACGGTATAGGCGGCGGGTGTGTTGGGCGAATGATTCTCCGCCCAGGCGGGATAATCGGCATCGATCCAGCCGACCAGAAAGACCGGCCCGGTCATCTGTGCCCCCACCCGTTTGCGGAATGTTTCCGCGCCTGCACTGTACAGGCCGATGGGTGTATCGGGCAGGCGCTTCCAGACGGCCAGGGCAAAGTCGGCCCCGGCTGCCGCATCCCCCAGCCAGAGAATGGCCTGGCCCGCGTCCACCGCGCCCGGATCAGTCGCAATTGCCGTTTTCATCGTCGGCCAGCCAACGGGCAGACCTGCCAGAATCAGTTCGCGCCCCCCGTTTTTGGCAAAGGCTTCTGCGGTTGTCACTACCGACCCGGCCCAGTTGCCGTTTTCCATCGGGGCAAAAGGACGCAGCCAGCCCTTTCCCGCCGCAATCAGCCCGACTTCGCCTTCTTCTGCCGCCCAATAGGGACCGATCACTACGGCCACCGACGGATCGGCCAGCACCTTTTGCGCCGTGCGCGCCACATCCCGGGACGTATCCAACGCCAGGGGCAGCACGTCGATTCCGTGGGGATTCTGCTCGGCAATTGCGGCCCGCATGGCGGCCAGCGCGTCGTATCCCTCCTGGCGGTAGACGCCTTCAAAGGGTGCCAGCAGCCCGATCTTCACCGCAGGCCGGGTAGAGGCGCAGGCGGAGAGGAAGAAGGCAAAAAGCAAAAGGAGAAAGGCAAAAGTGACCGGCAAACGGCAAACGACGAACGGAGGGCGGTACTTCCGTCCGCCGTCTGCCGTCCGCCGTCCGTCGTCGGTCATCCTACGGATTATAGCCATAAATCCGCAAATTCGCTTCGTGTTCGGCCAATGTGCGGGCGAAGACGTGGCGGCTATCTTCGCCAGTGGCGACGAAGAAGCAGTAGATGCTCTCGGCTGGGCTGCGCGAGGCTTCGATGGCGCTGAGGCCGGGGCTGGCGATGGGGCCGGGGGGCAGGCCGGGGTTCAGGTATGTGTTGTACGGGCTGATAATCTGGCTGTATTCCTCCACCGATTGGGGCTTCCACCACCAGTTGCCCGCCACACCCCGCGCGTACTGCACAGTCGGGTCGGCCTGCAAATAAGTGCCGCCCACATCGGCGATACAATTGCTGTTCAGCCGGTTGACGTAGACGCTGGCAATCAGCGGGCGCTCGTCGGCCTGCACGGCCTCTCGCTCCACAATCGCGGCCAGGTTGAGCAGGTCCCGTCCGCTTAGCCCACTGCTGCCGCCAATCAGCCCGTTGCTGCCCACCCGGTTCTCAAAGTTGGTGAGGAAGGAGGCCAGAATCAGCTCCGGCGTGCTGGCGTTGACCGGAAAACGATAAGTATCCGGGAAGAGGAAACCTTCCAACGAAGCGCCGTCGGGCAGGGCTTGCAGGAAGTCGTAGTTCTCGAAAATGCTCAGCGTGCGGGGTTGGCGCACCGCGGCCAGGAAGCGCTCGCCGTCGATGACGTCATTCTCCGAAAGCCGTTCGGCCACTTCTTCGGCCCGCATCCCCTCTGGAATCGTCACGAAAATCTCTTCAAAGCGGGCCTCCTGCAACGCCTCGGCGATCTCTGGCATTGTCATCGTATCGGCCAGCATAAAATTGCCTGCTTCCAGGCGGCGGTCCAGGCCAGTCACCCGCAAGTAGAGGTTGAAAAGGTCGGCGTCAGTGATGAAGCCCTGGCTTTGCAGACGGGCCGCCACAAAACGGGCCGCGTCGCCGGGGATAATCGTAAAGGGCCGGGGGCGTGGGTCTGTGCCGGCGGGCAGGGATAAGTCTTCTTCCCGCAAGTTCAGATTGAAGACCAGCACCTGCTTTTCGATATTTTCCGGCGTCAGCGCATACTGGCCGGCTGTGGGGTCGATGAGCGCATCGCTGATCTGCTCCGTCGCCAGTAGCTGTTCGCCCAGATGGGCCTCGGCCACAGACCAGACACTCCACAGCACGCCCAGAACCAGCGCCAGAAAGCCGATCCGGGCCAGATTCGTCAGGATCAGATCGGTCCACGAAGCTGACGGTCGCCGGTTCTGCCGATCCCGGTGGCGTTTGCGCTGCTGTAAAAAGGATAGGGTTGATTTGTTCATTGCGTACCTGTTCAGTGAGCGCTGATTGAGTCGCTGAGTCCTCGAAGCGTATCGAAATCAAGCGAACGGGTGACGATCTCATTCTTCCCACCCGCTCGGTTTCACTTCGACAGAAGCTCAAGTACAAGCGATACGGCGGGAAAAAGCACCCGCCTACTCAACCAGCGCTAGTCTTGTAACGTTTTCGGCTTAGGCGATTCCAAGAAAATAAGTATCCACAAGTCCCCGGCACTTCACGAACTTCGCTGCCTGAATTACAGAATACAGACTCGCTTGGACAGAAAGTGCCGGGGACTTTTGCCGTATACTTTATTATTTGAATTAGCCTTATCGACCCCCACGGGAGTGAATCACCTGCCCGGTTATCCACTCGCCTTCGTCGCTGGCGAGAAAACGCACCAGACGGGCCGCATCTGCGGGTGTTCCGACCCGTCCGAAGGGATTTTCCTGCGCCCCTATAGATTTTTGCTGCGGTGGTATCCAACCGGTGTCCGTAATGCCCGGATCGATGGCGTTGACGGTAATGCCTTTGGCTGCCACCGCCGCGCTCAACGAAAGAGTCAGCGCCTCAATTGCGCCTTTGGTGGCGATGTAGGCTAGTTCTTCCGGCATCGGCCCCACGGCCTGACCGGATGAAAAGCTGATAATCCGTCCACCTGGCCCACCGGAATATCGGCGCACAAATTCGGCGCAGAGCAGGGCTGTTCCCCGCAAATTGACTGCGTAATGGGCATCCAAGTCCGCCGCGCTCAGCGTCTCAATCGGCGTATGCTCGGAATGAGTAGCGTTGTTGACCAGAATCGAGACCGGGCCGAGTGCTTCCTCTGCCCCGTCAAAAATGTGGGCGGGCACTGCCGGGTCCGAGAGATCGGCTTCCATTCCTTCTGCCCGCACACCCATTGCGCGGGCATCGGCCAGAATCTCTTGCGCTTCCTCGTCCCGGCTGCCCCAGGGCATTGTGGCATCGTAGGGCCGCCACCAGGTGGTGAAGATGTCTGCGCCTGCCTCGGCCAGCGCCGTAACAATCGCCGCGCCAATCCCCACCCGGCGGCTGACACCGGTGATGAGGGCGGTTTTCCCGTAGAGTTTTCCGTCGGGCATACGAATCCTTGAGATGTGGCTGTCGCGTTGGGTGGACGGCAGACGGTTGACAGCAGACGGCAGACGGCAGACGGCAGACGGCAGACGGCAGACGGCAGACGGCAGACGGCAGACGGCAGACGGCAGACGGCAGACGGCAGACGGCAGACCGCGGGAGCGCAGGGATGTTGGGAATACCGCCGTCAGTTTTTCCGCTCCAGCGCAATCCTTCCCCACCGCTCCCCCTCGCCCCGCTTGCGTGCGTCCAGATAGCTGCGCAGGATGACAGCGGCGGCGTAGGCGTCTTCGCCGATGGCACGCGCCCGTTTGGGATCGTCGGCCATCAACTCCTGGGCAGCGAAAGAACTCAGCCGCTCATCCCAAAAGATGACGGGCAGTGGCTCTTTCCCGCTATCTTTCCCCGCTGTGCGCAGGGAGCGGGCCAGACGCAGCGCCCAGGTCCGGGTCATTTTCGTCTGTTCACTCTCGCTGCCATCCATCGACAACGGCAACCCACAAATGACCGCCTCGGCCCCTTCTGCTGTCACAATTGCCACCAGCCGGTCAAAATCCTCCTGGCGGCTGCGCCGGTGGATCACTGTCAGGGGGCGCACCGTAATTCCCAACGGGTCGCCGGTCGCCACACCGATGCGGGCCAGTCCCATGTCCAGGGCGATGAGTTTGCCGGGGGGAGGCGTCAATTGAACGCTCATAATTGACGTTCCCAGTGAAGCGTGAAGTGTAAAACGTAAAAAAGGCCGCTGATCTCACGTTTCACGTTTCACTTCCCGTCAACAAGCGCAGCCAGTTAGCGCCACTGTCTATGCAATACGAAATACGCAATTTCTTATTCCCCCCGCGCCGCCTGGTCAAACTCCACCCGCACCTGAATCCGGCTGCCAAAAGTCGGCAGCGTGCCAAACCAATCCGGGTCGATGTAAAATTCTGGCGGCTGTTGCAGAAGCCATTCTTTTTGCAGCAGAGCAGTGGCTTCGTCGATGGAGAGACCGGCAACGGCGGAACGAAGCTCCCGGTTGTCGATGGGGATGACGTAATTGCCCCGCCCCACAATCGTAAAGCGCACCGTACGGTCCGAGACAGTCGTGCTGGGGTCCACCAAAAACTGGATGGAATCGGCCACCAGTTTGCCCCGTTCGGGCACAGCCTCTTGCAGCGCGGCCATCGCGATTTTCCGTGCGGTTGTCTGGTCCACAGCCACGCCCTGCACCAGCACGCGCAGGGTCAACCCCAGTTGGTCGGCGGGTTCGTCGTTGAAGTGGTCGAAGAATTGGGCCACGATAAATGTCTGAATCGACGATTCGGCCAGCCACTCGTCGGCGCGCAGTTCCGGTTTCAGCCGGGCAAAGGCTTCGTTCTTGGCCTGGGCGTTGAGCTGTTCCAGCAGGATATCTTTGTCAATCTGTTTTACCACCCGCACCAGGGCAGACTGACCGCCGCCGGTCGCGCCGGGATTGGTCACGCCCACCTGTGTACGCAGCGCGCCGGAGACGGTGGCGATGGTATTGGCACGGGCGTTGCCCTGCACCCCCTCTTCCAGCGCTTCGATATCGGCCGTGGCCTGGGTTCCCTGGGGACCAGGCACTTCCGTATCGCTGGTGGTGCTAAAATCGGCCCGGCTGCCTGTACTGGTAGAGACGATTGTGCCCGCCGGGATACGCACCGTGCGGTTGGTCTGGTTGGTAAAGACTACCTGACCCACGGCTTTGCCCTGGGCTGCCTGCTCCGAGCCGCTGGTGGCAATCGTGCCGGTGAGTTCGATGTACGATTCCATCAACCGTCCGGGGAGCAAGCGTCCCTGCACATCCACGGCTTCGACGCTGGGGCTGGCGGTGAGGGTGACGGGGGCTTCCACCTGGCGCTGGCCGGGCACGACTGTCACTGTGGCCGCGGGCAGCACATAAATGGCGAAGGCGGCCAACACAGCCAACAGAAATCCACCAACCAGCGTGTAGCCGATTAGCCGTAGCCAGAGGGGCGCGGGTCGCCGCCAGACTTCGGCGGCGCGGATGCGCTGCTGGCGGCTGCGGTGCAGGCTGGGACGGCCCGCGATGGCGGCGCGTGCCTTGCCCTTTGCCTCGCCGTTGACTGTGCGCCAGGCAGGTGCTTCCGGCAAGCCAGCCGCGGGTCGTCGGGGATCGATAGTGGGCAGCGCGGGCGTCATTTGCCAGGTGCGGTTCGCCAGACCGGCCTCGTTGCCGTAGACGGGAATCCCCAACTGTTGGGCCGCCTGGCGGGTGGAGAGGTCGTGGGTGACGAGGGCGATCTGCTGGTTGCGCGCCACCGCCTGCCGCTGGATCAGCCGCAGACGGGGAATGCTGTTCAGTTCGCCCCAGCCGTTGGGCAGGACAACCGCCACCTGCGCCCCGTCTATGCGGGCCAGACGGCGGCGCACGGCTTCGGCGGTGGCGTCGGGTTCGATGTGAAGAATTTCAGTCAAGGAAAGTTACTCGATTATGTGACTACATATACTCGGCAAAGTCTGCCAGCGGTTCATCAAAATCATCGGATATATGAATCAGAAAGGATTTGGCGCTACCGAAGACCAGCGGGCATTTTTCTACGACAGGCGTTTCTGATATGACAGACGCCTTCTCTTCAGTATCGAGTATCATTACCTGCGTCATTTATCAAGCCTTCCGTCGATACGTCCTGGGAACGTGCGTCAATACAATCGATTCCAGCATTGCAAGCGTTTGCAGATTGATGAAATAATGACACTCGTCCACCAATCGTTCCATATCCCGCTTGCGGGCCAGCCAGCCGCCTCCATCAATAAAGTTGACGAAAGCGCGGCTCTCGTTGTAGCGACTGTTGGATGCAGTGATTTGGTTGTAGGCGGCGCGCATATCCCGGGTTTTTATGGTTTGGCCGCTGCTGGTTGTTTCCTGAAAGCTACTCATCACAATCACCCAGGGGTCTTGCAGGGAGGGAATCGCAAAGTCGATGTCTACATTGACAAAACGCGAACGCCCCTTCTCGTAGCCGATGCCATAGCTGCTCTGGATTTGGTCCAATTGTGCCTGAATTGTCGCTTCGACCCGATGCCCTTTGCGCCCGCCATACGTGCCGATTGTCGATTCTTTGTAGCGTATCTCGCGCAGGGCTTGCGGAATTATACCGATCTCCCGGTAGTTCAACTTGTCCAGATAGAAACGAGGAATCAACGCAGAGAGAGCCGGGTCACGGACGCCGTCGAATAGTAAATCCGCTACCACACCCCGAAACGTTTGAACATCAGCCAACTGGCGTTTGATTTTGGCAATGCTCCATTCGCTATCGAATTCGCCGGGAATCCGCCCAATCTTGCGTAGAAGCGAAATGATCCGCATAAACTTTTCGTCAGAAAGCCCAATGTCCCGCAGGATCACATCCACGCCATCGGGATTCTGGCCGAGAAAGGCCAGAATATCGTTCAGTGAATGGGCTACTCCCAGCGCAAGATGTGGACTTTGTGCGAGGTGCAGCAGTTCCGAGACTTTCTCGTCGATTTCATCTTCGAGTTCGTCATCGACAAAGAAGACGGTTGCATTATCCCACGCCTCTTGAAAAGTCAGTTTGCGGGCTTGCATCAGGCTTGTATCTCCAATTTGGCAGCTTTCAACGCCTTTCCCCAGGTGGGGAAGGTTTTCAGGAAAATGCCCAGTTCATACCGGCTCTCTTTTTTTACATCCTCCGGTGTGGGCAGCCTGCCTAATTGCACGGACAACTGACGTAACTCTAATTGGAGTGCCTTTTTCGTGACCTCGCGCGTTTTCTGACGGATGCTCGGACGTTCCACTTCGCCTCGGTCGTATACCTGGGCGATCTTTTTGTGCATAATCTCCACGTAATCGGGGTCCAAATCCATAGCCACATAACGGCGATCCAATTGCAAAGCGCTGATAGGTGTTGTACCTGCACCACCAAAGGCATCCAGCACCACATCCCCAGGATTTGTCGCCAGACGGATGATTCGTTCCATCAGCAGATCGGGCAGTTGGCAGGGGTGATAGTCCCGATCCCGTCGGTGTTTGATGCGATGGACATCCCACCAAATGTCGTTCAAAGGAGACTTGTCATCGCCGCCTATGGCCTTACGTTGGCGAACACAGGAAGCGCGCAGGCAATAATGACGAGCATCAATCGGGCTGACTGCCGCGTAGTTGAAGGTAAAATCGGTGGGGTGTTTTGTGTAAAAAAGCAGCGCATAGTGGGCGGGCATAATTTTCCCGCGCGGCTCCGACAGTGCATCCCAGACGATCCAATTCTGAAAATGGAGATGCTGGTTGAGAAAATGGGCGTGGTGCATCGACCAGCGGGGCAGATTGAGTACAAAGAGTGAGCCGGTCGGTTTCAAAATCCGGGCATACTCCGCCAACCAATCGTTACACCATTCGATATATTTCTGATCGGTCAACCCGTCGTCATAGACCGAATAGGCTTTGTCCAGATTGTAGGGCGGGTCGGCAAAGACCAGATCGACCGATTCGTCCGGGTACTGGCGCAAGATTTCCAGAGAATCGCCCTGATGAATTACATTGTAGAGATTGTTCGGGTCAATTTTCGCTGTGATAGGCTGCGGCTGTTTGCCATTCCGCTTCTCCAAAGAGAGCGGAAAATCGGGCAAAGTATATTGGATGTACGATTCTGACAGACTTGATTGTTTCCAGGCCAGACCCTCAATGGGGCCAACAATGCCGGTGGCCGAAGATAACGGGCTGTCTACTAACTTTTTGTTCTGTTCGTCTTTCTTAGCGGGTAGGTCGAGAAGGCCAATCAGAATGTCAAAGAGTGACTCAGAAATCTGGCCGTAGTTATCTGCCGCTGGAATGTCTTTGATAACATCAGAGACTACATACCCCTCTGGATTCATCAGATGGGCTTTCCCACCCCAGTCTTTCAATGACCGTTCGCAAGCCGCGCAAGTTTGGTGGGGCAAACGCACCCGTCCGACTTTGAATTGATTCCGTCCTTTGCTGAAAAGCAGCACACCCGCATGAACAGAAGGCAATAGCTGATTTTCGAGAGGCGTCGATTCAACGGCAAACCAATACTTAAATGTCAGATGCTTTTCCAGAGAAACCCCGATTTCTGGCA
>Ga0209702_10009010_pt1 | contig 11331 bp, 11 predicted proteins | sample FRY01_FD_187210 | JGI IMG/M metagenome (GOLD analysis project Ga0209702, IMG submission 187210) | Freshwater microbial communities from Lake Fryxell liftoff mats and glacier meltwater in Antarctica - FRY-01 (SPAdes) (version 2) | ecosystem: Environmental > Aquatic > Freshwater > Ice > Glacier... | reverse complement strand
AGACAAGATAGAATTGATTCTGGTCGGATACGAACCAGACAGTAGACATAAAACGGTAAACGATTAATCGAACATACACGTCAATATACCCTGTAGAAACGCAAAGAAAAATATAACAAAAATGATTTTTATCCAATCTTTTTTAGTTGGGATATCAAATCGTAATTCAGAACCACTATACCGTCCAATATTATAATGTATCAGGCTCTCAAATATATTGACGACAAAATATACTAGAAACGAAATGAGTAAGAGACGTGATTTACTAAACATATACTTAACAAACATTATAACATGGTTAATATATTCACAATACAAATATAGAAATAAATGGAATATATATTAGAGGATAGTAAAACCCCCATTATTCTACCAAATGGTTATATCCATCCCGAATTAGAGAAAATAGAATTTACATGGACGAATGCACTACCGATTTCACTTATATTATGTTTACCATTGTACACAATAAACAGTTTATCTGGATTAGGATATCAGAAATTTTGCCCTCAAATCATCATTCCGCGCGAAAAGAGAATCGACGAAACCCCAGATTTTTTAAGTAGTTGGAATAAATAATTGTAACCAAAACCCTTTTTGATTTTTTTTACCAATATGAATAATGTCATTTTTGTTGCGATGGCATTATTTACTATATTCAATTCAATAAAGGAAATGCTGTTAGAATATATAATCCTTCCTCTCCAAATAAATATACGCCATGTCTTTATATAGATAAGATGATAAATGCATTATATTTGGAACCGATCCTAGACCCAAAAACGAACGAATATGCTAATGTTATAATAATTAATGAATACCCAGAAGGACCTTTGCGTAATCTGGTGAAGCAGACACGATTGCCAGAAGTATCACAATTCAAAAAAACAATGACCGCAAAATGTAAATATATATTGGTTGACCCAGATAATCAATACATGGAAATACCGTTCCTATTTTCATATTTACATACGAATGGGTATACGATAGAATACGAACAAACGAAACTATACAAAAATCCATATCTAATATGTATGATTTCATATACACGGGTAAATTGAATAATAGTTTTCACATCATATAATAAAACAATGTCGGAATACGATTATATAATTATAGGTGGCGGTTTAGCTGGACTCTATGTTGCATACAAGCTCAATCAGATGGAACCAAATGCAAAACTACTGATTTTAGAGAGAAATCGCGCAATGGGAGGACGTATTGACACAATTGGTAAACTAGAGGCGGGCGCGGGACGTTTCCACGACGGAAACAAATTACTATTGGCATTGATAAGCGAACTCGGTTTAAGTGATAAAATCAAACCAATATCAGGTTTCGAACATTTTATGCCATCCAAAGGTCCGGACCGCGGTAAGCTATTTGACTGGAAGCCCATTAATGAAATAACCGATAAATTTATCAAAATGTCACAACCCATCCCATACGATATAACATTTATAGAATACGCAAAGACAAAACTAACCAAAGACGAGATAACACTTTTGTTAGATTTCTACGGATATTCGGCAGAATTAACGAACATGAATGCAAAAGATACCGTCTCATTAATGAAGCAACATTTGAATCCGAAACGTAAATATTATGCAATGGATGGAGGTCTGTCTCAAATAATAGACCGACTTATTCTAACAATCAATGCACAGATGTTGACGCATCGTCGAGTAACGAATATTACTACGACATCTTCTCCTACATGCGCTATTGAAATCGAATGCGATGGAATAAAACGCAAATATACTGCGAATAAATGCATCTGCGCTGTAACAAAGGATACGCTTATTAAATTCCCAATATTCAAACCGATCTATCCACTTCTGCGAAAGATTCAGACCCTTCCGCTATGTCGCATATATTCTCAAGTCGCAGATATACCACATACGAAACTAACAACGAACAACAATTTACGTATAGTGATACCAATAGACAATAAAACAAATACGGTAATGATGTCATACACAGATAATAAATACGCAAACTTCTGGAAGAAAATGCTCGACGAACATGGGATGGACGCAATTAATATAGAACATCAGCGACTCTTAAGTCAAACGTTGAACCGAAAAATACAAATGCCGAAGAACACTCAAGTTTTCTATTGGAAACATGGGGTTGCATATTTCGCACCCGGATTTGATAGCGAAACAATGCCGAAACAAATTATGATACCATTCCGTAATATCCCCCTATTCGTATGCGGAGAGAATTATTCAGAGAAAAACAATCAATGGATGGAAGGATCGTTGGATACAAGCGAATATATTTTGGGAAGTATAAGAGCAGACTCCCTAATTAAATGTAATTATTGATACGGTTTTCTCCTAGACAACGGACAACTTTGGCGTGGTCCGCTTCAACTCCACTACCGATGGTAGATTCAAAGCCCTCTTGAATAACTAGCCAAGGGAAATAAGAATAGGAATGTTCTCTGGTCTGTAAGCGGGAGGTCATCCAATCGCTAGATGCAAATTCATTCGCATACCAATTCAATAGGCATTGTGCTCCTCGTAATGATATGATATAAGCGCCAGTCAAATACTGATCCCTAACTACGGTCCATTTGTCTTCTGGTACAATTGGTTCAGATGCATTGAGAAACACTGCGTCCCATTCAGGGTCGTCTACTAAAGATAATAACTCCAATTTCTCACGCCAGTCTTCGACAAACATCGCATCATCCTCCAAAATCATTGCGTATTCTAATTGGCGTTCAATGATTGTGCGCCATATATTCACATGAGATTGCCCGCAAGCTTTCTGACCGTCATTCAAATATCCAGCGAATCGGTCAACTACCATATCAGGAGTAGATGCAGTCCAGCGTTCACAATCAATCCCAAGTCCATTCAATCTAGTACTCATCCGTGACCAGCGATGGTCAAGTGAAATACAAAACGTATTTGATGAACTAAGAACGAAGCGCATGTATTATTTAGATATATTTAGTTTTTTATATATATTTGTTTTATAAATCCATATCGGCATATTGAGGAATATTCATGACATTCTTAGGTGCGGGTTTACCTAATATTATGTATTCGCACTTAACTCCAGTCATAAACGAAGCTTGGTCAAGTAAACCGATTGCACTTTCAATATTCGATGCAGTGCGTTCCACAACGAACGGACGAATTCGTTCAATGATATCAATAAAAGAGTCGGTATCAGTGAAACTGATCCAGATAGGTGTTTGTCCAGCTAATATCATTCGACGCGAACCTGACTCTGCTATACGTATTCCATCTCCGATTGAATCATAGTTTATAGTTTCCCATCCGATATCAATAATCGGGATTGTCAAAGTAGATTTCATTTTAGGTTTTTCTTTCCAAACACGATTCAACCAAGCTTCATTTCGGTCTTTAGCGAGCGCGTATGTCACGAGTTTACCAAGAGGTATCGCAAATACAGCGGTGTCATAAAAATCAGAAAAATTACTGGCACATATTGCGCGGTCTTCAGTATGGACTTTCATAAACGCCTTTTTTTGACGCAATAAAGCACATATAGGTACTGTTTCGGGTCCAATATCAGACCATTTCCCAGAACACTGTTTGATTTGCACGGTTTCTAGTTCGCGGTTTAACATTGAAACCATTTTACGATAAGACTTTTTATCTACACTCCTACCAGAGCCAAACATCTGCGACCATTGAAGTATCATGAGTTCAAACAACCAACCGAAACGACTTTTTTCGCGAGGTGTCCATTTCGCAGCGAATGACATGAAATCCCTCCCTGATGGGCGAGGTACCAGAGTATTGGGGTTTGTTTTTTTGAGTTGCATGTAATTGCCGAAAGCATTATTCCAAGCAATTCGATCCTGATTCAATTGGTAATTCATAATCCCGATTGCTGAGTCAATGATGGCATCGGCATTTGGGTCTTTCATTCGCCTTACATATCCACACAAGTATTTAATGTCCGCCCATGAACCAACCCCAATTGTGGTGACAATGAAACGAAGCGCCTTGATAGTCTCTACTGGATAATGGCGATACCAGACGCATAACATGGCGTAGGTTAAATCGCGTTGACCCATGCCAGTATTTATGTCGCGCGTGTGAGCGATGAGTCTATACAATAAATTATACTCCATACTATTGGGAGCGACTGAAGACAGTAAGTTATCTAAATGAGACGGAATACACTCACCGTTTACTAGTGATGTATAAAATACATTAATCGCTTCCATTAATGATATAACTCACAAAATACTTATATTCTTTCGGGTTTTATTAAATTGTGTAGTGTAAGTGACTCGTTTTGTAGATTTAATACCATTAAGATTTTTACGTAATGCTGACTTTACGGGAACATGATGTATTTCTTGAAATAAAAAATAGAGTGCATTTAGATCATGAAAAATGAATATGGACGGTGGGACTACAATATCATCAACGAAGGACAATTTGGTTATGAATCGCGAGGATACTTCCATTTGTGAATACACCTGTATATGTTCAGGTTCCAAATCAACTAAAAACATCCAAGAATCTAAAAACGCATACTTAACATCTGATTTGATAGATTTTTTGGCTTCAACAATTTTGAGAACCCGTTCCTTGGATATCATATTATTATGTACTTCTATTGTTTCATCGATAATCTGTTCTATATATTTATTTTGATTAATAAACAGAAAAAAACATTTGATTGATTCCATAGGTTCGCGTTGGAATTTTTCTTGAATCTGTAATAGGTTCTCCTCTTCTTTAATCCACGACATATGTTATAGTTCGTCATGATTTTAGTTTTGTAGTTATAACGAATAGACGATATAAAGAAATATTGTAAGTAAGTATGTCTCAAAACCGCATAATTTTATTGTATTATAATAGAAAAAAAAAACTATAAAAATAAACCAAAACAAAACAAATAATTGAGGCAGTAAAATTGATTCAACGGATTAGTAAATATAATTATTAAATAAAAACATAATTATTTTATAAAAATGGAATCGATACTATGTATACCAAGGATGGATGTCATAACATCAAAACAATATATATTAAGCACATTTTACAAACTGAAATGGGGACATATTTCACTAGTAAATGAAATACCTTTACGGAATGATCCGACACATAAGCGCATCATAATACGAGTCAAATGGGATGATTGTTCGCATGATATCCGTTCGCGAATCCATGATGGAGGCAGTATAAAACTGGTTCATGATATAAACTCGCCTTGGTTTTGGAAGATTATGCTATGCAATTAGTTTGGGGGGGGAGGGGAGGAGGGATATAGATCCTATTATTTTATCTTAAATTCGGGTCTCGATATTAGATATTCGATACAATAAAATGTTTTTTTTATTGGCATATTAGCCATCAAACAAAAAAAAACATTTTATATGCACGTAAAAACCTTGGTACATAAAATTGAAAATATTTGTAGACTCATAGGAATACAATCAATAAATAAAAAAAATATGAATATAGAAAAGGAACCACAAAGAGAGATAAATTATATAAATCAATATCGTAGACAAATGAAGAACTATGTAATGACATCAAGGTTTAATAATTCTACATGGACTGAGAACACGAATTTCCGAAAGCGAATAGATAAACATGGATGTGTTTACTGTGCACCAATGGTCGTATCACAAGATATTCCGTATGATTCAATTATGTTCGTATTAGAAATGAACAATGATATTAACCGAATAATGGGTATTGGTATGGTAAAAAACCACCCAGTACAATACAAATATAATGTATATGAAAATAATAATTTCAATAGATACGTGTATACTGGAAAATATAGGATAGATCGCAGTTCAATGACAGAGGAAGAAGAGAGCATTATACGTGCATTTGATATTCTATGTTTTAGTGGTAATCGTCACATGAAACGAGGACAAGGTCTAACAGCATTTCCAGTTAAGAGTTTATGTCGTTGCGCGTATAATAAAATGGATTTAGTTGAATTCATAACAAATATGTTCAAAACAAGAATTATTGTACAAGAAATATAAACATAATATGTATAAGTTTCTATGGATGATATATATAATATAGATGGTTATACGGATAACGAATTGTATACAGTATTAGATCTATCAAATCCGACGGATAGAGAATTAGAAGCAAAAATACTTCATATGATATGGAAATACGAGAACTTCGGAAACGCATCAGGAGATAAGTTAGTACGTTATTTTAATGATATATACAATCATTTTTTTAATACTAATATAGAGGGCATGGAGAACCAAGAAACTCTAGATTCAGAACAAGATCCCGATCCCGATCCAGATCCAGATCCAATTCCAATTCCTGTAACAGTTCCCGACCCCGTTCCAGTTGGAACATCATATTCAAGCGGTGAATTAAATCCAATTTTTAAACAAACAATAAATCGCATAGTAAATATTGATAGTCAATATCGTAATAAATCGTCCCTAACCACGGATTATACGTTTAATCTTTCTACGCCATTAAAGGATGTAATAAGTTTAAAATTGAATTCCATTCAGATACCATATACATGGTATACCATAAATGCAAATTATGGCAGTAACTTCCTATATTTAAAGGGAGTATCTCCTGGTTTGTCCGATGGCAATTACGATATACAAGTTCAAATAAATCCCGGTAACTATACTGCAAATGCTCTAGTTGATGCGGTAAATGATTCATTCGTAGCATTACAAATTGACCCAGAATATACGGATATAAGTTTTGGTACTACAGGAATTACATATGATTATCCAAGTTCCAAATCAAAGATAAATATTGATATAAAGAAAATATACAACGAAACGGATTATACATTTGATTTCGGAACTTGGTCTACCCCTAATGTTGTAGATACCCCTAATGTTGTAGGTACAACCCGCGCAGCTTCAATACCATCATTTTTAGGATTTAATTTTAAATCATATTCACCTAATAAAATTCATTCCAGATATGATATACTTCCACTGATTGCAAATTCATCGTCGGATAACGCAATAAGCCAATATGCTTTAGATAACACCAATAATTACTTCCATATAATAAATTACAGCGGAACTGAGTATACAACAGACCCATCAAATTGTATCATATTGGATGATATTAAAATAACGCTGTCGCTTACACCTGGAACAACATATTCTCGTTCACAAATCATTTCAGATCTAAGTGGACAATTATCAATAAATCCAAAATTAATAAATCCATATATACGCCGTCATGATTATACAGATACAAGTAACAATGGATTTATAGGACATAACAAATCATACCATGAAATGTATATACAATTAAATCGTTTTAAAACAACACGAGTAGAGGGTTCAAAGGTAGCAATTGTATTTCAGGACGGTAATATTTGGTATGGGATATCATCTGCACTAGTATTCGAGAATAAAAAATACGAATTAAGTAATATAATTTCCGAATCAAGTGCACCGCAATCGTCTATCGTAATAGCATCACCAGAGAACAATCCAAGTCACATATATCTAAGATGTAAGATACCATATTTTAATGGGAGAACAGATACTGGTAATATTATCTTTGAAGGAAACACAATAGCAAATGATTTTAAAATTGATATAACAAGTTCGCCTGGATATACGTTGAATAGTTACTTAGATGAAATAAACCAGAAAATCATAAATAACAGCGATAATGGTAATATAAATATAACAAACACACTAGTCACTGTAGAAAATTCATTAACGAAAATAAAAGTAGATATTAATAAACGCTTTCGTGAAAATGCATACATACTGGATTTATCACAAAATTCATATATACAAGCATCATTAGGGTTTACGAGTGGAAATGATTTATCCAACGACATATCTGGGAATACATATACAAGCGGATTGTATGACATACCAAACGGTACAACTATTATGATAATAAAGCCGAAAGTCAGCGGCGATAACAAAAATATAAATGCATATGTAGTAAAAAATACAGGAGCTAAGATACAGTCAACGAGTCCGCAGGCTGTATCAGCTAGCATGTCAAATATATTTGCTACGTTTGTAGATGAATTTGGTGACAATGTGCTGAGTGGTTCTACATTAATTTTTACTAGGCGACCAGACGACGGACTAACGTTTGCTACATTACGCGTAGTTATTAATAAATATTTAATAGAACAATTTTACGACATAGAATTTGTGGACCCTAGTGCAAATTCACTATCTTCAAGAATAGTTGGTTGTGGGACTGATGCAAGTGATAATGGACTATTGGCATATTCTGACGATAATGGAGCCAATTGGCATGGCGAAACAAGTGATATATTTTCACAAAAGGCGAATGCAGTTGCATACAATGGAAATATATGGGTAGCCGCAGGGAATGGAACAACTAATACACTCGCGACATCAATTGACGGAAATACATGGACTGGACGAGGTAAAGACACATTTTCAGAAGAGGCAACTGGGGTTGCGTGGAACGGAAACATATGGGTTGCTACAGGGAAATGCGATGGTAATACTCTCGCCAAATCAACGGATGGTATTACATGGACTGGTCTAGGTAAAACGACATTTTCTGAAACAGCAACAGGTGTCGCATGGAATGGCGATACATGGGTCGCTACTGGGGCAGGCACTGGTAATACGCTCGCAACATCAACGGATGGGACTACATGGAATGGTCTAGGTAAAACTATATTTACTACGAAGGGAACCAGTGTTGCGTGGAATGGATATATTTGGGTTGCAACGGGACATGGAGGGAACACTATAGCATATTCTAAAAATATAATGGGTAATACTTGGACTCCTAGTGCGAACACTGATTTATTTTCAGTGGGAGCCAATGGTGTTGTATGGAATGATTCGGTCACGATGTGGGTGGCAGTCGGAACTGGTGGTGGAAATACTATTGCTACGTCGTATGATGGAAACGCATGGACAGGACAAGGTAAAACTACATTTACCACAGGAGGGTATGGTATTTCATTGTCTGGTGCAATTAATATTGGGAATAAATATGTAGCTGTAGGTCAATGTGAAGGTGAAGGTGGAAATAGCATAGCAACTTCAGTAAATGGCATAATTTGGAACACACCGACAACACCAATTAGTCCTTTTAACATAGGATATGGAATTGGATGGGATAATAAAACATTTGGAACAAATCCGACAAATATAACAGACCTATCGAATTCATGGGCCAACAATTTAAAATTAGAAAAGTCGAAATTCGCATTAAGTGAATATAGATCAGATTTTTCATGGTCTGAAATTAGAGGTATTAGTACTGTAAGCACGGATGTTATTATAATAGCAGGTGATACTTCTATGAATACTATATATTTAACACCCGAATCAATAGGATTAACAACAGGTACAAACAGTTATTTAAATGGCATAATAATAACAATTCCCAATGATATGTATACTAGAGACCAATTACTAACGGCTATAAATAATGAGTTTGAATATACAAGGACGGGTGTAAATAATCAAAATATTGCCAGTGGTTCTATAATAAATGTAATTAGAAAGGATAATGGAGAAGAATATATACAAATAAGGTTAAACATCAACAAAGTATACAAATCATCGGATTATAAACTAGTCTTCTATGATCCATTCAGCTTTTCCACATCGGTAAATTGTATTGGAAATAATTTAAGAAATACATCATGGGATTCTACACTTGGATGGATATTAGGATTTCGTATAGAAACAGAATATAATTTATCTGATATGACATTGGTATCAACAAACGGTAATATTACTAGCATAATTGGCGACAACGTAGTAAGTATTAACATTTACAGTTATTATATGATATTACTGGACGATTTTAATAACAGTCATATGAACGATGGAATTATTACAACAACAAAACAAAAAACAGATATTCAATTACCGAATTATGCGAATTACACGAATTTAAATACGAATCCTATAACAGGAGAGTTGACTGCAACAAATACATCCGTAAATGGTGCAACCCTAACGCAAAAACAAGTATACGCAATACAATCGACATTAGACCAACAATCAAAACAGTTATCGACCATAAAATTGTCGGAAGGTCCATTCGCGACCAATGTATTCGGTTTCATACCATTAAATATAGCAAATCTACCGAATAATAGTATCTACGTCGACAGCAGTATTGGATTACGCGATCAACAGAGGAATTATTTCGGACCAGTGAATATCCAAAGGATGTCAGTGAAGTTGATAAACGACCGCGGTGAAACCGTAGACCTGAATGGTGCGAATTGGTCTTTCTCGTTTATATGCGAGCAACTTTACCAAAATAATAGATCATAAGTGTATAGGATGATATATTACATAGACCAAATTGGGTTTTACGGTCCGTTGATAATTGCATTAATGAATATAATATTCTTGTGGTCGCGCAATATATATTTAATATCATATGTATTATATTTGGGGGTAAATGCATTAGTTAATCGCGTTATGAAAAATATAATACAATCCCCACGACCTACTGGACAAATATTTATCAGTAAACACGATAATGATATAACAAGTGATTATGGTATGCCATCTGGACACGCACAATCGGTGGGATATTCGATTACATTTATGTATTTAGTGGTTTATTCGCCTGTTATATTATATATATCTACCTTTATAGGTGCTATTACTGTATACCAGCGATACTCTTATAAGCGTCATACTATATTTCAGTTGATCAGTGGATTAATAATAGGTTCAATCGTTGGAATGGTTTCGTATACAATAACGCACATTTTAGTGACAAATAAAAAATATGGTTATAATATAAATGTCACAGAGTGATTATTTAAGATTTAAAAAGACATCACGTTTATTAAAAGACCAAGCAGACTTTGCACCTATTTTATCACCAAGTGATTATATGGCTGGTATAGATTATAATTTACAAACCACAATACAAAATACCAAACAAACTAATAATATGCTTTCATTACCAGAAAAACTAATGATATTCGATATGGAGGTAACCAGTGGACCTAATTGTCCGACATTTATTTTATGTAACGGAACGAATCTGCGTGCGAATCGCAGAGATTTGGACGAATGCCAAAATACATGCTTCCCTATCATGAAGGCTCCTGGACGCTCTGTTCCTCAAAATCCAGAGTACTCGAAATTCAATTTTAATTCATATATTCGCAAAAATTACAGAGTTCGTTGCGAATGTAACAATGCAACTTGTATTGGTTCTCAATCGCGCATATGTAGGTTGAAATATGGATGCACGTGTTAATTCGTGGATACTATTATATACACAATGTATATAATGAGTATGTATTTTGATAACAAAGAATTATTCGCTGGTCCAAAAGTCAGTCAATATGGTAGTCATATGGTTA